>Ga0181516_10000686_pt1 | contig 29123 bp, 25 predicted proteins | sample PEATcosm2014_Bin_25_FD_121104 | JGI IMG/M metagenome (GOLD analysis project Ga0181516, IMG submission 121104) | Peatland microbial communities from MTU Mesocosm Facility, Houghton, MI, USA - PEATcosm2014_Bin01_10_metaG | ecosystem: Environmental > Terrestrial > Soil > Wetlands > Peat | place... | reverse complement strand
TGAATTCCTTTTCCGTTTTGCCGGTGCCGGTGTTGATGAGCATCAGCTTCGCCGGATTGCCGTTTTGCGTCACGAGCACATGGTCCAGGCCGATGGGTTGGATGGAATGAATTTCCGTTCCCTTCGGCGCGTCCATGTTCCAGATGATTTTTTTGTCCGGCGTGATTTCACTCGCGCCGATCTTGCGGCAGAAAACGATGTTGCCGTTGGAAAGCATCGTCGCGTCGCCAAGTTCCTGCAACGTGCCATCCGCGTCCTTGATCGGAATGGAATAGATCCACGCCGCCTTGCCGTCGCGGACGACGAACATGGTCTGGTTCGTCTTGCGGTAATCCCATTCGCCGGTGTAAAGGAACGGATGCTGCGCCAGCCCGTTGCCGGGCAGAACGGCGGGCGCGAGCGCGGGTTGATTAGTCGTTGAAAGGGTTGCCGCCGGAGGATTCGTCGTGGCCGGCGTTGTTTGACCAAAGCTGTTGGGCGCCGTCGGCAGCAGGACAACCACAAAAAGGAATCGTAAAGTCTTCATGTGCTGTGTTTGTAACTGACATATCAGATTATATCAACGGCGCAACCAAAATATCTCCCCAATATCCTCCATCCCCTTGGGAACAGGTGGCATGAATTTCATTTCATGCCGATTACAGGACGTTGGCTGCCGTTTGGCCGACAGGCAAGCCTGATGATTTGGCTGGAATCAAAGGCGGAATTTGGCGAGGTTATCTGTGCGTGCCATGAACCGAGCAACAAGCAACTCCCATTTGCCTCGTGTGCTGAAGCGCCCAAGTGCCGCCGGCCATCCGCTCAAAATTTCGCTGGCCGCTCGCGCCTACGTCGAAATCCGCGACAACATCCTCAAGGGTGACCTGCCGGTGGGGGCGGTGCTGTCCCGCCGAAAGTTGGCGGAAGAACTGAACATCAGCGTCCTGCCGGTGTCCGAAGCGCTGCAACGTCTGGAGCGCGACGGCCTGGTCGAGAGCCGCCCCCGCGCCGGCACGCGGGTGCGCATCCCCACCCGGCAGGATGTGGAGGACCGGAGCCTGGTGCGCGAGGCGCTGGAGACGCAGGCGGCGCGGCTCTTTGCCGAGCGCGCCACGGCGGCGGAGAAAAAGGAGTTGCGGCAAATGGGCCGGCACGTGGACCAGCTTTACGCCGCGGCTGATACTGATCCGGCCGACCGCGATTTTCTGTTTTCCGCCAATACCTACCACATGAAGCTGCACCTGCGCATCGCGGAATGCGCTCGTTGTCCGGCGTTGCGGGACGCGATTGAAAAGGAACAGGTCCTGATTTTCAACTGGCTTTTCGACACGGCGGCAAAACGGCGCACGCTCGGATCAAATTTTCACACCCGGCTGACCGGTGCGCTGGCTGGCGGCACACCGGAAGCAGCCGCGACCGCCATGCGCCGTCACATCCAACGCGGTCTGAATAAAGTGGTGGAAGGACTTGCTCGTATTGAAGGCGAACTGAAGAATGTCTGGCGGCCCTCGAAGGTCTTGACTGAAGTTGCAACCCGCATCCGACGGGTGCCGCTGGATTCCCCGACTCCGCGTTCCGCGCGCTCTCTAAAAGGCCGGAAATAAAAGCCCGGCGGCAGGAAGGCAAGCCAGATTGCGCGGCGTGGCGGCGATATGATTTCCATGGAAGGAAAAATCGCCTTCAAAAAAATTGCCAACGCTGCCGGTTGGTGCGAAAATGGTTCCAACAACTGATATATCACTAATCGAATCAGGTATTATGAAAACCAAAATCACCCGCCGAAAATTCATCCATAAGGTGGCCGTCGGGGCTGTGGGCATCAGCGTGACCACCTTGATGGAACCGATCAAATCGTTTGCCAAGGCCACCGGCGTTGTTTCTCCGCCAGTTTATATGCCGATGCGCTCGCTTGGCCAAACGGGCCGGAAGGTCTGCCTGTTCAGTCTGGGCGGACAGGGTTTGCTGGAAATTCCCGGCCACACCGACGAGGCCGTGGCGATCATCAACCGCGCCCTGGACCTCGGCGTCAATTACTGCGACACCGCCCATTATTACGGGCACGGCAGCAGCGAGCAGTATTACGGCGAGGCGCTCCAGGGCCGCCGCAAGGACATTTATCTCGCCACCAAGTCCGGCGACCGCACTTACAACGGAGCGATGCGCGAACTGGACGAATCGCTCAAGCGCCTCAAGACGGATCACCTGGATTGCTGGCAGATGCACAACGTCCGCACGCAGCAGGACGTGGACAAGATTTTCGCGGACAACGGCGCGCTCAAGGCGTTCCAGAAGGCCCGCGATGAAAAAATCACGCGCTTCATCGGCATCACCGGCCATCGCGATCCGTTCATCCTGAAGCAGGCGATTGAAAAATTTCCATTCGACACCATTCTCATGGCGCTCAACGCGGCGGAAAAAAACCTGCCCCGCGTCAACCACGAGTTTCCATTCTCCGAAAACCTGCTGCCGACCGCCGCGGAGAAAAAGATGGGCATCATCGGCATGAAAGTTCCCGCGCTCGGAAAAATCTTCAAGCCCGACGGCCTCGCCACCATGGACCAGGCAATGGGCTATGTCCTCACGCTGCCCGTCAGCACCGTCATCATCGGCATCAAGACGATTCCCGAATTGGAGGAGAACGTCCGGATTGCAAAAAATTTCAAGCCGTTCTCGCCGGAGGAAATGGCAAAACTGGAGGGATTGACGCAACCTTATTACGCCGACGCCACCTTTTTCAAACGGCAGAAAGGTTACTGACCAGCCGGAAAAGCCGCCGAGTGACAACCACCGAAGCCAACCAACTGCTGGAACAGTTCCACGCCGGAATAATTCCCCGCGACCATGTTCTGCGCGCATTCCAAGCCGCGCCGGTGGCCGACCTCGGCTTTGCCCAGGTGGACACGCACCGCGCGTTGCGGAGAAATTTTCCCGAAGTCATCTTTGGCGCCGGCAAGACGCCTGAACAGGTCGTGCAGATTGCGGCCAAGCTCTGGGAACACGGCCAGCGGGTTCTGGCAACGCGCGTCACGGCCGAACACGCCCGCGCGCTCCGCAAAAAATTCAAGCTGGCGGTCCACCATCCGATCGCCCGCTGCGTGACCATCGAGAAGAAACCTTTGCCCAAACGCCCCGGATTCATTGCCGTGGTCTGCGCCGGCACCAGCGATTTGCCGGTGGCCGAGGAAGCCGTTGTTACCGCCGAAATCATGGGCAACCGCGTGGAAAGAATTCGCGACGTTGGGGTGGCCGGGCTTCACCGGATGCTGGCGCGGATGGAAACCATCCAACAGGCGAACGTCATCGTCGCCGTTGCCGGGATGGAAGGCGCGCTGCCGAGCGTCATCGCCGGCCTTGTCGCCAAACCCGTGATTGCCGTGCCGACGAGCGTTGGTTACGGCGCGAGCTTCGGCGGCATCGCCGCGCTGCTCGCCATGTTGAACAGTTGCGCCAGCGGCGTGACCGTGGTGAACATTGACAACGGCTTTGGCGCCGGTTTTGCCGCGAGCCAGATCAATGCGCTCGTCTCGCAAAGATGAAAATTCTTTACCTCGATCTTTTCAGCGGCATTGCCGGCGACATGTTCATCGCCGCGCTGCTCGATCTCGGCGTGGATGCGCGGAAACTTGAACGGGAATTAAAAAAGCTCAAGCTCGGCGGCTATCATCTGCACATTTCACGCCAGCAGAAGTCGCCCATCGCCGGCGTTAAGTTTGATGTCCATTTCGCGGGTGAACATGATCACCCGCATCCGCACGACCACGCTCATGCGCACCAATCGCATCACCATGAGGAAAACCGGAACTTTTCCAAAATCAAACAGCTCATTTCCCGCAGCGCGCTTTCAAAATGGGTGAAGCAAAAATCCATCGCCGTCTTCTGGCGCATTGCGGAAGCCGAAGGCAAAATCCATGGCCTGCCGCCAAACGAAGTGCATTTTCACGAAGTCGGCGCGGTGGATTCCATCGTGGACATCGTTGGAGCGACCATCGCGCTGGAACTGCTCGACAAACCGCGCGTGTTCGCGTCGTCGGTGGTTGAAGGCGCCGGCTGGATTGATTGCGCGCACGGACGTTTTCCGGTTCCGGCGCCGGCCACGCTGGCCATTCTCGGAGCGCGCGGCGTCGGCATCACACAATGCGACGAGCCGCACGAACTCGTCACGCCCACCGGCGCTGCGCTGCTGGCGGAATTTGTCGAGAGCTTCGGCGCGATGGAAAATCTGGTTGCGGAAAAAATCGGCTTCGGCCTTGGCACGCGCGAAAACAAGACGCGGCCAAATGTCTTGCGAGCGGTGCTCGGGATGCAATCCAAAGTTCAAGGTTCAAAGTCCAAAATCGCCCCGGCCGGTTTGGACTGGGAAACGGATCGTGTCGCGGTGCTGGAAACCAATCTGGACGATTGCACCGGGGAAATTCTCGGCCATTTTATTGAAACAGCTTTGGCTGCCGGCGCGCTGGACGTTTTCCACACGCCGATCCAGATGAAGAAAAACCGCCCCGGCGTGCTGCTCACCGTTTTGTGCGCGGAAGAAGAAGCCGACAAGTTCAACGAATTGATCCTGCGCGAAACGACGGCCTTTGGCGTCCGCAAGACAATTGCTGAAAGGCGAAAATCACCCCGCAAATTTGCCCGGGTGAAAACGCCGTTCGGCGAAGTGACGGTTAAAATCGGGCGGCTTGGCGGCAAGGTGGTTCAGGTCGCGGCGGAATTTGAATCGGCCAAAAAACTGGGGGCCAAAACCGGCGTGCCGGTGAAACGGATTTTTGAAGCCGCAGTGAAGAGAGCGAAACAACTGAAATGACAAGTGAAGCGATTCACAAGCTGGAAAAACTGCGGGCGCTGCTGAAAAGCTACGGCTCGTGCCTGGTGGCATATTCCGGCGGCGTGGACTCGGTTTTTCTCTCGCGCGTCGCGCACGATGTTTTGGGCGACCGCGTGCTGGCCGTTATTGCCGATTCGCCGAGTTTGCCACGACGCGAACTGGCGGAGGCGCTGGACATCGCGGCAAAATTTTCTTTGCCAGTTCGCGTTCTACACACGCGGGAATTCGCCGACGAAAATTACACGGCAAACCCGGCGAACCGCTGTTATTTCTGCAAGCGGGAGCTGTTCGAGGAATTGACGCCGCTGGCCCGTGCGGAGAATTTTGCCGTGATTGCCTACGGCGAGAACGCGAGCGACACCGGTGATTTCCGTCCCGGCACGCAGGCGGCGGCGGAATTTCAAGTGCGCGCCCCGCTCAAAGAAGCGGGTTTGACCAAGCTGGAAATCCGCGAGCTGTCCGCGCAACTCGGCCTGCCGACGGCGGACAAGCCGCAGATGGCATGCTTGAGTTCGCGCGTGCCTTACGGCGAAGCAGTGACACCGGAAAAACTCCGGATGATCGAGCAAGCGGAATATGTGCTGCGCGACCTCGGTTTCCACGACGTGCGCGTGCGGCATCACGAATTGCGGCGGCAGAACCTTGCCCGCATTGAGGTCGGCCCGGCGGAAATGCAAAAAATCCTGACGGATGGCGTGGCGGACAAAATTACCGCAGCTTTGGAAAAAATCGGCTACGCGCACGTCACGCTGGATTTGCGAGGCTACCGTCGCGGCAGCATGAATGAAGCATTCAATTCGGCGGCGCACCAGGCTAATCCCGGTCAATCCGGGTAGAACGCCACCGTGGATAAAACAGAACCCATGAAATCTCCACGCGCCAAGCCAGGATCATCGGCGACGCTTTCACTGGCACGCCGGGCTTATCTCGAAATACGCAACAAGATACTCAAAGGTGACCTACCAGTGGGAGTAGCGCTTTCACGTCGAAAGCTGGCGAAGGAACTCCACATCAGCGTGCCTCCCGTCAGCGAGGCGTTGCAGTGGCTGGAGCGCGAAGGGACTACTCGAAAGCAAGCCGCGGGTTGGCACCCGTGTGCGCGAGGCTCTGGAAACCCAGGCTGCGCGGTTTTTTACCGAACGCGCTTCCTTGGCGGAGAAAAAGGAATTGCGCTGGATGGGCCTGCGCGTTGACCAGCTTTACGCCGCCTGCGAAAATGGTTCCGACCCGCAATTTTTATTTTCGGTGAACACTTATCACATGAAACTGCACATGCGTATCGCCGAAAATGCGCGCTGCCCGGCGTTGCGTGAAGCTATCGAGAAGGAGCAGGTGCTGATCTTCAACTGGCTGTTTGACACCGCCGTGGAACGGCGTTCGCTCGGCTCTGATTTTCACGCACTCCCGACGGATGCATTGGCCAACGGCACTCCTGGCCAGGCAGCCCAGGCAATGCGTCAACATATCCGTCACGGGTTGAATGAAGTGCTCGCGGGACTTGCAAATCTTTATAATAATAAGAGCAAACCGGGTTGGCGTCACAAAAAGGTCATAGACAAAAGTAACTGTCGGCAAAGGTGCAATGGAAGTGCCGGCTCTTTTAGCTATAAACCGCTGTGTCTTAGGGCGCACAGACCAGGCTCGTTGTCTAATCGGCAAAGCGCCGTCCGGCACGACTAACTGGAGTGACTCCTCATGTATTCGATGATGGTTGCATCAATGGGAGGATTGGCTTGTTGCGCTGCGGCGATATCCTGCGGGCTGAATTTGGACTGCGACATTTCAATCTCCTTGTTGATGGCATCTGGCTTAACACCAGCCGCAGTCAGCGCCTTGATGTCGTCCACGGTGAACTGCTGCATTTGAGGCGCTGTGTCTGGTGGCGTTGACGGCGTTGGTGCTGCGGCAGCAGGCGGCGTTGACGGTATTGCCACCGGCGGCGGCGAATCGGCGTAGACAGCGTCGTTATACTGGATTTTGTTCCAAGTTTGCGGCGACTGTTGCCGTAGTCGCTGTTGCTGTTCCTGATCCATCATATGCCCGACGAATCCGCCGACAATCACGCCAGCCACGGCGCCAATCAATGCGTGCTGGCCGGCATGTCGTCCGCCGGATGCGGCGCCCGCGAGGGCACCCAAGGCTCCCCCGATCAAGGCGCCTGTTCCGGTATTGTCGGGCCTTCCATTTGGCGCCACACATCCCGTCGTCAACACGAGTTCCATGGACACAACCGCGACAGCAATGACTCGATTCCAGATTTTCATTCGAGGCTTTTTTTATTTTGCATCGCGGCCGTTTTTTGACGCCGGTGTTGGAGGCCGATATACCTTGTTGAAGGACCCTGGAGCCGCCCCAGGTTGCCCGCCCGGTCTGCCAACTTGTTGTCCAGCCCGTTGCGGATTCATTCGGTCACGGTCGCCAACCGGATTTCTCTCTTCGAAGTGTGCGGCCACCTCCCGATGATTGGTCAGCCGTTCGACGCGGTCGCGGCCTATCCCGTCGTTGATCAATCTGCCGCGTTCATCCCTCCGGAACTCATTTCTAAGGACGGTTCTTCCATAAAATGCGCGCACCCGTTCGCGGGGCACATGGAAGGCATATTCATGCCCCCTCATCCGGAAAAACCCGTCATGGAAGTGATCGTAACCGACGAATACGAAAAAGTCCGCGCCCAGACCAAAGTCGAAATCAATTCCAACGTGAGCGCCATGATAAATCCATCCGCCGTCAACAAAAACCGCGCCGGGAGGTAATGGCGCCCAACCTATGCATCCGTCCGTTTCCGCCTGCCGCCAGAAAACCCAGGCCGGACCCCAAATGTAACCCGGCACCCACAGCCAGCCGTAACCGGGATGCCTGATCCAGTTGCCGTAATGAAAGGGGATGTCTCCCCAAGTATAGTCCGACTGCCAAAACCAGCCATTGTCGGTATAAACCCATTGCCCCATATCATAATAAGGACGCCAGTCCGGGTTCGCGCTTACAACGGCGTCTGGACGCCAGCACCAGCCATAACCCTCCACTTGGATCCAAGTGCCGAAGGGCGCAAGTTGATCATGGAAGTAATCGAAATTGACTTCTTGGGCGTCCAGTTGCGGGGGTGAATTTGCGGCAGGCGCCGGCCCGCCATCAGGCGCGGGAGGAACATTGTCAGCCACCGGCGGAGTGGGGGTTGGCGGTGCTGCCGGTGGAGGGGCAACCGGCGGCGGGTTTAGGTTGGCGGACGATGCGGTCTGGAGCGCACTGATTACGCCTTGAGACACTCCCTGGCTGCTCAAATAAATGATGTCGTCCGCATTCAAACGGTAAGATTTTCCAGAACTCCGGATGAAATTTACGATGACATCATCACCCATGTGCGCTTGGGAAAGCTTCACCACTTCCTGCAAGTCGGGGGAGACAGTTGACGGCGGGGTTTGGGCGTCGCAAACATTGGCGGCACTCCAGCACATCAAGGCGATGGCCACAAAGGCAAGGGCGGTCTTCATGGCCGCATTCAGATTTATCAGTTTTATTCTTTTCATAATTGTTCTCCAAATTTTGGAGTTTTCATTTGTTATTGATCCGCACCATTCGTCCGGTCTCAAAGGCCTATACATTTTCACCCGTGAAATCTTGCAGGATATTTGCAATCTGAAGCGGGCTGATAAAGCGGACGCCTTCAAGAAACTACAATGTTTACAAACTACAGGCGACAGCCGAAACCCCGGCCCGCCGCTCAAGAATGTCATGGTGACTGCTTCCACCCAGACAACAGAATCTTAAAGTATCAAAAAACACGCAAAAAGTCAGCAAAAGAGACAGGGAGGACAGGCCCGATGCCCGCCCTCCCATTTCAGCGTTCCTCCCAACCTCAAATCCTTGGAATTCAGCCAAAACCGAAACCGGGCGCGACGGTGACAACTTCCGTTACCAACGACGCCAACCCTGCGGGCGGGCATACACGAAATGCACTGGACGATAATGCCAGCAGTTTGGAACCCACACGCGGCTGTAACCGCAGACCGACCAATAACCCGGCGCCCAGACATAGACCGGTGCCGGATAGACCGGAGCTGCCACCATCACAGGCGGCACAGCGACAACCGGCGCAACCGGAGCCGTCACCACGACGGGCACTGGCAGCGGCAGGCCGAACGAAAAGCCGACGCGAACCCCGGCATGGGCAGACAAGGTCGCCGCGCCGATCAGGACGACCGAGAGAAGCAATTTGGTTTTCATAAGTTTTGATTCGTTAATTTTTCGCATTTTCTCACCGAGGGTGCAGCGCTGACCACATGCCCTCATCAGCCTTTACTGTTCTCGACACGAAATCTTGCAGAGAAATCGGATTTCCTTTAGGCAGCCCGGCTTTGTGGTTCAAAACGATTGGTTCGGTCTGCGACCAAATCGCAATCTTCAGGGATTCTCCGATGAGGGAAAGGCCATTTTGCGGACAGTGTGGTTGTTGGTGTCTGCCACATAGATATTTCCTTTGTCATTAACCGCAATTCCGCCGGGACTGTTAAACCGCGCTTCCTTTCCGGCACCATCCGTGATGCCGCTGGCTCCAGCCAGTCCCGCCAATGTGGTCACCACTCCCATCGGCGTGATCTTCCTGATCGTGTTGTTGTCAGTGTCCGCCACATAGACATTTCCACTGTCGTCAACCGCCAGCCCCTGGGGATTCCAAAATCGCGCTTCATCGCCGTTGCCGTCGGCGCTGCCAGCATATCCGGGCAGGCCAGCCAACGTGCTGACCACTCCGCTTGGCGTGATTTTCCGGATTATGTCGTTGGCGCTGTCCGAAACATAAACATTGCCGGCTTTGTCCACGGCCAGGGCAAATGGGTTGTTGAACTGCGCTCCGGCACCGACGCCGTTAACATTGCCACCTGTCCCGGCTTGACCGGCCAACGTACTCACCACGCCGGCGGGCGTGATTTTCCGAATGGTGTCGTTGCTCATGTCCGTGACAAGGACATTGCCCGCGGCGTCCACGGCGACACCCCAGGGATTGCGAAACCGCGCATTGTTGCCGATTCCATCTTTGCTGCCGGGATGACTTGCGAGTCCGGCCAAGGTGCGCACGACACCATTCGGAGTAATTTTTCGTATCGTATTGTTGCCAGTGTCGGCCACATAAACATTGCTGGCACCGTCCACCGCAATGCCAAACGGAGCCCAGAAACGCGCATTACCACCAATGCCGTCGGCACTGCCGTGAGTTCCAGCAACTCCTGCCAGTGTGCTTACGATTCCACTTGGAGTGATTTTTCGGATCGCGTTGTTGCCAGTGTCGGCCACATAAACATTGCCGGCACTGTCCACGGCAACATTGTTGGGCAGCCGAAATTGTGTCTGGAGTCCGGCACCGTCAGCGGAGCCACCAACTCCAGCTTGTCCGGCCAAGGTGGTTATAATAAGCCGGCTGGTAACAACAGGAGTTTTAAACGGCGGCGGCGCATTAATCTGTGGTGGTGCAGTCACAACCACTGGCAAACGCTCGCGCCAAAACATCCAGCCCAGCAAAGCAATTCCCGCCAGACACGCCGGAAGCCAGATGGCTTTTGGAACGCGCCCAAGCTGTTTGGTCTTGCGCTGTCCGATGGGTTCTTTGTCTTCCTTGATCCGCTGCAAATCTTTCAGGACATCCCGCATGTCGGCATACCGATCCCGAAGCTCTCTGGCCATGCAGCCTTCGGCGATGGCAACCAGGCCGCGATCCGCATCGGGATTCAAGTTGGCGATCGGCTTGGGTGGTCCCGCGATAATTTGATCCAAAATTTCCTTCGTGCCCCGGCCTTGATAGGGCGGCTGGCCGGTCAGCATTTCGTAAAGCAGGGCGCCGAAGGAATAAATATCGCAGCGCGTGTCCTCGGCGTCACCGGCCGCCACCGCCGGTGACATGTAAGGGGTTGTTCCCTCAAAGTTCCGGCTTCCGACATCTACAATCGAGTCATTGAAAAGCGTCCGGGCCAGTCCAAAATCCGCCAGACACGCCTTGCCATCCGCCGTCAGCAGGATGTTGGCCGGTTTCAAGTCACGGTGGATGATGCCGCTGCGATGCGCGAAACTCAATCCTTCGGCAACCTGCGCGGCAATGTCCAAAATGGACTCGGTGTCCAAGGGTTGTCCGGGTTTGATCCGGCTGGTCAAGCTGCCTTTTTCAAAATAAGGCATGACAAAATACGGACCTTCCGCCCGGTCGGAAATTTCCTGCACCGGCACCACGTTCGTGTGCCGCAGCCGTTTCAGGTGGCCCGCTTCTTTGAGAAAACGGTGAACGGCATTTTGATTGGTCACCAGATCCGATCTGACCAGCTTGACAGCCACCTCGCGCCCGGTGTTCGCATCGCGCGCCAGCAGGACAATGCCCATGCCGCCACCACCGAGGACGCGCAAAATTTCAAACTGATCCAGAATAGCCAGCAAACCCGGACGCGACGGCGGCAAGAGCATCCGCTGGGCGATCAACTCGGCAATCGGCCCTCTGAATGATGAGACGGGCGGCACAAACGCCGATGGGTTCTCCTTGGGCGCGTCTTCGCTCATGACACGGCTCCTTGCTGGCTGCCGGATATTTTTCCCAACGCCTGGGCGAGCAATTCTTTGGTTTTTTCATCCAGCCAGGCTTGCTCGATTGTCCAGCGCAAGCCGCGTTGCAAATCGGCATCCGGCAATTGGGAAATGCGCGCGTCCAGACGGAGCAGCGCGGCGGCGATGCTTGTGTAGTAAAGCGCGGCGGCAATTTCGCCCGGTAGCCCGCTCTCGGGATGATCTAGGTTCGCCTTGGCAAAATTCTTGACCAGTTCCAAAAGTTCAATTAGCGGCGCCGGATGGTGAAAGAGGTCGCCGAAACTCTTCAAAAGCAACCCCTGGGCTTCGCTCAAGGTTCTTAGCTTCGTTGCGGTGCGTGAATCAAAACCGCTCAAATCCACCAGCATCGGCGCAGACATCTGGTGCCGGAAAATCGCCGCCAATTCGTCGGGCCGCCAAAGCCGGGCGCGCTCCTCGCCCGTGGCCAGCAAGGTGGCCAGCTTGTTCGCACGGCTTTGGAATACCGCCGCCGAGGAGTCAGATTCGGACATAACAGTTCTATGCTCTGTTACGGATGGCTTCCGGGCATCTTGCATACATTTTTCCAATTTTATCAGCCTTGTTTCGCCAGGCGAACAAGGAAATCTTCCAGCGCCTGAATCTCCCTGGCGGCGGCGGCATCCTGTCCCGCGTATTCTTTGATCACCTTGTTCAAGTGCGCCTTGAAGATGCGTTTGGCGCTCAAGAGCGTGTTGGAAGCGTCCGTCGGTGATTTCAGGCCGAACCGGTCAATCAACTGGTCGTAGGCTGGCGGCACCGTGTCATTGAAGACCGGCTCCAATAAACGGATGCGAAACATTTCCCAGATGTAACCGCGGCGCGGCTGGTCTTCGCCGGGATTTTTGCAATCCGCCTCCATCCGCCGCAAGGTTTCGGCCAGCACCGCGCGCGCCCACGCCAGATCAAATGCTTCAGACGGGGCGTCAGGCTGCGGCAGTTCCTGCTCCAATTCCTCCAATGAAATCGGCGGGTTTTTCACCTCTGCCCGGTTCAAGCGGTCCAGGACGAAATTCCGCAAACTCGTCTTCAGAAAATCGCGAAACCGTCCCCGGTTCTGATCCGCCTTTCGCAGCCATCCCTCCCTGAGCAATTTGTCCTCGGCAAAATCCTGGAGCAGCGAGTCAGCTTCATTCTTCAAACTGGGAAATGTCGCCGCCAGAAAGATTCTCAAAGGCTCCCAATACAGGCGGATGAGCCGGTCGAGGCGCGGCGCATCCGCCTCCGCCGCCTTGCTCAATTCGGCCCAGTCCGTTCGGGGGAAAATCGAACTTTTTAACGGTTCAGAAGCCATGCCGTGAAGTGTGCTTGTTGCCAATCTCGGTTTCTGAATGATGTGTGACACAAGCCTTGCAGTCGGTGAGAAGCTTGGTGTGGCCAAAGGGAAGCGCGGCGGATAGGTTGCCAATGTCTCCGCCGCCTTTTGGCAAACCTGGTGGCCGCCATTTTTGTCTCTTCATACAAATATTTGCCGCCTCTTGCTTGCAACAATGCTCAAATGCTTTCCGAAATTTCGGGCATGATGCTGAATTCTGCGGAAGTTGAAAAGTCTTTCGCGCGCATGGTTTTCAAGGGGGTTCGGTGTGGCTGGATAAGAGGGCTGCCTTTCTGCTTGTAACTGCCGCGGGTGTTGCGGGCCGAGGCGCAGGAATGCGTCTCCGGCATGGTGTGGGATCGCCACGGCAGATGTCCGATGTCTGCCTAAACCGTTCAAGCGTGCCGCGTGAGGGCGCGGGCGATTTCTTCAATCCACTCGCTGCCGGGGCGCGCGTAGGGCCGGAAAATTTCCGCGTAACCCTCGCGGTCGTTGTAAAAAAGCGCGCGGTGGAGACCGAGCGTGCCGGCGTCGGGCGACTCCACCAAGCTGGCGGAATCGCTGGCGCTCATCTGGAAGAGCACGCGCATTTCAAACTCGGTCAGGGTCTTCCGCCCGAGGAAGCGGTTCACGTTGTTGTAGGTGTCGCAGGTGGCGATGACGTGGATGCCGTGCGTCGGTCCGTCGCTGATGAGGTTCAGCAAACCGGCGGCGGGGTTGACCGCGCCGGAACCGCCGGATGAAAAACTGAATTCGTCCTCCTGCCGGAGCTTTTTGAAATTTTGCAGACCGTGAATGAACACAAACGTCTCCGGCGCGGCGGCGGATTCATCGGCGGCGCGTTTTTTCAATTCCTCCGCCAGCGCGCCCATCGTTTCGGCCAGATTGCCGTTGCCGGCCTGGACAATTTCATGCGGCACGGCGCGGATGGCTCGCTCCAAAAAATCGCGCTCTGGAAACCCCGGCGGCGTGCTGTCGAACACGACAAATCGCGCCGCGCCTTTCGGATATTGCGCCGCCAGCGATACAAGCGCGACGCACAAAAGGGTCAGTTCGCGCTCCTCGCTTTGGCCGATGATCAAAAGATTGCCGCCACTTTGCCGCTGAAACACGGCCTCGGTCGGGCCTTTGATGGAATTCGGCGCGCCAAGCCAGATGCGCGCTTGAAGCGCCGGCTTGGCGGGAGGCGCTTGAAGCAATCCGCCCAAAACCAAGTTTTCCCGCACATCCGCTGGCGCGTTGCCTTCAAATACAAACGGTCCAGGAAATTGTTTTGCGTCGGCGCGATCACGGATTTTCGCCAGATAGCCGTCGCGCACTTCCTCCGGTAGCCAGACAGCCTGGAACGGGCTGTTGCCCTCAATCGCGCCCGCTGCGTCGTTGTAAATCCCTTCGCCCGGACGCGACAGCAGGCGCGGCGCCGGGTTGTCCTGGTCCATGATGAGAAACGCGTCGGCTTCGTTGCACATGAGCGCGATGCGGATGACCATCTGCCCGATGGTCGCGCGCGCCAGCGTGTAAGCGCCACCGAGCGTTTGCGAGCCGAGCAGGACGTGAATTCCGAACGCGCGGCCCTGCCGGACAATTCTGTCGAGCAGCACTGCCGCGCCTTGCGAGACGCGATCTTCCTCCGTGAAAAACTCCTGGAACTCGTCAATCAGCAGCAGCGAGCGCGGCATCGGCTCCTTGCCGCCGGCCCGTTTGTAGCCGGCCACGTCCTGCGCGCCAAGCTGCCGGAACAAATCACCGCGCCGGCGCAATTCCTCGTCCACGCGCTGGAGAACGCTCAAGCCGAACGCGCGGTCGCTCTCTATGGCGACAACCTTCGCGTGCGGCAGGCGGCGGTTGGCGTAGCATTTGAACTCGACGCCTTTCTTGAAGTCCACGAGGTAAAACTCCACCTCCTCCGGCCCGCACCAGAGCGCGAGGTTCGTGATGATGATGTGGAACAGCGTGGACTTGCCCGAACCGGTCTTGCCCGCGATGAGCGCGTGCTGGCGCGTGCCCCTTCCGATTTCGAGGTATTGAAATTTCGTCGCCCCGGAGCGGCCGATGGGCACGCGAACCTCCTCGGTCGTTACTTCCGACCAGACTTCGGCGTCCGGCGGAGCAACCTGCTGGAACGGCACCTCGACGCGCGTCGAATCCTTGCCGCTCGCGCCGACTTCGTTCAGGAATTGCGTCGCAAATTCCGGCCGCGGCGCGGGATCAAGCACGATCTGCACGCCCGGTTCACGCCAGTTGGCCAGGTAAAAATCATTTTCGCTGCGCACGAGCCGGACGGAATTTTTCCGCATTTCGTCGGGAACAAAATCATTTGGCGGCGCGTTCCGCTGGTCCCAGTGGATGAGCAGATAAACGCCGCAGCGCGCGCCGTTGGCGGCGATGTTACGCAGCCGTTTCGCCGCCACGTCGCTGAAGTTGACCGGGAACGACGCGATGACGAGGAAATGGTATTTCTCCGCGATGCTGCCAGCCTGCGCGTTGTAATCCGCGATGGTCGCATATTCGTTGCGCAGATACATCTGGATCACTTTCTCCATGTGCTCATTCAGCTCCGCGAGTTTTTCCTCGAACTGCGTCGTCTGCGTCCAGATGCGGCTGTTGATGTAGCCCTCCTCGTAATCCGCCAGGTGCATCAGCGCGGCAAAATTCTGGCCGAGGCCGACCGGATCGAATATGGTGAAGCTGACCTTGCCCGGCGGCGTGGCGGACAGCAGCCGGAAAATGATGTTGTTGATGGCCGCCACCGCCTCGGCCTCGCCGCCCTTGTTCGTCTCAAACAGAATCGAGCCTTCAATTGGGAACGCCAGCGACAGCGGCGCGGAAAATGATGCCGGGCCTGGCAGCTCCAGCCGTTTTGGCATCGCTTCGGCCAGCTCGCCGACGTCCACTGCCAACTTCGCAAACTTCGCGCCGTTCTTGAACTCATGTGGCGGCTTCCAATTTTTCCAAGCGTCGGACTGCCAGACCGGGAAATCTTTTTCCGCCGCGGCATTTGCCATGCGGATTTTCTCGTAAATCGGCCGGAGGGTGTTTTTCCATCCGGCTTCGAGCGCCTGCCAGCGGGACTGGTAATCCGCCTCGAAACCGGACATCTTCGCCGCGAGCTGGCCGGCAAACTTTTTCGCCTCCGCCCCGGATTCCGCCTGCAGCCGCGCGAGAATTTCCTCGTGTTCGGGTTCGAGCCGCGCGACCGCTGCGCGATGCTGCCGCTCGTGCGTTTGGAAAACCCGCACCGCCTGTTCATCAATGCTGACCGGCCGGTCGCCGCGCAAACTGATCGCGCCCTTCACCGCCGCGCGCCATTCCTGGTTCAATTCGCGGACGGCTGTTTCGTATTCGATTCGGATCCGCTCCTGCTCCTGCTGATAACGCGCCTCGGCCTTTTCGGCGGCGGCATCGAGGAGCCTCCGCGCTTTTGCCAGATCGCCGGCGATGTTTTTTGCCGGCGTGCCGGTGCTGTTCAACCCGAAGAAATAAATCACCAGCAAAACCAGCATCGCCGCCGCAACCGCTCCCGCGAGCGGCGGCGCGATGATCATTTTCACGGCAAGATGCGCCATCAACAGCACCGCCGCTCCGGCCAGCAGCAACAGCGTCACCAGCCAAATCGGAATGAACCGGAAGATTTTCGGGAACAGAAACCTCCCGAACTGCCGCAAATCGCCGCGGACTTTTTCCCGCAATTTCTGCTGCTGCTCGAACAATTTATTTTCGTCCGCCGAAAGGTCCGGTTCCGGCCATATCCGTTGGGGCGAAAGCAGCCGCCGGAATTTGCCGCAGCCGCCGAATGCCTTGCGGGCGGACACCGCCAGTTCAACCAAACCCCCGGCGCTCCGGGCAACGGTCTGCCGGAAATTTTCCAGCGTCGTCACCGTGCCTGCCAGCGCGTCGTCGCGGCGGCGCTCGGCCTCCAGTGTGCTGGCCTGAATTTTGTATTTCGACCGCCCGTGCTCCTCGCCGATTTCGTCCATCACGCGCTTGCGGACGGCGGCGTGGGCTTGATTGATGCGGGCCTTCCGATTTTCGTAATTCGCCTGGCCCCGTTCTTTTCGCTCTTCAAACGCGGCGTTCTCGCGGTCAATGGCGTCGGCCAGCTTCGCCGCCCGCTTGACGGCGGATTCATCAGCCAGCTTGGCGGCGGCGGCGGATTGCGCGCGGAATTCACCCTCCAGCTTCTCCTCGCGCGCGGCAAAGTCCCGGACGGCGCCTTTCAGCGCGTCCAGCATCGCCAGCATTTCCTTCACGCCCGGATTACTCACAATCGCTCCTGACCTTTTTCAAAAGTTCATCCAGCTTGTCCATCACCGCAACCGCCTTGTCCACGCCCACGAACAGCTCCTGCAAATACTTCCGCTCGAACTCCGCGCTTTTCTCGTCGCGCCAGTAATTCTTCGTCTCCTCCCATTTGAGCGCAAGCTCCTTGGAGGCGCCGGCCAGCCGGCCCTTGCTGCCGCTCGCGCTCATCGGGGGAAGGTTGAAAGAATCCCTCGTGGGGCGAATGTCAAATTTTCTTGGTTCCTCATAATTCAGGCTTTGTCGTTTCCAGTTTTGGTTTGCGGCGCGGGCGCGCCGGCATCGGCATAGGCGTCCAGCGCCCTCACCACCAGCGCCAGATGCGCGACGGCCTTGGGCATTTCGCCGGTCAAAAAACTGTGCAGTTGCTCCACCTCCTTGAGCAGCGGCGCGGCGCGGTTCTCCAAATCCCGGTCCCACTTCTTCAGCATTTTTAATTTTTCACCGGCCTTCTCGACGGACTGCCGGGAGCGGCGCACGGACATTTGCTGCAACGACGTGGTCTCCTGAAAATCCGACATCCGCGCCGTCAGCAACTCCGACTGCGCCTGCTCCAGCTTTTTGTTCCGCTGGCGCAATTCGTTTTCCCAAAACCGCCACTGGTCGTTTTCCAGCCAGAGCCGCGCGCGCATCACCTCGCTGGAAACCTCCTCCAACGCCGGGCGTGCCTGGCTGGTGAACAGAATCAACGCCGCGCGGAACAGCTCAATCGCCTCGACCGATGTGATGTTGGCTTGGGTTGCCATTTTTTTAATCGTTCTCCTCCTCGTCCTCGGATTTTCTCGATTAGGATTACGAGGAAGAGGACGAGGAGGATTCTAATTGGTCATCGCTGTTGCAGATATTCCTCGATGCGCTGGGCCTTGCGCAACAAATACGGCGTGTGCGCCTTGGACAGCTCCACGAATTTCTTGAGCGCCTTCATCGCCAGCTTGAACTCCTCGGTGAACTTCTCGTGCTCCTGATCCTGCCAGGTGTCGCCCAGCGCGCCGAAGCGCGCCTGGAGCAGCACCAGCCGGTTTTCGAGGTCGGTGTTGAACCGCTGCAGTTCATCCGCGAACCGCCGGACCTTTTCCGGGTCCATGATTGCCTGTGCCATGACGTGACCTTTTGTTGATGTTCGTTGCAATTCATCATCGTCAATCATCGGGAAAGACGCCAACACAAAACTTGCAGCCATTGGAATAACACTGAAATTGACGCTGCCCCATTTCCGGCGCACGACGACAGCGCGCTGTATGAAAAGATGGGTTATGTGCGCAAAAGCACCCGCGCAAGCGGACTGACGCGCAAATCCAAGACGGCGACAGCAGCGGTCAAATAACAACCGTAATCAAACGGTCGGTCAGGAACAACAATGCCGGACCGGCAAGGAACGATCCGGCATTTGTTTATTGGAGGCGGAGGGCAACGGGGTTTGAAACATATGCCGTGTGGTTTTTAGCGTTTGCCGCGAAGGCAGTTTTGCACCTCGTCGTGATCGCCGGCAAAATCAAAAATCAGCACGCCCTTTTGCGCCTCAAAAACAAGCCGCCACGCCAGCCCGGTGCGGCACTCGTAAAGTCGTTTGCCGAGCTTGCGAATCGCCAGCCCGGAGTGCGCGTGCGGATTGCCAAAGCCATCAATGACCAGTCTCAAGGCGGCGGAAACTTCATCTTCACGCCCGGCATCCCGCACGATCTTTTTGAAGCGCCTGGACAGTTCAACGGAAATCATTCCTGCTCCCCGTGAATGGCGTCAACTCGCCGCGTTTGCGCGCCGTTTTGAGTTCCGCGCTGATGCGTTTTTCCGCCGCCGCCATTTCGCCGGGCGTCAATCCGTATTCCTGAAGCGCGTAATCCGCGGAAATCACTTCCACCGGGCGCAGCGCCACAATCTTGCCCTCGAACATGAAGCCGACATCTTCACCCTGCGCCGCCTTTTTGAGCCAGTGGCCGAGCCGCCCGCGCCCCTCAGTGATCGTTAAAGTCTTCATACGCTCATTATAGCGCACACCACTAATCTGGCAAGCCGCTTTCACCTGAAATTCCGCATCCCGGCATTTTCCAAACATTGCCACCTGACGAGTTGAGCAACAAGGCTTGCCCCGCCGTGCCGCGCGGGAATAACCTCTGCGCCATGCGGCTGCTCGACCGGTATCTGTTCCGCGAATTGCTCACGCCATTGGCTTTTTGCCTTGGCGGGTTTTTGATTTTCTGGATTTCCTACGATTTGTTCACGGAGATGGAGGAATTGCAGGAGCGCAAGCTGCATCTGCTGGATGTCGTCGGTTATTCTCTCGCGCGGACGCCGGAGTTTCTGGTGACGGTGCTGCCGGTGGCGCTGCTGCTGGCGCTGCTTTACACGCTCACGAACCATGCGCGGCACAACGAGATCACCGCCATGCGCGCGGCGGGTTTGAGCCTGTGGCGGATTTGCGCGCCGTATTTCATCGTGGGGCTGGCGGCAAGCGGCGCGCTGTTCGCGCTGAACGAATATCTGGCGCCGCGCTGCACGGCGTGGGCGGACCGTGTTTTGCACCGGTATGTCTCCAACCCGGAAGAAGGCACGGTGCAGGAGGAGTATCGCAGCTATTTTAACGCGCGCGAACGGCGCTGGTGGCAGTTCACGGCTTACCGCCCCAAAACCGCCGAAATGACCGGGCCGAAGGTGAACTGGCCGCTGCCGGACGGTTCGTGGCGGGAAATCAAGGCCGACCGCGCCGCGTTCACCAATGGCGTCTGGATGTTTTTCAACGTCACCGAGTATGAACAGGCTGGCGAGGCTGCGCCGGAGGTGCCTCTTCTGGAAAGCAACGTGCTGGCCATGGCGCAATTCAAGGAAACGCCCAAGGACATCGAGCGCAATCTCTGGTTCAGCCGATACGAGAGCCTTCACTCGCGCAAATTGAATGTCCCGCTGATGGAGCTTTGGGATTATTTACAGTCGAATCCCGACATGCAGCCGAGCCGGGCAAGTTTCTGGTGGACGAAGTTCGACGGGCGTCTGGCCGAGCCGTGGACGTGCCTGGTGGTGGTGCTCATCGCCATCCCGTTTGGAGCGGGGTCAGGGCGGCGCAATTTGTTTTTCGGCGTGGCGGGGAGCATATTCATCTGTTTCGGATTTTTTGTGATTCAACAGGTGAGTCTGGCAATGGGGTCTGGCGGGCATTGGCCGCCGTGGCTGGCGGCGTGGCTGCCCAACATGGTTTTCGCCGTGGCCGGATTGTGGCTGACGGCGCGCGTGCGATGAAATTGTGAATGACGAGCTTTCAAAACTGATGTCGCGCCACGAGCGGTTGAAGCTGCTCTATCAGGTGGGCAATGTCATCCACTCGACGCTGGAGCCGCAGGAGGCGCTGCAATTGATCGTGAGCGAGGCGGTGCGGCTCATGGGGGCGTCGTCCGGCTCGGTCGTGCTTATCAATCCCACGTCGGGCTTTCTGGAAATCCACGCATCGCACAATCTGCCGTCCGCCGCGACAAAGCTGAAGCTGCGTGTCGGCGAAGGCATTACCGGCTGGGTCGTGCGCACCGGCAAGCCCGCGCGCGTGGGCAACGTGAGGCATGACCCGCGCTACGTGGCGGCGCGGCGCGGCGTCCAATCGGAACTGGCCGTGCCGCTGGAGGTGAACGGCGAAATCCGTGGCGTGCTGAACATGGACTCGGATCGGACGGATGCGTTCAGCGTGGATGATCAGGAATTGCTCCAGGAACTGGCGGTGCAGGCGGCAAAGGTGATTCAGAACACCTGGCTTTACGAGCAGTTGCGGCTGAAGGCGGGGCTGTTCGAGTCGCTGGCCAGCGTGAGCCGGACGATCAATTCGACCCTGAACCTGGACGAGGCGTTGCGTGCCATCACGCGCGAGGCGTGCGTGCTGATGCGGGCGCGGATGTGCTCGCTGATGATGCTGGACGACAGCCGCGACTGGCTGGATTTGCGTGCCAGCCACGGCGCGGGCGACGCTTATGTGAAAAAACCGCGGTTGAGCGTCGAGGAAAGCGTCCTCGGTGTCGTGGTGCGCCGCAAGAAGCCGATGCAGGTGGAAAACGTCCAGACTTCCAGCCGCTATCAAAATGTGGAACTGGCGCGACGCGAAGGGTTGATTTCGCTTTTAAGCGTGCCGCTGCTTTTCGCCGGCCAGGTCATCGGTACGTTGAATGTCTATACCGGGCGACCCTACAACTTTTCCAACGAGGAAATCCGCATCCTGGGCGCGCTGGCGGAATTGTCCGCGATAGCGATTGAAAAGGCGCGGCTTTACGAGCGCGTCGTGGATGTGGAGGAACAATTGCGGCAGAATGAAAAGCTGTCCGCGCTCGGCCTGCTCGCCGCCGAGGTTGCACATGAAATCCGCAACCCGCTCACGGTGATGAAGCTGCTGTATCACTCGCTGGACCTGAAATTTCCCGACAGCGACCCGCGCGCGAAGGATGCGCGGATCATTGACTCGAAGATCGAGCACTTGAACAAAATCGTGGAACAAATCCTCGACTTCGCGCGCACGACGGAGCCGAAATTTGCGCCGGTGAACTTGAACGAGTTGATTGACGAGCTTGGACTTTTGGTGCGTCACAAGCTGGCGAACCAGAACATCCGGCTTGTCCGCGAATTGCAGCTGGACTTGCCGCCCGTGATGGGCGATGCGCCGCAACTGGAGCAGGCATTTTTGAATCTGATCCTCAACGCCGCCGAAGCGATGCCGGACGGCGGCACACTGACCATCAGCTCCCGCGCCGTCCGCCAGCCGCGCACGAACGAAAAGCCGACACATGTGGCGGTGGAATTCAAGGACACTGGCAAAGGCATGAGCGAGGAATTGCAACGGCGGGCGTTCACGGCGGTCTTGAGCACTACGAAAGCCAAGGGCACCGGGCTTGGCCTGGCCATCGTCGGCCGGATCATCGAAACGCATCGCGGCAGCGTTCGCATCAAGTCCCAAATCGGACGGGGAACGAGCATTCGCGCCCTGTTGCCGTTGAAATAATCCCTCCAAAATCCATTCAGGTCTCGTGCGGTCTTCCTTCGTGATGTGATTTACGCCGTTGTGCGTAAAAATCCTTGTGCTATTTTCTTGCCTTGGTTCGCCGTCGCGATTATCCGACGGGGTTTCTGAAATTATGAATTATTCAAAACAGGAATGGTGGGAACGGTTCCAAAAGTATTACACCGAGTTTCCTACACTCGGCCTGGCTGTGGATTTAAGCCGGATGAATGTAGATGATGCGTTCTTTGCGGCGATGGAACCGCGGATGCAAAAGGCGTTCGCAGCGATGGCCGCGCTCGAAAAGGGCGCCATTGCCAACCCCGATGAAAACCGCATGGTCGGGCATTATTGGCTGCGGAACCCAGCGCTCGCACCAACTCCAGAGATCCGCAGTGAAATCGAGGAAACGCTTGTAAAGATTAAGGATTTCGCGGCTCAAATTCATGGTGGCAAGATTCGCGGTGCGGACGGGGTGTTCAAGAATTATCTCCTCATCGGCATCGGTGGTTCGGCGTTGGGTCCGCAATTTGTGGCCCACGCCTTGGGAGACCCGCGCACGGACAAACTCAAGCCGTTCTTTTTTGACAACACAGATCCCGACGGTATGGACCGCGTTCTCGCTACAATCGGTTCTGATTTGGGCAAGACACTTTGCATCATCGTTTCAAAATCCGGCGGCACTAAAGAAACGCGGAATGGAATGCTGATTGCCAGGGCTGCCTTCGAAAAGGCCGGCCTGCGCTTTGGGCAACACTCGGTTGCCATCACCACCCAAGGCAGCGAGTTGGACAAATACGCGGTTGAAAATAATTGGATCACCAGATTTCCGATGTGGGATTGGGTTGGCGGCAGAACCAGTGAATTGTCGGCGGTCGGCCTGCTCCCGGCGGCATTGCAGGGATTCGACTTGGACGGTTTGCTTGCCGGTGCTCGTGAGTGCGACGAATTGATCAGAACACCGAATGTTAAATTGAACCCAGCCGCTCAACTTGCGCTGGCTTGGTATGAGTCCGGTAACGGTAAAGGAACAAAAAACATGGTTGTTCTGCCTTATAAAGACCGACTTGAGCTGTTTTCAAAGTATCTTCAACAATTGCTTATGGAATCGCTTGGCAAGAGGTTGGACTTGAATAAGCAAGTTGTAAATCAAGGCATCACAGTGCTTGGGAATAAGGGTTCAACAGATCAACATTCTTATATTCAACAACTTAGAGATGGACTTAGTAATTTTTTTGTGACATTTATCGAGGTGTTGAAGGATGAGCGTCATCCAAGTCTGTTAGTTGAGCCCGATGTTACTAGTGGCGATTTTCTCCAAGGATTTTATTTGGGCACGCGCCAAGCCTTGTCCGAGAGTGGCCGTGAGTCCATGACACTCACGCTCAAAGAAGTTTCGCCTTATGCGGTTGGGATGTTGATTGCCCTGTTTGAGCGAGCCGTCGGTTTATATGCCTCGTTGGTCAACATCAACGCCTATCACCAGCCTGGCGTTGAAGCTGGCAAGAAAGCGGCAGGAGACGTTATTGCAATCCAGCGCCGCATTTTGGAGTTGCTTTCAAAACACCCACGGCACCCGTTCAGTGTGGCTGAAATTGCGAATAAGATTCAAGCATACGATCAGATTGAAACTGTTTTCAAGATTTGCGAGCACCTGTCGTTGAATTCAGGCCGGAATTTAAAGAAGCTTCCAGATAAGTCGCCTTTTGCGGCAAAATACAGTCGGACTTAAGTTTCATGTTTGTTTATCCCAAGCAATATGAAATCATTGTTGTCGGCGCAGGTCACGCTGGAGTGGAGGCAGCACTCGCTGCGGCACGCATGGGTTGCCAAACTCTGCTTCTGACAATCAATGCCGACTCCATTGGCCAGATGTCCTGCAATCCGGCTGTTGGGGGTCTGGCCAAGGGGCATTTGGCGCGAGAAATTGATGCGCTTGGCGGGGAGATGGGCAAGGCAACCGACATGACTGGGCTTCAGTTCAGAATGTTGAATACCAAGAAAGGTCCGGCAGTCTGGGCACCTCGCGCACAATGTGATAAAAAGGCTTATCAATTCAGACTCAAATGGATTTGTGAGTCCGAACCAAATCTTGACGTAAAGCAGGGGCAAGTCGCGAAGATTCTCCACAAGGATGGAATAGCCTTCGGCGTTCAGACAATGATCCAAGTTCAATACCTCGGTGCCGCGATTGTAGTGACAACCGGGACGTTCCTTCGCGGGTTGATGCATATTGGATCCAATCAACAGTGTGGTGGTCGCGCCGGAGATGCCGCCGCAATGAGCCTTTCAGCATCACTTAATGAGCTAGGACTAGAACTTGGACGGCTAAAGACAGGAACTCCACCCCGTTTACTGCGCAGTTCAATTGATTTTTCAAAGCTTGAAATTCAGTCTGGTGAAGAGCCGGTTCCCTATTTTACGTTCTGGAAGGATGATTTGTTCCACATGGAACATTCGAGAACGAAGCCTGTGGGTGCTGGCCGTTCAGATGGAAAATATCCCGTCGGCTCAATCCTTGATAGGATAAACGGTCAATTGCCTTGTTATATTACATTTACGACTAAGAGAACGGCTGATATTATTCGCCAAAATCTTCACAAGTCGCCTTTATATGCGGGCATAATTGAAGGTGTTGGACCTAGGTATTGTCCTTCGATTGAGGATAAAATTGTCAAGTTTCCGGAAAAAGAACGGCACCAGATTTTCCTTGAACCGGAAGGGATAGAGACCGACGAGATTTATGTCAACGGTTTCTCAACCAGCCTGCCATTTGATGTGCAATTTGAACTCGTTCGCACAATCATAGGCTGTGAAAACGCAGAAATCTTGCGGCCCGCCTACGCCGTTGAATATGACTTCGTCTATCCCACCCAACTGCACCCTACGCTCGAAACCAAGATATGCCGCAACCTGTTTCTGGCAGGCCAGATCAATGGCACGTCTGGATATGAAGAAGCCGGTGCCCAAGGTCTCATGGCTGGAATCAATGCTGCCCGCCGGACCAAGGAATTGGATTCAATTGTTATTGGGCGCGATCAGGCATACATCGGTGTTTTGATTGACGACTTGATTACCAAGGGAACGGCGGAACCTTATCGGATGTTCACGTCTCGTGCTGAATACCGCCTTCTGCTCCGGCAAGACAATGCCGACCTTCGATTGTCCCAGATGGGCTATGAGTTTGGCCTCCTGCCGGATCATAACTATCGAAAATTCCAGATAAAAGAGTATGCAATAAATAATGAGATAAGTCGTTTGTATAAAACATATTATGAATCAGATTCCATGGCAAAAATTCTCTCACGACCGGAGATGAAATACAAATATTTGCCCAATCGAAATGAAGAGCTCACGGATGAGGTCGTTCAGCAGGTTGAGATAACCATCAAATACGCCGGCTACATTGAGCGGCAGGAATTGGAAGTGAAAAAATTCAAGACATTGGAAGGCAAGGCGATTCCCGATACTTTTGATTTTTCGATCGTTCCGAGTCTTCGTTTGGAGGCTCGGCAAAAGCTCGCCAAGATTCGTCCGGCGACGATTGGCCAAGCTGCCCGCATCTCCGGCGTTTCGCCCGCCGATATCAGCATTCTCATGGTTTGCTTGAAACGCTGGGGAGCAAATGGACAAAAAGATTCGGAGGTGAACGGACAGGACGGCAACGCCTGTGAAGCGGATCTCGAAGAATGAATCGTGATTTTGGCTGTCCGACATGGATTCGAACCATGAATAACGCCTCCAAAGGGCGCTGTGTTACCATTACACCATCGGACAAACCGCGCAAACACTAAGCTTTTCGCATCGCTTCCGCAAAGCGAAAATCATCCACAGGCTGTTTAACACACGAAAGAAAGTTTGCCCGTAGCTTTGCTTGCAGACACAATCATCAATTGTAATGAGCAACATTTCCACCGCGCCGAATCCGCCGGCTGCCGAATCCGCTTCGGCGGCCAAGGCCGCGCCGGATTTTTCCAAGCCGGTCCAGCGGCCAAAAAAAGGCATCCTCAAGCTGATGGGCGAAGTTCTGAATCATGGCGGGCCGGGCTATCTCCAGTTTGCCATCACGAACATCTGCAACGCGGACTGCGGTTTCTGCGGCTTTGCGCGTTCCCAGTTTGATCCGAAGGCGCGGAAAAGCGTCACTCTCGACGAAGCGAAGCAAGTCGTTGACATTGCCGTCAAAAATCACATCGGCTACCTGCTGTTCGTCGGCGGCGAACCGATGGTGCATCGCGATTTACGCGCCATGACGCGCTACGCGGCCGAGCGCGGCATTCATCCGATGATCTGCACAAACGGCGGTTTGTGGACCGATGAAAATATGCGCGGCCTTGCCAGCGACGGGCTGACCAGCGTCATCATGTCCATTGATGCGCATGACATCGCCAAGCACGAGAAAAACCGGGGCCTGCCGGACGTTTGCAAAAAAATCAAGAAGGCGAACGAATTTTTTCATTCGGTCGGAATCCAGACCACCGCGAGCATCACGGCCAGCCGGTTGATTGACGATTACGACAAGCTGCCGGCGTTTCTCGAATCGCTGGATTTCAAAAGCTGCACGTTCAGTTATCCACTGACCTCGCTGGCGAGCAGTTATTTAAGTTTCAGTGACAGCGGGCTGGTGAATTACTCCAAGGACGAACTCATCGAGCTTTTCGGGAAAATCAAGCTGATGAAGCAGCGCAGCCATTTCCCGGTTGTCAACCCGACAGAATCGCTTGATGAAATGCAGCGGCACCTACGTGGCGAGAAGGAAAAGTTCGGCTGTCTCGGCGGGCACAAATATTTTTATCTCGACTGGAAGCTGGATTTGTATCGCTGCCATTTCTGGGAGAAGCCGATGTGCAAGGTCTGGGAATGGGACGACTCCAAGCTCATCCGCGACGGCTGCACGCGCTGCATGATTGACTGCTACCGCGACCCGAGCGTGCTGCAATTCGTCGCCATCAGCGCGAGCGATGCGTTCAACAATCTGAAAAAAGGCGATCTCGTCGGCGCCGCGAAAAACATCTTCGATTCACGCAATCTGACTTCCATCAAGGCCGTTTGGGAAGACCGCAAGTGGATCGGCGGGGTTTAGGTCGAACGGTTTTTCCGCGATGCCCATTCCAGAACATTCACTGAAGTTGGCCATTGTAATCCCGTGGTGGCAGGTTGCTGTAATTCTGGTTGGATTTCCGCTTCTCTATCTCGGCAATAATTTCACGCCTTGGTCAAAGGGGCTTTTCGTAAAACGAGACCACGGTTATTTCACTCCTTTGTGGTGTTCGATTCTGTTGCTGCACTGGGCCAGTGTTGCGTTGGTCGTTATTTTCCTGAATCAGGCAGGTGGTGGATTGAAAGACATCGGCCTGCAACTGTCCACTGGCAAGGTCGAAGTAATGTTCGGGATTTTTCTGGTGGTTGCAACGGCGCTCGTCCTTTTGCGACAAAGTCGTCCTGCTGATGATCCGTTGCGCCTGCCAGCGGACATGCCGCCGTTACTGCCGGTTTCTTTGGGAGAGCGTGCTTTCTGGATATTTGCGAGCGCTTCAGCTGGCATTTGCGAAGAGTTGGTTTATCGAGGCTTTGGCATTTGTGCCTTGCGGGGAAATGGTGTGTCAATCTGGCTGGCCGTGATTTTGGTCAGTCTCGCTTTCGTGCTCATCCATGGATTATGGGGGTTGCGCCGGTTTTGGCATTATTTCATTGTGGGAGTGCTGTATTCGGGCTTGTTTCTGTGGGTTCAGAGTTTGACGCCAGGCATTTGGATTCACTCGCTCTGGGATATGTTGTGTATGTTGGCTGGCTAAAAAATTCCCTCTTGTCATCGCCCGTTTTCCTGATAAATTCACCGTCCCTTTTATGAAGATGGACATTCATCCGAAATATGTGGACGCGGAAATCCGTTGTGCCTGCGGCAACGTGATCAAGACGCGCTCCACCAAGCCGACCGTCATCGTCGGCATTTGCAACGTCTGCCATCCGTTCTACACCGGCCAGCAGAAATTCGTGGACACCGCCGGCCGCGTGGACAAATTCCAGCAGCGCGCCGCCAAGACCGCCGCCGCCGCCGAGGCGTTCGCCACGAAGAAAAAGAAAAAGGCCTAGCTGTTCAGAATTTTATCCGCCCGCCAGCGTTTTGCCGCTTGCGGGCGGAATTCTTTTTGTCATGCGAAGGAAATTTGCGATATACGATTTACGATTGACGCGCTTTACGCCAATTCGCTCGTAAATCGCATATCGTAAATGAACTTGACGCCACACATCGAGAAATTCCGACGACGCTTTGCCGAGGTCGAGGCCGCCTTGAGCGACCCGAAGGCCTTCGACAACCCCCAGCGCGCCCAGGAATTGTCCCGCGAATACGCCCGGCTCAAGGAGCTGGTGGCGCAGGGCGAAAATTTTCTCAAAACCTCCTCGCAGCTCGCCGAAAACCGCGAGTTGCTCAAAACCGAGCCGCCGGAATCCGAACTCGCGCTGATGGCAAAGGAAGAAATCACGCGGCTCGAAGCTGCAGAGAAACGCTTGGCGCAGCAAATCCAATTCGGTCTGGTGCCGCCGGACCCGACGGATTCGCGCAACACGATCATTGAAATCCGCGCCGGCGCGGGCGGCTCGGAATCCGCGCTGTTCGCCGCCGACCTTTACCGGATGTATTGCCGTTACGTCGAGGCGCGCGGTTGGAAAATTGAGACGATGGATTCCAATCCGTCCGATCTCGGCGGATTCAAGGAAATCATTTTTACCATCACCGGCACGGACGTTTTCAAGCGGATGAAATACGAGAGCGGCGTTCACCGCGTCCAGCGCGTGCCCGCGACCGAGGCGCAGGGCCGCATCCACACCAGCACCGCCACCGTCGCCGTGCTGCCCGAGGCGCAGGAAGTGGATGTCGAAATTAAGCCCGACGAAATCGAAATCAACGTCTGCCGCGCATCCGGCAAGGGCGGTCAGGGCGTGAACACCACCGATTCCGCCGTCCAAATCATCCACAAGCCGACGGGCATGATTGTCCGTTGCGCCGACCAGCGGTCGCAGCAAAAGAACAAGGCTCAGGCGCTCACGGTGCTGCGCTCGCGATTGCTCGACCGCAAGGTGGCCGAGGAAAATGCCAAATACGCCGCGCACCGCAAAGACCAGGTCGGCACCGGCGAACGCAGCGAAAAAATCCGCACCTACAATTT
>Ga0181516_10000684_pt1 | contig 29131 bp, 25 predicted proteins | sample PEATcosm2014_Bin_25_FD_121104 | JGI IMG/M metagenome (GOLD analysis project Ga0181516, IMG submission 121104) | Peatland microbial communities from MTU Mesocosm Facility, Houghton, MI, USA - PEATcosm2014_Bin01_10_metaG | ecosystem: Environmental > Terrestrial > Soil > Wetlands > Peat | place... | reverse complement strand
TGGGGTCGAAAAGAAATGCCAAGTCAATTCTCTTGGCCTCGACAGCCAGCTTGAAGCGCTCTCCATCCCCGTCAAATGTCCAGGGCTTCTCATTGGTGGCAAGATGGACTGCCTTTGCAAGTTCCTCGTTGAGAAGCCTTTCCTTGATGGAGCCGTCTGAAAGCTTGTAGAAAATCTGAACCGAGTCAGCCGAAAGTGGAACGATGGCGCTGATGGTGGTCACCATGTCCAGCTCGATGCCGGTTACCGAAATTCCTGGCACGATCTCTTTGATAGTCATCGGGTGCCCTCAGCCGCTCTTGCGGTAGGTACCCCAGTTGGGCAAAAGACCAAGTCCAGGGGGCGAAGGAAAGAGAGGCTTGTGGCAGACATCAGGCGGGTACCTTCCAGGGGAAGTCTAGACCCAAGGCCATGCACCGGCAATACATCCGAGAAAAGAAAATGAAGAAAAGAAGATTCCGCCCACGGGGTAGGCGCTTGAGCCTGCGAGTGAACGAAACCGGGTAAGCGCCCGGTCGCTGACCTCAACTTCGGCACCTTGAACATCCCACCCCCACCGGCAGGTACCTGGACTTCGATGGTGCTAATTTCGCTGGATGATGCCGTTCCCCAGCCAGAGATGGTCAAGCCGCTCAGGGTGGAGTACTGAGACTATCTGGGATAGTGCCTACACGGCCCTGAAGTATTTCCCATCCCTAACAACGAGGCCCGCACTCAGAAGTTCCGACAGCAGGTTCCGAGCCTGCCGGTCTGTCAGGGAAAGCCGAGACGCTACGAGTCCTCTTCCCTTGAGGTATGGGGCACGGGAATGGTTCAGCGCCTCCTTCAGGTACTGGGAAGCGTCCACATTTGGTTGGGACACAGCTGTCCTCGGCGCAACGTCCTGGGCACTCTTCACGACGACCTCTGTGGTTGGGACATGCCGAATTGGGACAGGGGAGGCATTCTGCCTCACCCGCTCACCTGTGGCATTCGGCTCAGGCAGAGCCTTGGGTATGAGGGCGAAGGCTGAGGACTCGACGAGCACGGCGAGAAGGATGACCAGGAACAGCCGTGTGTCCGACTCCGGCCTGCCTGCCAGCTTCCCCAACGCCGTGAAGATTGTCGGCGCATCGATGGTAGCTCCTTCCTTGGCACTTTGTTCCATGGAGCTGATTAGCGAGACCGCCTGAGCCTTCTGGGCACGGACCGAAGCTACCTCATCGATGACCCTCGCACCGGCGCTCACGTAGTCAGCGGGAAGCCCTTCCAGACGTGCGAGGAGGGTCTTCTCCTGAGTCGTCAGCATTTCGACCTCACCGTGGACTGCTTGGTACTCCGAGCTTCCATAGAGGCTCTGGAGACGGGCGGTTTCTGAGGTCGCCACTTTGGCCTGAATGGTCGAGTACACCGAACCAGTGATCGAGGTCAGCGTGATGAAGGCGAGGGCAACTGAGAGGATTCGGTATGCACCGCCAAGCCTCCAGGTGAGCACTTTGGCACCCTCGGTGCCGACCAGCAGTACTGCACCAATGATCCATGCTATCCAACCTGTTCCCAGCGAGAGATAGAACGCAAGGCCCAGTGTGGCGTCTACGGCGAAGAGTCCTATGCCCGCAATTGTCCTGATGTTTTTTTCTTTCATGGTGAACTTAGTACGAAATGTCCCGTCCAGATTTGGACGCCGGTCCCAGACGTCAGGGAGCCCGTCCCAATTGTACAGGTCGATGTCGTACCTTCACCAAACCAAGGAGGACTCCATGACCTACCAAGTCGTTTCTGAACGCACCGCTCCTGACCTTAGGGTCACCATGCCCGGTGACCTCTTCCCCCTGCTCAAGAAGTACGCCGCCAAACGCCAGGAGCATTTCCTTGCTGTGACCTTGGATGGAACCCAGAACGTCCTCAGGGTCAATTTGGTATCGGTCGGCATCTTGAACCGCACCCTCATCCACCCGAGGGAAATCTTCTACAGGGCGATAAAAGACAACGCCTGCGCCCTGATCCTCGTCCACAATCATCCAAGCGGTGACCTCAACCCGTCCCGAGAGGATAGGGAGGCGACCGAGCGGTTGGTGAAGGGAGGCCAGCTGATGGGCATCCCAGTCCTCGACCACCTCATCATTTCCAAGGCCGGGTACTACAGCTTCCGGGAAAAGGGGGACATGCAGTGATCGACCTGGATCAGGAAGTTGTGCAGAAGGGGGGGCACAAGAGCAGTTTCCGGGCGCTGAAGGTGAAGACGTTCCCTTTGTCCAGCTTCAAGCTCTCGACACAGTCCATCCAGACTATCACGATGCTCCTGGCCGGTGAGGGCGGATGCCAGATCCTGCTCCATGGTGTGCCCGAGTCGGGACGCACCACGCTGGCCTCTTCTGCCTGCGCTGTGGCTGGCAAGGGCCCCGTCTACCTTGAAGCGACAGGCAACCCAATGTCTGAACTTGAATCCGCACAGGAGGCCTACAAAGATGGGCACACCGTTGTTGTGCTCGATGACTGCGGTGAACTCCTGGCTTGCGGTAACCCTTTCTTTGAGAGCCTGCCTAAGCTATTCTTGGTCGACTACCTTCAGAAGAACCAACTGTGCCTCATTTGGGTCGCTGATGACATTGCCAATATCCCAGGCGGTATCATCTCGCTCTTCGACTATGTGGTCGAATTGAAGGAGCCCTTCAAGAGCGAGTTCTCCTGGCCCACTGCTGTACCCGCAGAATGGCACCCGGATCTCAAGAAGTATCTTGACCTCTCGGAGGCAGAGCTTAGCCGGTGCCTTTCGGTCTGGACCAGAACCCGCAGTGTCGGTGAGGAGGCGTCAGCCAGCAAGTCCAGGCTACTCGACCTGCTGGAATCTCGGCCTCGGTCGAGAAGAGGGAGTGACAAGGGCAACGCAACCGAGTGCCTCCACCCATTTGAACTGGGACTCGTCAATACCGACAAGAGCCTTCAGGAGGTCGAGGACAGCATCGGTACCTACCTCAAGTGGTTGGAGTGCAATCCAAACCAGCGCCAGCCCTATGCGGTGCTATGCTCGGGGCCCCCGGGTACCGGGAAGACCGCCTGGGCACAGCACGTTGCCCGCACCTTCAAACGACCTCTGGCGACCCACAGCTACGGCGACTTGGTTTCGCCGATGGTCGGTGTCACTGAGCAGAACCTTGCAAAGGCCTTCCACGAGGCAGAGGCGGAAGGTGCTGTGCTCTTCCTGGACGAGGTGGAGGGCCTGTTGACCAGTAGGGAAGTAGCGAAGAACAGCTGGGAACGCACCCAGGTTTCTGAAATGCTTCTACTCCTCCAGGCGCACCGAGGGCTGGTAATTGCGTGTACCAACATGCTCTCGACGCTGGACGGCGCACTGAGTAGGCGCATGATGGCCAAGGTACAGTTCAATCCTCTTCGGGGCGAGGAGCAGTTGGCATTGGCCTGGAAGTCCTACTTCCCTAACTTGAGTGTCCCATCCGGTCGGCTCATTGATTTCGCCAGGACTATTACCGCAGGGGACTTCAGGCTCGTGGCTGACTACTTCAAGTTCCGCAGTTCACCTCCTGACCAAGATCAAGTTCTCAAGGCGCTTCATGCAGAGCAGATTGCCAAGCAACGCTTTTCCGACGGCGGTCGTGCCAGCAGGGTAGGCTTCCATGGCTGAGAACAACGAGAAACCCCTGAGCTACCTCACCCGCCTTGGCCTTGTTATGAAGGCCACCTGGATCTCCATTCCAGTCGTGTTGTTCTCAGGCTTTGCGTTTTCGGGCGGTCGATGGGAAGGTGCCTGGATTGCACTTGGTCTGTTTCTCTCGGGCATCCATTTCTACGTGATTAGATCGAAAGCAGGCATCCATCGGGAACTGAAGGATTACAGTAAGCGGGCCCTCGTTGAGAAGTGCGAAAAGCTTGAGCTGGACCTCTACCATGCAAACAACGCCATCAAGAGCCGGGACTCCATGCTGGAGAGCTATCGCTCAATGGCGAGGGATGGAGACCTGGAAGACGATGTTCTCCACGAAATCAGGAACGCCCTGGTGGCCTACGACGAAAGTCCCTCGCTGGTGAGGGCAATGGCGTCCTTGGAATTCTTGAGGGGTAATCTCAGGAGATTGGGTAGGGACTACTTCGAAACGTAACTACCTGTTCCTCACGCCTGTGTAGTCGGTGGCCTTCACCTTGGAAACCTCGAAGACGAAGCGCCACATCCTTGCAAACGCAATGAAAGATCTCTTGAATACACAGGCAGACTTTCCAATACACACTTATCCGTTGCGGCACCGAACTTGACATGTCTGTTAACTGGGATTAACGTAATTGATCTTGTCTTTCTCTTCGATGCGGCTCGGTCGGGACTGACCGAAAAGGATGGATGAAATGACAATGGATGGAAAAGGCCGACTGCTTCTGTTGGTCGGGTGCATTGCACTTCTCATAGGGTGTTCGACAAGCTCCCACAAGGTGCTTCTGATCGCCCGAGAAACTTCGGACAACATGAACATGATGATTGACTCAGAAGTCAAACCAATTGAGGCGAAGCTTACTGCCTCTGGGTTCAAGGTTGTGGTCGCATCAGAAACCAGAGCGCTATTGGGCTCTGGAGGCTCCACACTCCAGCCCGACCTGCGACTCAGCGAAGTAAAGCTGTCCGACTACGTTGGGGTGATCATACCTTGCATGGCCGCTGGCGGCACCCCGAACGCACTCCCAACGGTTGCTGTTGAGCTGGTCAAGAAAGCGAACTCAATTGGCATGCCGATCGCCGCTCAGCAGAGTGGAGTCGAACTGCTAGGGAAGGCCGGAATTCTGAAGGGGAGAAACTTCGCCATTGAAGCAGGACAAGACAGTCAATTTCCTGAAGGAACCTACAAGGGTGTCGGGGTCGTCGTCGATGGCACCCTCGTCACCTCGGGGACTTGTCCCTACATTCGGAGCAGGACAGGAATGCCCGACGGCACCTCGGAAATGACGAGCAAGTTCATCGGGCTTCTGACGAAGTCAAGTTGACTGGCATGACGTTTGAAATCCAGAGGGTGTACCAGCCGCAACCTGAGGCACCTACCGCTCAGGCAGAAAGGTAGGCCTGGAGTTCGACCTTCAGAAGCGCCAGTGCCTTACGGGTGCCCTCGTAGACTGCCTTGACGGGGATTCCAAGTTCAACAGCCACCTGAGCTGATTTCTTACCCTGCCTCTTTGCTCTCACAATCCTCGAAAGGTCAACAGGGAGGCGCAACAGAGCCTCCTCAATCATGCGCTCTTGCTCCTTGGTGTCCAGCTCGTCCTGGGGGTCGAGGAAACGTCCGGGGAGGTGTCCCCAGCCTTCCTGGGCGTGATCCTGCTGAACACACTTGGCGTGGAACCGGTAAGCCCTCTTCAGAAAGTCCTTCGCCCTGCTGGTGAAGAACACAGCCAGACACCCGGAAGGGTTGGAGAGCCACCTGGTACGGTTGAAAGTAGGGCTGTGGTCGACATACTTGAAGAGCTTGTCGGTGAAGTAGTCCAGCAAATCTTCCGAGCTGAAATCGCCCGAGGACTCGGACAGCCAGTTGCGGTGGGGCCTCAGGAAAGCCTTGGCACGGACAATGCCGTACTGGACGATTGCGGTGTAAAAACGGTGAAGGGTTTTGTCGGAAGGGTTGGACAGGTATTCAACCAAGGAAGCTTCAACTTCCTTGGAGTCGTAACGGATACAGGTGGTCATCATGGTGACTACCTCCTCTTTAGCTGTTGTGAGAACCGTGTCAACGACACAGGCGACCGCCCAGCAATTCGGAATGAAATTGGCGGTCTTAATAATAATCTTCTCTGCGTGAAACGAAGTTCCTCTCGTTCGGTGTTGAGGCCTCCTACGGGTGTCCAGGATGAGCTTCAAGAATAGCATGGTCTTGGCGGATCAGCAAGTGGTGGCTCAACTGCCATCCCGCCAACTCTTCAGCTCTGACTGACTACTCCCTTGATATCGCTATCGTCGGAGTCGGTTTCTCCTGTGCCTCCACAGCCGCAGGAAATCAGTTGTCCTGAACAGACTGGGCACCTCTCCATATCACAACCAGTATGATGAAACGCTCCCGTGGGTGCCCCACAGTCTGGACAGACTCTGTCTTGGTTCCATCTGACCTTTCTCGCCATTCTTCCGTTGTCCCAGCAGATAGTGTCTGCATTGCAAGATACATGAAGTTTCATTTCCTTTCCGCAGTCTAAACATACAGCCATTTCCTTAACCTCTCTTTTACTAAACTTGGTATTCCCATCCGAGGAATCAATACCGGGATAGCATCTATTCCTCGTATCCCCAACATGCCACCCTGAGTTAGTCACAGGTCGCAATCCATCCAGCTGAAGAAAATATTGAATTCCGTTCTTACTGGAACTTTCGGGTGAATGGTCTACGCCTCTTCCCTTCAGGGAGACATGGAAGAAGCGTCGACTTCGTACTCAGGGGTCTTCTTCTTCTTTGACTTCTTCCAATGCTTCTCCGAGAAGTCTACTCACAAGAGCGCCTTCCTGTTTTGTCATCTTGGAAGAGTCAATGCCGTATTTGGAGATGATGATGCTGATGTCGCTCATACTCCCCCTGCCGTGGGGCCTAAGATAGCTCTTGAACTCTTCCTTCATTTCATCCGTCCAATCTGGAAGGACTTCCGAAACTTCTTCTGTTTTGGTCATCTTGATGACCTCCTTGTTATTCTCTCGATACCCTCACGGGTATCGGTTTGTTCCATCAAGGGGGAGAGAGAACGCCAATTCATCTCAATACCCTCGAATACCCTTTTCAATACCCTTCTGATAACCTCGAATACACTTTCCTAATTCCTGCCCTAACTCTGGAATACCCTTGAATACCCTCCTCCCTATAGGGAGGGGTATAAGGGTATCCAAAAGGGGTTCATGGAACTTCTCTCTTCCTTGTTGGAATTCATTCCTTTGGGGTTAACCCCTTCCATTCGTCCTCGATGACATAACCCTTTTCTATGAGGCTGGTCTTCACCTTGAAGAATGAGTTGGCGTCTAAGCCAACCTTCGTGCTCCTACATACCTCTGACCATATTGAGGGGGTGATAGCCTTCGAGGCGGCATCATCCTCATCTGTGTTTGACTCCTGTTCTCGGCAAAGTTGCGTCAGAACATCGAGTGCCTTGCGTTCATTTTCACCGAGACGCCTGTGTTTCACTTGAGGTGCTTGGTCGGTGGGCACGAGCAACACGCCAGTCAAGACCTTGCCCACGTCATCAACCCTGAGCTGTACTTCATTGAGTTTGAAGCAGGTATCGGGGGGAGGGGGGCCATCCTTGGACTTGGTACACTTGAGAAGAACGGTTCCTGCCTTCTTGTCACGGTCGGTGGTGTACTCCTGGTCAAGAGAAGCTCGGAGGGCGGATGATCCCCTTGCCCTCTCTGTAGTGCCGTGGCCGCTGTGGTGGACGAGGACGACCGACGAGCCGAAGTGCTCCTTGAGTTCATCACAGACCCTGATGAACTTGGTCATGTCCTTGGTACTGTTTTCATCACCATTTCCAAAACAGCGGGCGAGGGTGTCCACGAAGATCGCCTTGGGCATGGCTCCGAGTTCCTCAATCTCTTGGATCAGCTCAGACGTGTCGCCTCTGTCGTCGAAACTGACTGCTGTGTTGATACCCAAGATGGGGAGGCCTTGAAGGTTCACCTCATGGTAGGCGCACCATGCTTCAGCCCGCATTCGGAAGTTCTCTTCCTTTCCCTCAGCATTGATGTAGACGACAGTGCCTTGGCAAACCTTCCGCCCGTTCCAGTCCTTCCCGGAAGCGATGCACAGGGCCCAGCTCAAAGCAATGAATGACTTGAGGCTTTCAGGTTTCCCGTAGACCATGCCGAGGGAGGATGCCTCGACGAAGTCCTGGATCAGCCACTGTGGCGGTTCCAGCTTCATCTGGCCGATGGGAACCAACCGAATCCTACGCTTGGCCAGTTCCTTGTGAACGCCGCCGCCCCGGTTGGACTCGTCGATAGCACCGGTGTCGTTGCCGTCTCGCCTTTCATCCTTTCCAAGGATGAACAGGGCAGACTCCAGGAGGGTGATGCCCTTCCAGCGTGAGACAAGATCAATCCCGTTGCCGCCCTCACCCGTGGCGTGGTCATACCAACGCCCATCCCTGCTGATGGAGAACGAGCCGATGTGGCGGTCAAGCCGGAGCGGGTTGAGGGTGTGGTATTGGTCCTCCTTCCAGCAGGCACCGGGGACCCGGAAAAACTCCTCGATGCGGCTGGGGAATCTATCCCTGGCCTGATCGAAAACGTCGCTGGTGGATGAGATGCTCGTTGGTGCCACATGTGCCTTTGACGTTGGCAATACAGATGCCGACTTTGCCTTTGCCCTATCCTCTTCCAGCCTAAAGGCCATGAGGTCAAGAAGAAACTCTGGCATCTCGGGAATGTTCTCGTAGGCACCCACCAGCCGAGTCTGGGGCAAGTCAGGGTACTTCTTTGATCCAGCCACAAAACAGGAGTCCTGGAGAAGTTCGAGGCCCTTGCCCAGAAGATCCTGGGGCAGGCCTTCGCCGCTCCACTTGAACCAGAGGTGCAACCCACCTCTGGGTGTCACCTCGTAGCATGGATGGTTGGGGTGGTCCGTGTACCAAGTGAGGTCGACAGCCACACCCGCACGGCCCGCCAATTCTCTCAGTGCCTGAAAGCCATTGCCGCCGTGCTGGTCGATGTCCAGAGCAACCAAGCCGAATTCTCTTGGTACGACTGCCCATGCTCTGATGTTGCCCAGGCCGTCAATCCCGGATTCCCACGCTTCTACCATCTCGTCAGCCGAGTCGACCGTCACCCGGGTGTCGGGGTTCATCCAGCCAGCGAAGGTGGGGAAATCATAGCGGACCTCTCCGTCACTGACCGTTGTGACCCTTCGGTGGGGGATGAGAGTCCCAAAAAAAGCGACAGGCTTCTCGAACTCTTGATAGATGCCTGAGCCGCTCTCCAGCGTGTAGGAGCCGTCAAGCTCGGACAGGCGTGGGCCCCGCTCTGTGGCCGTAGTAACAAACTGATTGGCGGGCGAAACAAGAGACAAGAGTGGTGAAAGTGGCATAGCGAAACTCCAAAAAAGTCCCCCGAAGCCTCGTCCCCGCCTTTTGGGCGCATCAAGTGGAACGAGACTCGGGGGTTTTCCGAATCGAAGTTTACTGCTTGCCTGTTACTACTTGATGGAAGCAACAAACACACAATCACAGCCGGGACAAGTCCGGCGTACAGAGTTAGTGCTGACTGCCCAAGAACGAATTCCTGAGAACGGCGGTGACTCTGGTGAGGTTAGGCTCTGGCAGATTGCCAGAGGATGTGGTTCGTGCTGTAAGGGGCTTGTACAAGTCCCTAGAACAATCTCAATCTACAAACGAGAATCGTTAGTGTCAAGGCTGTCATGGCAGAGGCTCTTCTATTCTTGTCTAGCGAGGCCATTGTCGCCTCAATTGTTGGGCCTATTCTGTCTCGACAAGAAAGAATGACACACTATTACTGAAAACAGACCGGGATATTAGTGGTAATCATTCTCAAAATGAGAAGCTACGAGTAACACTCTCCTATCTCACAGAGCCTTGCATCTATCATTCGAACTAGAATTGAACTACTTGAGAATGGAACGCAACTTCCACTTGACAATTATCAGGGATTTCATCATTATTGATTTGAAAGATAGCTGACGCCGATAGAAGTCCTGGTTCGTAAGCCTCGCACGATGGTACCGTGCGGGTCAAACTGCCCGTAGGGGTGCCTGTGTAGGCAACTACACTAGGCCGATGATCGCTTAACGACAGATACTGCCAGTTGTCTATGGAACAGTGGGGACACTATCCGCCGATCCAACAGTTTGTTTTCCGTAGTGCGTCTGCACCTCTTCCGTCGTTACGAGGGGTATTTCGGCGGCTGGAGATAGGTGCGTCCACATTCGGTGAACGACCCTGGATGTTCTGAGTGCAGGACGGAGTTAGGATTAGTTTGTAACCAAGGAGATGGCCTTATGACACAAGATGAGATTGAAGAGAAATTCCTTCAACTGTATCCGAGATTCAGTTACTGCGAAGGGAGCGGATTCCTGATGTACCAGGGTTGGGAGTTTCATCCCCATCTGGAATGGTCTTGGGAGTTCCAGGAAGGCTGGCAGTCGGCCAAGTTCCCAAAGGAGGGCGCAGAAGTTGAGCGCTACTCTTCACACGAGTGCTCTGGCTCATTGATCTTCTGCCCCATCGCTGAAGAGACGGTGGTACTGGATGCATCACTCCAGCCAGTAGACTTCTACTTTCGGTCAACAGGTGAAAGGATCACCGACACCGGCATGATTCAGAAGATCCGTCTTGAGTTGAGTGGGGCCCAGGAGCCTAAGCTGGCACCCGGAGTACGCACGGAATTGAGGCGATCTCGTCACAGCGTACCGAAGGAACATGCCTCCAGACAATCGGGACGGCCTTGCAGTAAGGAATAGGTTCGTGCGATGGGAACTGCTGGCGGTGTTGGGGGCTTGGAACGCAACCTGAACAACCCTGGCACCTGCTGAGCGAACTGGCTGGAAGGAATTGGATTGTACGACATCACCCAGGTGAGGTTGTTTCTCACAAAGCCAACTGCTTTCTTATTCACATGGCCGATAACAACTGGGTGAGGGCAGGAAGGCTTTCCGGCTCATTGTGCGGGCTGTCAGGGAGCTTGGGACTGAAATCCAAGAAGGAACTTTCCCAGAGGAATTGCCACAGATAGCACGAGAGGCAACTTATTCCATCAAGAGTTTTCTCGGCTGGATGGCGGAGAAGGACATGGAACTCGGAGGGTAGGATCAAACGTCAACGAGTGATCCGAACTAATTGAAGCTGGGGAGAAAATGCCCCTGCCATTGGCGTCGAAAAGTAGTGCCAGCCAGCCCAGCCTCATTTGGCCGGAAATCAGCATGCTCAAATGCGAGACATGACAGTGCCGACTGCACGACTAGGATCTGCCAAGAGGTTCATTTCTTCTTGAACCTATATCCCTGCCGTTCCTTCGCTTCCACCAGTGCCTGCCGGTCTTCTGACCCGAGTTCGTGGAGGATAACCTCCACGCCGAAGGCTTCGAAGGCCATATTCTTCCAACTGCGGTGTTCTTGAAGACTCAACTCCTGGTGGATAGCCGGGTCGACCACGGCGATCTGCTTCTTGAAGGTAACCCCCGGGGTCTGCGCTTGCATAAGCTTTTCGAAGAGTACCAGCTTGAGGATGTCCTGAGAGATTTTCATTCTTTGTGCTGACTTGAGATGGCCGGTACCCGCATAGACCTCGACGAGCCGGTCCCCGGAGGCGGAGACACCGTCGAACTGAAACTCTACCCCATCCACCTTAATGGCCTGGGATTCCAGCCCAAGGCCCTGGATGACCTTGGCCTCTATCCTTCGCTGAACTAGAGAGTCGGAGTCCGTTTGCGTTGATCCTTCGCTGTCCGATGCCATGGGAAAAGTGTTGCAGGACTAACACCCCTAGGTCAACCCGCCTACAACCTGACCAAGCGTGGCCTGTTCTCCGACCGGAAGTGTTGTATCCTCAACCTTATCCAGACCCCTAGGAGCCCCAATGAACAAGAGCAGGATGGAAGCCTTCAGCGACGGGGTCTTCGCTATCGTCATCACGCTGTTGATCCTGGAGATCCACTTGCCGTTCGGAACCCCGCCAGAACAGCTTGGCGGTGCCCTGTACAAGCTCCTGCCATCCCTGGGTGCCTACGTCTTGAGCTTCTTTATCGTGGGCCTCTACTGGTTGGTTCACCACAAGCACGTTCACCGCATCAGGCTCGTGACCAGTCCTCTCCTCTGGATCAACCTTGTCTGGCTCATGTTTGTCAGCGTCATCCCCTTTCCCACCAGCCTGATCGGAAGCTACCCGCTTCAAGTGCTCCCCATCGTTATCTACGGCGCAAATCTGATTTGTGCCAACATTGCTGGCTTCGTCGTCACCATCTACTGCAAGAGGCACCCTGAGATCATGGCCGACCCCATCACCCCCCAGGCGATGGCGCACCTTAGGCCCCGGTACCTGCTGACCAACACCCTGTACCTCATTGGAATTGGCTTGGCGTGGGTTGCCCCCCTTGTGAGCTACGGCATTTACATCCTCGTGCTCTTCTGGTTGATCTATCAGTACTCGCAAGACAGAAGAGTTGTGGCCGTCACACGGGGCGAATGAAGCAGGGTGAACCCGTGTGTTTTCGGCCTCGGCGGACAAGTGACGCAATCTCACTGCCTAGGACGCAAATCAACCGAACTTGCTTCGTCTTCGACGGGACGAAGTGCCTGAAGAACCCACGGGCAGAGGATAAAATTATCTCGTGTCGGGAGGGCGACATGGACGAGGACGACATTGAGGATCTGGGCGACTCTGATTTCTCTGGGGATGCTGACCTCGATGAGGAAGGCCTGGATGACGGCCGCCTCGGTGACGACTTTACTTTGGCGGGTTGACCGGTCAGCCCTGTCCTCGACTTAACCATTTGTAGAGAGGTTTCACCGTGCCTCAAGTATCCCGCAGGGTACCGTGCAGAACTCCTCAGTCCCTGGAAATGCACTTGCTCTTTGGTCTTCCAAGGCCAGCCTCCGAATTGGGTTCTTGGGAGCCCACCTCGTCTAGGTCTGCGTGTTCGTCATGAGGCGCTCGAAGCCGACTACCGTGCCAACCAAGGGGCGATTCTGAAACAGCAGGCGGTGCGAGTCACCCCCCCCAGTTCTTCAGAACGACTGCCACCTTCCTGCGTTGGAGGGGTGTACTGCGAGAGAGACCACTCCAAGACGACATCACGCTACTGTTACGTTTACTGTTACCAGATAGAACGTTGAATTGGCGAGGCCGAAAAAACTTAATTTGTTTTATAACAGGTAAATAGGTACCGATGTATTACTGAAAATGGCCCTATTTTAGAGCTTGGGAAGCTTGGGTAATAGCCATTATACGACAGGCGCGATTGACTCAAGTTTGCCACCGACGGGGGCGCCCTGTCAAGGCGGAGCTGGCATTCCGGAGTCCTTCGAATTAGGATGAAGGTAAGTGCACGAAGGAACGCACCGCCATGAGGCTAACGATCTTCTTTCTCCTGTTCTTCGGTTTTGCCCACTTGGTATTCGCCGGTGCTTCAGAAGTCACTTTTGTCGGCGACGACCACCGTCCTCCGATTTCCTTCACGAAGGACGGCCTCGGCAAGGGGTTATGGTTCGACTTTGCGAGGGCCGTGGCGCACCAGTTGGGAATGCCCTACACCCTGGAGGTCGAGGCTTGGGAGAAGGCCCAAGCGGACGTCCAGGCGGGCAAGGCCGACATCCTGTTCGGTGTCTCGTTCTGCAAGGAAACCGCTGGGCTGTACGACCTGAGCCTCCCCGTCTCCCGGAGCTCCTACACGTTTTTCAGCCTAGGGAAACCCGGCCTCGATGCGGCGAAGGCGGTGAGCGGCCTCCGTGTGGGCGTCGTGCAGGGCGGACTGCCCCCGCCTGTGGTGGCCGCCCTGGGCGCGTCGATCATGGTTCCCTTCGCCACCCACGAAGAGGCCTTCACGGCCCTCGCCGAGGGAAAGATCGACGCGCTCGCCGCCGACAGGTGGGCGGGATCCTACGTGCTCAGCCACGGCCAGTGGGATGGCGTGACTTCCTCCCCCGGGGACTTCCTTGTGCTTGAGACCGGATTTGCCGTGCGGAAAGGCAACATCACCCTCCGGGACAAGTTGAACGCCACCATCCTTGAGCTGAAGAAGGACGGGACTTTCGACTCAATCTCTGACCGTTGGACGGCCAAGGAGGTGGTCTACGTCACCCACGAGGAGCTGTTCAACGCGATTTCCGCAGGCCTGGCCGCGGCACTCCTCATCCTTGGCCTGTGGGTCTTTGTCCTGATCCGGGGGAATCGGCAGCGGAAGCGGATAGAGACGAGCCTGATGAAGCAGACTGCCCAGTTCCGGACCCTCCTCGACGCGTTGCCCGACCTGGTCTGGATCAAGGACGTGGGTGGTGTGTTCTTGTCCTGCAACCGCCCCTTCGCGGAGTTGTACGGCCGGTCAGAAGAAGAAATCATCGGGAAGACGGACTACGACTACCTTGAAAGGGGCCGGGCCGAACGGTTTGCCGAGGGCGACAAGAAGGTCGTGGCGGGCGAGGCGAGGGTGGTCATTGAGGAAGCGGCCCTGTTTTCCGACGGCACGACGCGCCTGATGGAAACGACAAAACAGGCGGTCCACGACGGCGCGGGCCGGCTCCTCGGGGTGTTGGGGATCAGCCGGGACATCACCGAACGCCGGGAGAAGGAACGGGAACGGCTGAGGTTGCTTTCAGAGCTTCAGCAGTCGCAAAAGATTGAAAGTCTGGGAACCCTCGCGGGGGGAATCGCCCACGACATCAACAACGTCCTGGCCGCCATTCTCGCCCTGGCCACGGTGGGACTCAGCAGGAATCCGCCCGATAGCGCCAACTTCAGCGCCTTCAACACCATAGCCAAGGCTTCCACGCGGGGCGGCAAGATGGTGAAGAACATCCTGGCCTTTGCACGAAAGTCCCCGGCCAAGGTCGAGCGCATCGACGTCAACTCGCTCATCCGCGAAGAGGTGGCTCTGCTGGAACGCACGGCACCTCCAACGATTCGCATTGCCATGGATCTGGACTCAGGCCTTGCCCTCATTCAGGGGGACTCCGACGCGCTCGGCGGTGCCCTGATGAACCTGTGCGTCAACGCGGTTCAGGCCATGCCCGGGGCGGGGGTCCTCACCATCCGCACCCGGAACGCGGGAAGCACCGTCGAAATTCAGATTGCCGACACAGGCGTCGGCATGCCGAAACACATCTTGGAAAAGGCGATTGAACCGTTCTTTACGACCAAACCCGTGGGTCAAGGGACCGGGCTTGGTCTCGCCACGGCCTACGCCCTGGCCAAGGCCCACGGGGGAAGGCTCGAAATTGCCAGCGAAGTTGGGAAGGGCACTGTCGTCACCCTCGCGTTTCCGATCAGCTCCGGCGACCCGGCGGCGGTGCCCTCGGGCGGAAAGGCGTCCGTGTCGAGGGCCGACGCGTTGACGCTGCACGTTCTTGTGGTCGACGACGACGAACTGGTGCAGGCCGCGCTGGGTGAATCCATCGAAGCCCTGGGGCACCACGTGACCGTCGCCGCCGACGGCGAGACCGCCCTCGGCCTCCTCGAGTCGGGCCTTGAGCCCGACGTGGTGGTCCTCGACATGAACATGCCCGGGTGGGGCGGTTCAGAAACCCTCGGACGAATTCGCGAGGTCAGCCAACACCTGCCGGTCATCCTTTCCACGGGAAGGCTGGACCAGGCGGCCGTGGACCTCGGGGCCAGGACGCCGCAGGTCGCCCTGCTCGCCAAGCCCTACACCCTTGAAGAGCTGGATCACCAGCTCAGGCAGGCCGTGCGGGCCAAGTGAAGAATCCTCTGGCAAAAACGCGTTAGTGAGCCATAATGGCACCCAAGGAGTGCAAAATGGCACTGAAAACCGTAGTTCTTGCGAGTTTGATTGCGCTGCTGGCCGGATGCGCCACCATGAACCAGCTGCTGGCACCCCTGCCAATCAAGCTGTCCAACGTCTCGGTTTCGGAAGACGGGAAGCTGAAGGCTATTTGGGACAACCCCGACCACCACAACACGACGGTGGTGGAGGTCTGCGACAACCCGGGCTTCTCGGGTGTGTCTTTCAACCTTCCGGCCATCGGCCTGCTGGTCGGCCTCCCGCTGCCCGCAGGAGACAAGCTCTTCATCCGTCTGGCTACGCTGAAGAACAACGTCCCGACGGCCCCCTGGTCCGAGGTGATCAAGGTGGAACGCCACGACGGCAAGGCCGTCCTCGTCCTCTAACCACAGGCGATCGTGAACTTCAAATTGGTGCTCGGCGGTCTGCTGCTCCTGGCGGCTTCGTGCGTGGACAACACCCCCCGGGCCACGGCCCAGGCTTACCTTGACGCCCTGGGGAGGCTCGACTTTGCGGGCGCTGCCCAGTTCGTGACCGACGAGGGCAAACCCAACTTCGACACCCTGCGCAAGGTGTACGACGGGCTCGACCCCGGCGAGCAGAAGAAGTTCCTGATGAGCGATTGGACCATCACGGGCGAGGCCGACACGGGCGACCTCGCCACCGTCGATTTCACCTTCAACACAACGCGCAAGGGACAGTTGGCGCTCCGGCGGGTGGCCGGCACCTGGAAGGTCGACCACCGCAGCACCTTCTGAGTGTCAGGGGACGGCGGGTCCTACCATCTCGTCGGTGAGGTCGCTCACGTCGTCGTCGAGCAGGTGCTGAAGCGCCATCACCGGGTTGATTTCCTTGTTGAGGATCTTGTACACGATGGGAATGATGCTGAGTTTGAGCCCGTGTTTCTGGCACAATTGCCACGCGTGCTGGGCGGCGACCACGCCCTCGGGCAGGTAGCCGATCTTGCCGATGTTCGCGATCAAGTCGTCGAGGTCGGTGAACGGGCCCAGGGCGTTGCCCAGGATGATCTCACGGCCAAAGCGCCGGTTGCGGCCAAACTGGCTGCGGCAGGTCACGTCGAGGTCTCCCACTCCCGCAATGCTTGTGAACGTCTCGGGGTGGGTGGCGCCCATGGCGCGGCCCAGGATCTGAATCTCGTTGAGGCCGGCGGCCAGGAGCAGCGACTCGGTGTTGTCGCCGAACAGGTTGGCCTTCTCCTTGAGGGCATCCATCATGCCGAAGGCGATGGCGACCACGTTCTTGAGGGCAGCGCACACCTGCACGCCCACCACGTCCATCGACCCGAACACCCGCAGCGTCCTGCCGTTGAGCAGGTCGCGGAACTTGATGGAGTTGCGCGGGTTGGGGCACGCCGACACCAGGCCGGTGATCTTCCCCATGACGACTTCCTCGGCCTGGCTGGGTCCGGAAATGTAGACCACGTTCCCCTTGTAGAACCCGGGAAGGAAGTTCTCGATGCTCTCGATCATGGGGACGGGGCGGTCGGCGCCTTGCAAAAACCCCTTGGTCAGCACGCCGATCAGCGGCTTGCCTTCCTGGATGGACGGGATGCCCACGATGTCTTTCACAGTCCTCAGGATATGGAGGGAGGGGGTGGCCAGCAGGAGGAAGTCGCGGTCGGTGGCGGCCTCCACCACGTCGCCGGTGGCCCGGATGCTGGGCGGCAGCGCCGTCCCCGGCAGGTAGCGGCTGTTGGCGTGATTGCCGTTGATGTCGGCGGCCACCGCAGGGTTGTGCGCCCAAAGGACGACGTCGGCGCCTTTTTCGGCGACGGTCTTCGCCACGGCCGTACCCCAGGCGCCAGCTCCAAGAATCGCGACTCTAGCGTCCATGGGTCCTCCTCTCGAACTCGACGACCTGGTTCTCGATGGCGGCCATCCCCTGGCGCCAGAAGCTCGGGCTGCTGAGGTCGAAGCCCGCGCCGGCGGCCAGGTCGTCGGCCGTCCTCACGCCGGTTTCGCCCAGCAACTGCTCGTAAACCCCAACGAACGACGGGCCCTGCTGCTTCGACATTCCGTACAGGGCGAGGGCGAACAGCTGCCCGAAGGCGTAGGGGTAGTTGTAAAAGGCAAGGCCGGGGCTGTAGTAGTGGCCCTTGACGGCCCACATCCACGGGTGGAGTTCGTCGGCGTTCAACCCGTCGCCGTAGGTGGACTTCTGGGCCGCGACCATGAGCTCGTTGAACTCCTGTGCGCCCAGCTCCCGGGTCTGGCGGGTCTCGAATACGGCCTTCTCGAAGCGGAAGCGGCTCAGGATATCGACGATGACCTGGGTGGAGTCCTGAAGGCTCTGTTCCAGGATGAACAGCGCCGCGTCGGGCGCGGCGTCCTTCAGCGCCTCTTCGGTGACGATGGTCTCGGCGAAGATGGACGCCGTCTCGGCCAGGGTCATGGGGTACTCGTGGTAGGCGTGGCCCTTGTCGCGCAGCAGCCAGAAGTGCCACGCGTGGCCCAGCTCGTGGGCCAGGGTCTTCACCTCGCCGAAGCTTCCGTCGAAGTTGCTCAGCACCCGGGGCTCGCGGCTCAGGGGGAGGCTCGTGCAGTACGCTCCCCCCACCTTGCCGTCCAGCGGCCGGGCGTGAATCCACTTCTTGCCGAAGGCCAGGGCGGTGAACTCGGCAAAGTCGGGGCTGAAACCGGCGAAGTTCTTTACAAGGTAGGCCTTGGCCTCGTCCCAGGTGAACCGGCGCTCGTCGCTGCCAACGGGGGCGAACAGATCGCAGAACCCCAGGGCCGGCAGCTTGAGCCACCGGGCCTTGGCCTTCAGGTAGCGGCGGAACAGGGGCAGGCTCTCGTCCATTACGGCAATGAGGCTGTCGAGGGCCCGGGGCGATAGCCGGGCCTGGAGGGCCGACAGTTCGAGGGGGCCGTTCCATCCCCGGCGGCGGTTGAGGGTGGCGGCGTGGCCCTTGACCCCGTTGAGGGCGGCGGCGAACGAGGTTTCCGCCGACTTCCACGCGGCCTTTTCAAGCTCGAAGGCGCGCACGCGTTCGGCGCGGTCAGGGCTGTAGGCCAGCTGTCTCAGCTCGGTGACGGTCTTGGCGGTCTTCTTCTTCGCGTCCCACACGGCCGTGAGGGTGGACGACAGGGCCGAGTGAAGCCGGCCCCACGCGTCGGCCCCCGACCGGGCCAGATCGGCGGCCAGGTTCTCCTCGGCGGCCGAAAGCTGGTGCCCGGCCAGCACGCCGTCCTCGTCCAACGACAGCCGATGCGGCTCCAGGTCGGGGTGGGCGGCCAGCAGCTTGTCAGTGCTCACGCCCGAGGCGGCCCACGCGGCGCGGAACTTGACCTGGGCGTCGTGCAAGGGGAGGAGAAGCTCCTCGTTGCGGTTCATCTGCCTCAGGGCTTCCTCGTCGCGGGTGTTCACCGAGTACAGCATGTACGCGTACGACCCCAGCTGCTCGGCCTGGGCCGAGGCGGCTTCAAACAGTCGGACCACCCGGGCGAACTCGTCCCTGCGGCCCTTCTTGGTCTCGGGGAGGCGCTTGAGGATCTTGAGGATCTTGGCGGCGGTCTTGGTCAGGGTTTTCTGGTCGGCCTCGTACCGGGGATCGGAGAAACCCAGGTACAGGCTTGAAGTGTCCCACTCGGGAATATCGCTCATATCGTTTCACTCTAGAGCGAAGCCGTTCTTCGATCAAGCCGAACTTGTTCCCGTGATACACTGTGGGTATGACTGTCGAAGACCGCCTGTTCCAGGACGAGTTCCTCCCCCTGTTCCGCCAGCTCATCCGCAACGCCTGCGTGAACACGGGCCACCCCGACTCGGGGCACGAGGACCGCAGCGTGGCCACCCTTGAACAGTACTTCGCCGGCCGGGGGCTAGCCGGCAAGGTCTTCCGGGCCCGGGAGGGACGAGGCAGCCTGCTGGTCCGGGTTCCGGGCACCGACCCCGAGGCGCCCAGCCTGATGCTGATGGGCCACCTCGACGTGGTGCCGGCCCAGGCCGACGACTGGTCGGCCGACCCGTTCGCAGCCGAGATCCGCGACGGCCAGGTCTGGGGCCGGGGAGCCGTCGATATGCTGTGCTGGACGGCGGCCCAGGCTGTCGGTCTGGCCGAGGCCCTGTCGCGGGCCCCCGGCGGGCGTTTTGCCGGCGACGTGGCGTTCCTGGCCCTGGCCGACGAGGAGGCCTCGGGCCGGTGGGGGGCCCAGCACCTGACCGAGAACTTCTGGAGCGAGGTCAAGGCCGACTACATGGTCACCGAGCTGGGCGGCTTCTTCGTCGGCACCGACAAGGGTCCGGCGGCGTTCTGCACCGTGGGCGAAAAAGGGGTGGCGTGGGTCAAACTGTCGGCTCGGGGCACGCCCGGGCACGGGTCCATGCCCTTCGGCGCCGACAACGCTGCGCGCAAGGCCGCCGCCGCCGTGGGCCGCCTGGCGCGTCTGCGTTTGCCCCTGCTCGCCTCGGCTCCGTACCGGGCTATGGCCCGCGCCATGGGCAAGGGACCCCTCGAGCGTTTTGCTCTGACCACCGGCTGGGGCGAAGGCTGGGCGCTGAAGCGCCTTCTGGCCCGCAACCCGGGCATGGCCCGGTTCCTCCACACTGCGGGACGAACGACGGTGTCGCCCAACGTCGTCCACGCCGGCCAAAAGGTCAACATCATTGCCGACCGCGCCGAGGTGCTTGTCGACTGCCGCGTCCTCCCTGGAACGACCAAGGACGACCTGGAGTGCCTGATCCGCCGCGCCCTGGGCCCGGGTCTGTCGCGGCACTTCACCTTCGAGATCACCGACTGGTTCCCCTCCAACCTCTCGGGCACCGACAACCCCCTCCACGGCGCCATCGACGAGCTGTTCCGCCGGGCCCACCCCGACGCGAGGCTTGTCGACCTGTTTATCGGCGGCGTCACCGACGGGCGGTTCTGGCGGGCCCGTGGCACCACGGTGTACGGCTTCACGCTGTTCTCGAAGACGCTCACCATGGACGCGTACGGGCAGCGCATCCACGGCATCGACGAGCGCATCGACCTTGAGAGCCTGGCCCTGGGGCTGGGGTTCTTCGCGGACTTGCCCGCGGCCTTCTTTTCCCGCTATAGTTGACCCCTCATGTCGGGAAAGCGTCTTGTCTACATTCATGATCCCCTATGCGGCTGGTGCTTCGGATTCTCGCCAGTGGTCCAGCAGCTTCACGACGCCACCAAGCGGCGCGCCCAGTGGGATATCTTGTGCGGGGGTATGGTTTTGGGCGACCGCGTGGGTCCCATCGGGCGCCTGTCCGAGTTCCTGAGGCAGGCTCTTCCCCGGGTCGAGGGGACGACGGGCATCCGCTTCGGCGAAGCCTTCACCACAGGGGTGCTCGACAGGGGCACCCTGGTGCTTTCGTCCCTGGAGCCCAGCCGCGCCGTCCAGGCCGTGAAGACCCTGGCCCGGGACAGGACTCTTGCCTTTGCCCGAGGCGTGCAGAAGGCCCTGTACGAAGACGGCCGCGACGTGACCTCGATGGAAGTGCTGGGTGACGTGGCCGAGAGCGTGCGCATCGTGGGCTTCGAGATCGAGTACATGAAGACCGAGACCTACGAACGCACCCTTGAGGAGTTCAAGCTGGTGTCGGAGCTTGGGGTGACCGGGTTTCCGACGCTGCTGGGCTTCGACGGCGAGGACAGCCGCGTGTTCAGCCGGGGCTGGGCGCCCTTCGAACGCGTGTTCGAGTCGGTCGAGCGGTGGCTGGAATCGTGACCGAGCTTGCCCAAGGGGCGGCCACTGGGTATGATCGTCGCATGGAAAAGAAAACCATCCTCACCGGCGACCGCCCTACCGGCAAGCTCCACCTGGGGCACTATGTCGGTTCGCTGAAGAATCGGGTCCGGCTGCAGGACGAGTACAGGTGTTTCTTCATCATCGCCGACCTGCACACCCTGACCACCAAGCCCTTCAAGGACGATATCGACAAGATCGCCGACAACGCCCGCGAGATGGTTCTTGACTACCTGGCCTGCGGCATCGACCCGGCCAAATCGGCGATCTACCTGCAGTCGGCCGTCCCCGAAATCTTCGAGCTCAACCTTTACTTCGAGAACCTTATCACCGTTCCCCGCCTTCAGCGGGTGCCCTCGCTGAAGGACATGGCGCAGAACGCCGGCATCGAGGAGATGCCCCTGGGGTTGCTGGGCTACCCCGTGCTCCAGGCGGCCGACATCCTGCTGCCCCGGGCCCACCTCGTCCCCGTGGGCAAGGACAACGAAAGCCACGTCGAGGTGACCCGCGAAATCGCCAAGCGGTTCAACTACCTCTACGGCGAGACCTTCCCCATCCCCGACGTGCTTGTCGGCGAAGTCCCCACGCTGGTGGGCACCGACGGCAAGGCCAAGATGAGCAAGAGCCTGGGCAACGTCATCTTCTTGAGCGACGACGCCAAGAGCGTGGAAAAGAAGGTCGGCGGCATGTACACCGACCCCAACCGTGTGAGCGCAGATATTCCCGGCACCGTCGAGGGCAATCCCGTGTTCGACTACCACGACGTGTTCAATCCCAACAAGGCCGAGGTCAATGACCTCAAGGCGCGGTACCGGGCCGGCAAGGTGGGTGACGTCGAGGTCAAGCAGAAGCTGGCCAAGGCCGTGAACGTCTTCCTCGACCCGTTCAGGGAGCGGCGCGAAAAGTTTGCCAGTCAGAGCGGCCTTGTCGACGAGGTCATCTGGGACGGCACGCAGCTGATGCGCGCCGAGGCTCGGTTGACCCTGCAGGAAGTTCGCAAGGCCATGGGTATCTCGTCGGTGTGGAACCGCATTGCCCGCAAGGCCGAAGACGTGAAAAAGAAGCGTGAGCGGGTATGAAACTTTCGGCCGTTATCTTTGACATGGATGGAACCCTCGTCGACAGCGAACCCAACTGGTGGGTGGGCGACAGGCGTTTCGTCGAACGCTTTGGCGGCACCTACGACGAACAGCTGCGCAACGAGTGCATCGGCATGGGGTCGAGGAACTTCGTCCAGCTCATCAAGGACAAGTACGGGCTGACCCAGGGCGTCGATGAGCTCCTCGAGCTCAAGGACCGCCTGTACGTCGAGGCCGCCCGGGGCCACACCCGCGCCTTTCCCGAGATGGCCAAACTGGTCAGGGGCTTCGCCGTCGAGAAAATGCCCATGGCCGTGGCCTCGGGTTCGTCAATGCCCCTCATCGAGATGGCCCTGGGCGAGGCCGGCCTGCGAGAGTACTTCGGACCCCACGTTTACTCTTGCGACCAGGTTGAACGCTCCAAGCCGTTCCCGGACGTCTTCCTCCACGCGGCCAAGAAACTGGGGGTGCTGCCCCACGACGTGCTCGTGTTCGAGGACTCGCGACACGGCGTGGAGGCCGGCAAGGCGGCGAGGATGAAGGTGTGCGCCGTCCCCCAAATCTGGACCGAAAGCGCCAGGCCCTCCTTCGAGAAGGCCGACCTGCTCTTCCGGGGGGGTATGGCGGAGTTCACTGCCGAAGCGGTGCTCGACTGGGTTGACACCGTCTATTGCCAGTGCGAGGACTGCACCCTTTACGAGCTGGGGCGCTGCAGCGACTGATCGGCCGCCCTCACCAGCGTGGTGAGCCACCCGAGCAAGTCGGCTTCCCCCGCCGGGTCGTCGCCGCGTACTTCGGCAAGAATGCGGAACACGGGCTCGGTGCCACTCCCGCGCATCCATAGGCACCCCGCGGCCTTCCCCGCCTTGTCCTTCAAGACGATTTTAAGCCCGCCCGTCTGCCGTCCCGACCGGAACGCGGGCCCAAAGCCCGGTTTTTCGGCCGTCCCCTCGTAGTTCACCTCCGACCACGAAACGATGCCCCACCGCTGGTTCAGCTCCGCCTTGCGCGACTCCCAGGCCTGGGGCCACGCGGCCTCGACCGCCGCCTTGAGGGCGCCGTGGTCGGTGGCGGTGATCTTCAGCATGGCGCGTTCTTCGCTCGTGCCCGTGGTGGTCCAGCGGGGGAGGGTGGCCACCACGTCGGCCAGGGTGTAGTCGGCGCTGTACAGTTCGGGGCGGCCCGAACGCCGGCACCACAGCTCGAACAGCCCTGGCCGGCCGGGCAGCGAGCGAAGGCTCACCAGCTTGATCAGGCTCCCCAGGGTGCTCAGCGGGTCGCGCACCGACCCCGGGTAGGTGATGTTGCCCCCGTTCGAGCCCTCGCCCAGGATGCGGACGGTTCGGCCTTTGGCACGCAGCTCCCGGGCGAGGCCCACCGCGTTGGCTTCGCCCACCTCGGCCCGGGCCACCTCGGCGCCGAACGCCGAAGCAATCTCGTCGACGCGGAACGACGTGGGGTCGTTGGCCACAACGGCGGCCTTGCCGCCCTCGCCGTAGTACTCAAGCCCCGCCAGCTCCGAGAGCACGCACAGGGCAAACACCTCCTGCGCCTCGAGGATGCGGGCACGGCCCTGGGCGGTGTCGAAGAACACCACGTTGCCCCTGTCGCCATCGCAGTCGGGCACGTAGCCCAGCTCGAACCGGGGGTCGGCCGCGTGGGCCTTTTCCAGCTCGGCGCGGCACAGGTCGAGGGACTCGCCCTCGGGGACGATGCGGTGCGCAAATTGCCGCGGGGTGGCGTTGACGGCCCGCACGCTCACGCCCAGCGTGGGCAGCCAGCTGGCGTCGATGCTGAGTCCCCGGGCCGAGCCGTTGAGTTCGGCGACCACGCCCAGGCCCCGGGCCCCTACCAGGGCCGCGAGCTCGGCCTTGCGCCGGCCCCGCAGCTCAGCGTCGGCCGACCCGGTGAGGATGTGGTCGCTCAAGGCCGCGTACGCCTCGGCCGCCGCCTTGCGCCGGGCGGGGAGGGCGGCCAGCACGGCTTGCACAGCCGGGGGCGACGCTTGGGCCGCCGCTAGGCACCACCCGCGCGCCGCCTCGGCGCTGACGCTGGCCCGGAAGCGCCGGATGAGCTCGGCGGCGGCCGAGCCGCCCACCACCCCGCCGTTGCCCAGGCCGAACTTCACGCCGTTGTGGCCCAGAGGGTTGTGGCTGGCCGACACGTACACGAAGCCGTCGTGGACGCCGGCCGTCTGCACCCACGCCATGATCTCGGGGGCGGCCACGATGCCCAGGTAGTCCACGGCGGCTCCCCTGGCCAGAAGAATGCGGATCATGCCGTCGGCCAGCGCCGGCCCCGTGAACCGCGAGTCGATGCCCACCGCCACCCTGGGCGCGGGCTTGCCCGCCTCGGCAAGGAACCCGGCAAAGGCGTCGGCCATGCCCAGGGCCAGCACGCGGTCCGCAGGTTTGAGCCTCGGTGAGCGGTTCTCCTGGTCCCCGTCGAAGGCGAACACCTTGCGCCAGCCCGACGCCGAAAGGATGGTCGAGGCGAGGGCCTCTTCCAGATCACCCATGGTCGGGGTATAGTCAAACGGTTCCAGTTCCGGTCCGGGGTACGAGAATCCGGTCTCGGGGTCGATGAAAGGTGCAGGCATCGGCGTCTCCTGAGGGCCCAGCCTAGCCCGGACCCGATCGTCGTTTCAAGGAAGGTCTTGTGTCGCTGAATTGGGTGGAAATTGACCAAGTGCTGTCCGAGCTGTCGCTGGAGGGCAGCTTCCTCCAGAACGTGCGGCAGGCCGACTTCCATCACTTCTACTTCGAGTTCTACAGCCCCGGACGGCCCCGGCAGGTGCTCGTTTCCCTGGCTCCCCAAAGGACCCGGCTCCACGAGGTGGTCAAGCGGCCTCCCACCCTGGTACGCGCCCCCCGCTTTGTCGAGTTCCTCAGAGCCAGACTTTTGGGAGCCCAGGTAGTCGAGGTGCGTCAATTGGGCCGCGAGAGGTTGGTGCTTTGGCGCCTGAGGACCAAGGAAGCCGACTTCAGCCTTTGGATCCGCCTCTGGGGCGGCGCGGCCAACCTGCTCGTTACCGGCGCCGACCATGCAATCCTCGAGGCGGCCTTCCGCCGGCCGGCCAGCGGCGAAGTCGCGGGCCAGGCCTTCGACCCCGAGGCCGCGTTTGCCGCCTCGCCCCCCGTTGAGCCCAAGAAAACCTTCACCCTGCGGCCGCTCCCCGACCCCGAGGGCGAGAGCGGCGCCACGTACAGCCGCCGGCTCGAGCTGCTGTACGCGGGGTCCGCCGTTGACGATGCCGACAAGCTCCGCGACCAGGCGCTGCGCCTCGTCGACAGGCGGCTGGCTTCGCTGGCTCTGGCCCGGGAGAAGTCCCGGGCCAGGCTGGCCGAGTCCGACAGGCAGGACGACTGGAAGACCTACGCCGACGTGCTGACCAGCGACGCGTGGAAGGTACCCCACGGCCAGAAGGTCTTCGAGGGCGTCGACTGGCGCGATGGTTCGACCTTCCGGCTCGAGCTCGACCCCAAGCTCACGGCCCACGAAAACGCGCAGGTGCTCTACAAGCGCTACCAGAAGGCCCGGGACGGCGCCGAGGGCGTGCGCCGGGAGCTCGCGGGTCAGGACGAGGAAGAGGCGCAGTGGCACCGGCACGCTGAGCACCTGGCCCTGGCGGAAGCCGAGGACCTCAAGGCCTTCCTCGACAAGCACCGCACCGTCCGGGGCACCGCCGGCAAGCCCAAGGACGCCGACGCGCGGCCGGGACTCACCTTCCAGTCGGGCCCCTTTGCCCTGTGGGTGGGGCGCAACGCCAAGGAGAACGATGCGCTGCTGAGGCGCTACGTGCGCGGCAACGACCTGTGGCTCCACACCCGCGATGTCCCCGGCGGCTACGTGTTCGTCCGCGCCGTAAAGGGCAAGTCCGTGCCGCTGGACACCCTCCTTGACGCCGGCACCCTGGCGGTCCTTTACAGCAAGGCCAAGGACGAGGGGCGCGCCGACCTCTATTACACCCAAGTCAAATACCTCCGCCGGGCCCAGAACGGGCCTCTGGGCACGGTGCTGCCCACCCAAGAAAAAAACCTTTCCGTAACCGTGGACCGGGCGCGCATCGAGCGTTTGCACCGGGACCGGGAGGAGTCTGAATGAACCTGGCACCCCGCCGTCTCGTCTTGAAATCCCAGTTGGTCAAGGATCGCCAGGCCCTGGCCGTCGACACAGGGTTCGCCGCCGACTCCTTCGAGGGCATCCGTCTGGTGAAGGCCAGCCGCGGTACCGGCTGGTTCTACCACGACGGCCAGCTTCGTCCGTGGAACACCTCGGGCGTCTTCCAACAGGAAGGTCGCCTGGTGGTCTGGGGCGAGCTGGCGGTGCCCGAGGGGGCCTCGCCGGCCCAGTGGCCCCAGCACGGCGCCGAGGGCCGTGACTTCCTGCGCGCCTTCGTCGAGGCGTGGACGGCGAGGGCGGCGGCCCCCGAACCCCTGCAGGGGTTCGGCCCCTCGGCCGTGCTGCCCTGGCTTACCGAACAGGGTTGGGCCTTTGCCTTCCTCCCCGATGAGCTGCGGTCAGTCCTCGATTCGCTCCAGCCCCTGAGCGAGCGCCTGTCGTGGGACCACTACCGTCAACCCGAGGCGGACGGAGCCGCCAGCTGGGCCTTCGCCTCGGCGGCTCTCGGGCTCTGCCTGTACTCCGGCACCTTCCCTTGGGCCCAGGAAGACGAGCCCCACCTGAGGCAGGAGATGCGCGGTCTCAAGCGCACCCTCAGCCGCGACGAGCTCCCGGACGGACTCGACGCGGGCACCCTGGCCCTGTGGTTCGACGCCTTGACGGGCCGGGGTGCGACCCCTGGGCAGTGGCGCTCGTGGCTGGCCCAGGGCGGGCCTTCCGAGGGGCCCAAGGCCGCCGAGACCGACGTCCAGCGCCGGGAGGCGGCCAAGAAGCGCCGGGACCGGCGCCGGGGCCAGGCCGCCTTCTGGCGGCGGCGGGGTACGGTCGTGACCGCCGTGGCAAGCGGGGCGGCCATCGTCCTGTTCGTTGCGGGTTCCATCGTGTGGGGCATCATCAAGCCCGACCCCACCGACACTTGGACACAGAACCAGGTGGTCGCCGGGTACTACGCCGCCGTCAACAGCCTCGATTCCGAAGCCATGCGCAAGCTAACCTCCTTCGACTCGGGCAAAGAGCCCGAGCTGGCCAGGGACCAGGAAGAGGCGACCAACCTGTACGTGATCCGCCAAGTGCGCACCGCCTACGAGCACCAGAGCCCCATCGTCGACGCCGCGGGCTGGGAGGCCGCAGGCAAGCCTCCCGTTGAGCCGACGGCCATGCTTTACGGCCTGGCCGGGCTGGCCTACGCCAACGTCGGCGACTCGTGGACGGTGACCTACCGAAAATGGGCCAGCGAGTCCGGTGAGGACAAAGTTGTGAAGGTGACGGGCTTCTCGGTGGTAGACCAAATCCTGCTCAAACACACAGGCCGGGGCTGGAAAATTTCGTCCCTGCACAGGGAGCGCCAACCCTTGCCCTGATGCCCGGTCATCGCTATTCTACTGCGGATGGAAAAGTCGCCCGATTTCCTTCTGGCAACCACGGATGCCGGGGTGTCCGACCGGTTGCGGTCTCTTCCCGAAGGCTCGGTCGACCTTGACCGCCGGTTCACCCAGGAGGAGGACTTTTTCGTGGTTCTGGATCGGCCCTTCGTCGTCGATCCCTTCGACATCCATCACGACGTGGGGCAGACCCTGGCCCCCGAGCGTTACCTGGCCGTCATCCGGTCGCTGGTCGACGCGTGGGCCGGGCAGGTTCCCCAGCTGTTCCGCGACCTGTCGTGGTACTTCGACCCCCGGGACCTGTTTCACCCGCTGTTCGTCCAGGTGCTGTCGACCCGCGACAAGCGCTACCTGTACGTCCTGCGGCCCGACCTGAGCTTCCGGGGCAGGCACGGCGAGGTGATCGACAGGGGCGGCAACGACTCGACGCCCCGGTACTCCACCCGGCACCTGTTCCTCGAGTCCGAGGTGCTGCCGCTGGAGTCCTGGGAGACCGAGGAGGGGGGCAAGCGTCTGTCGCTGACAAAGGTGTTTGGCAAGACGTGGCAGGGCGAGTCGGGGAAGGGCTACTTCGTCACAGGGCGGTGGATCGACCAGGAGATCTCGCGCCTCCTGTCGAAGGCGGCCTTCCCCAAGGGCACCCGGACGTTTCCCCTGCTGCCGCTGCGGTGTCGGCACGACACGCTGTCGGTGCGGTGCGTGAGCCCGACCCCCGAAGGCCGCCGAAGGGCGGCCCTGGTCCTTGAAGCCGCGTGGCCCTTGGTAGAAACCTGGGCCGAGCGCATCCAAAACACGCTGAGGGCCGACCCTTGGCGTGACGACCATCCCCTGGTCGAGCAGCTCCGGGCCCAGTGGGGTGACAAGCTCTCGTCCCGGTGGGGAGGCCTCCGTCTGGAGGCCTTCCTCGACGACCACGAACAGAAGGAATACCGCTACTATGAGGACTGAAGATTTTCGAGGGTGCAAGGTCACCGTCATGGGCCTGGGCCTCAACGGCGGCGGTCTGGCCTCCACGCTGTACTTTGCAGCCCGGGGCGCACAGGTCACCGTGACCGACCTGAGGACCGAGGAGGTCCTGCGTCCCACCCTCGAGGCATTGGGGGGCGCACCCGTGAGGCTGGTCCTTGGCCGTCACGACGAGGCCGACTTCCGCGATGCGGATATCGTCGTCAAGAACCCCGCCGTCAGGGCGGACAACCCGTACCTGGCCCTGGCCCGGCGCGTCGAAACCGATCTGTCGATCTTTCTGGCGGCGCTGGAGAACCCGGTGTTTGCGGTGACGGGGAGCAAGGGCAAGTCTAGCACGGCGACGGCCCTCCACCGAGTGCTGCTGGTGTCCGACCCCCGGGCGCGCCTTGGCGGCAACATCACCATCTCCCCGCTGACCTTCCTTGACCAGCTCGAACCAGGGGCGCCTGTCGTCCTC
>Ga0181516_10000683_pt1 | contig 29163 bp, 27 predicted proteins | sample PEATcosm2014_Bin_25_FD_121104 | JGI IMG/M metagenome (GOLD analysis project Ga0181516, IMG submission 121104) | Peatland microbial communities from MTU Mesocosm Facility, Houghton, MI, USA - PEATcosm2014_Bin01_10_metaG | ecosystem: Environmental > Terrestrial > Soil > Wetlands > Peat | place... | reverse complement strand
TGGCCGCCATTGACGCCTGGGTCAACACCACCTGCCCGCACTGCGGCGGCCCGGCCAAGCGTGAGACCAACACCATGCCCCAGTGGGCCGGCAGCTGCTGGTACTACCTGCGCTACATTGACCCCCGCAACCCCAAGGCGTTTGCCGACCCCGCCAAACTTGCCTACTGGATGCCCGTGGATCTGTACGTGGGCGGCGCCGAACACGCCGTGCTCCACCTGCTCTACAGCCGCTTCTGGCACAAGGTCCTCTTCGACCTGGGGCTGGTGTCGACCAAGGAGCCCTTCCAGCGGCTGGTGAACCAGGGCATGATCCTGGGCGAGAACGGGCAGAAGATGTCCAAGAGCCTGGGCAACGTCATCAACCCCGACGAGATCGTGAAGGAGTACGGCGCCGACACCCTGCGCGCCTACGAGATGTTCATGGGCCCGCTCCAGGACGCCAAACCGTGGAACACCAACGGTGTCGCGGGGGTGAACCGCTTCCTCAACCGCGTCTGGCGCGCCGCCGAAGACCTCAAGTTCACCGATGCCGCGCCCACCAAGGACCAGCTGAAGCTCCTCCACAAGAGCATCAAGAAGGTCACGGTCGACACCGGGAACATGAACTTCAACACGGCCATCAGCGCCATGATGGTCTTCGTCAACGAGATCACCGGCCTGACCGAACTGCCCAAGAGCGTGTGGAAGACCTTCGTCGTCCTGCTGAGCCCCTACGTGCCCCACCTGGCCGAGGAGCTGTGGCAAATGGCCGGCGAAACGGGGCTGTCCACCGCCGCTTGGCCCGCCTGGGACGACGCGCTGACCGTCGACGACGAGGTCGAGATGGTCTTCCAGATCAACGGCAAGATCCGCTCGAAGCTGGTGGTCCCCGCGGGCCTGGCCGCCGCCGAGATGGAAAAGCTGGCCCGGACCGACAAGCGGATCACCGAGCTCACCGCCGGCAAGGAGATCGTGAAGATCATCACCGTGCCCAACAAGCTCGTGAACATTGTGGTGAAGGGCTAAAGGTAAACGTCGCCGGGTTCGAGACCCTCTTTCAGGCGCCAGCGTTCCAAGAGGCTGGAACGGCTCTCGGGGTAGGGGTGCCGCGTCGACTCCCAGCGCAAGATGCGATCGGCGCGGAAGTTGCGCAGGTCCTGGCGGAGCTCGCACCAGGCGAGAAGCACCAGGACGCTGTCAAAGTAGCCGAGGCCGAAGGGCCAGACGGTACGCTCGGTGGCCTGGCCCCGGTCGTCGCGGTACGCGATCCTCACCTTGGTCTGCGAGCGGATGGCGCCGCGCAGGGCCGCCGCTGCTTCGTCGCTGACGCGTTCGGGGTGCGCCGCGGGGCCGACGAGCAGGGTGGTGGCCTCGAGTTCCTGGCGCAACGGACCGGGGAGCACCGCCTTGACCTTGGCCACCAGGTTTCGCGCCGCGTCGGCCAGGCGCTTGTCGGCCCTGTCGGCCACCCACGACACCCCCAGAACAAAGGCCTCGATCTCTTCCACCGAGAACATGAGGGGTGGCAGCGTGAAGCCGGGCCGGAGCACGTAACCTACCCCCGCCTCGCCCTCGATGGACGCGCCCTGAGCTTGTAGGGTCGCGATATCGCGGTAAACCGTGCGGACGCTGACTTCAAGCTCGCGCGCCAGGACGTCGGCTGTCACCGCGTAGCGGTAGGTGCGCAGCAGCTGGAGGAGTTCGAGGAGCCTCTGGGACCGGGCCATGGTTTCACCATAGCTCCTGACAGAAACTGACACAAGGGGCGGTTACCTTGGAACCATCACCAAGGAGGTGACCCATGAACCGTCCCAATTCCCTGATTCTGTACGTTGAAGACACCGCCAAGTCGGCGGCCTTCTACCACGGGCTGTTCCAGGCCCCCGTCGTCGAGCAGTCGGTCAACTTTGCGATGGTCGCGCTGCCCGGCGGGCTCATGCTCGGCCTGTGGGCGCGCCACGACGTCAAACCCGCGCCCGCCTCGGGTGCCGGCGGTCTCGAGCTCGGTGTCACCCTGGAGTCCGACGCGGCCATCGACGCTGCGGCGGACGAAGCGCAGAAGGCCGGGGCCCGCCTGGTTCAGGCTCCCGTCACCCTCGACTTCGGCTACACGTTCCTGGCCGCGTCGCCCGACGGGCACCTGATCCGGGTCTTCCACCCGGGGGAGTGAGCACTCTAGGCCGGAATCAACGCCAGCAGTTGCGCTACGAGCATCATCGTGATGAGCGCGAACGGGTACACGGTGGAGTAGGCAACTGTTGGCACGTTGGACGAGGAAAGGTTGGTGGCCACCGCCAGGGCCGGCGAGCAGGTGGTCCCCCCGGCCAGCAGTCCCATCAGCGTCAAGATGTTCATTTTGAGGACGAACCGGCAGAACACCGCGACCAGCGCCAGGGGCACCAGCGAAATGGCCAGCGCCGTGGTCACGATGGCGGCCCCGTGGCTGCTGAACACCTCGCCCAGCCGGCCGCCTGCGTCGGTGCCCACAGCCGTCAGAAACAAGAGCAGGCCCAGCTGGCGGACGAACCTCAGCGACCCGTCGTTGATGTGCCAAAGCACCGGGCCTGTCTTGCCGATGGCGCTCAAAACCAGCGCCGTAATGAGGACACCGCCCGTGACCCCGAGCGAAAACGTGAACCCTGGCCACAGCGGAAAGGTCAGGCTGCCCAGGGCCAGGCCAAGCACGATCGTCAGCGAAATGGGGATGAAGTCCATGTCGATGGAGGGCTTGCCTTCGCCCAAAAAGTTCTTCACCTCGGGCATGGCGCCCTTGGTGCACACGACCATCACGAGGTCGCCGTAGCGCAAAATGGACCACGGGTGGGGCGTCAGCTCGACCTCGTGGCGCTTGAGCCGCGTCACGGTGGCGCCGAAGTTCTCGCCCAGCCCGACTTCCTCCAGGCTCTTGTTCAGCAGCTTGCGGTTGGTCACAAGCACCCATTGGGCGTCGTTTCGCTTGTCGTTGGGAATTTCGACGAACTCTTCGGCGGTGGTCTCGGGCCCGATGAACAGCTTCACGTTTTCGAGATCGGGCTCCTGACCCACCGCCTTGACCAGGTCGCCCTCGTCCAGAAGCGTCCCCGACGTGGGGATCAGAATCTCGCCCCTGTGCATGATGCGCGAAAGGTTGACCCCCGTGAAGCGGGCCAGCTGGAGCGACGCCAGGGTCTTGCCCACCAAGTTCGGGTTGCGGACGGTGAAAGTCTTGGTCACCAGGGGCGGGTTCACCCGGCGCTGCTGCTCCTCGTACAGGCGTTCCTCGGCCTTGAGGTCGGCGCCAAACATCCGGGGCAGGAGCCGCACGAAGAACAGGGCCCCTAACACGCCCAGCGGGTAGGCCAGACCATGACCCAGGGCCGGCAGGCTCGAGCCCGTCGAGCTCACTCCCACGGCCAGAGCCGAGTTGCTCGACCTCGCCCCTGTGAACAGTCCCAGCGCCAGCCGAGGGTTCAGGTGAAAGAGCTCCGTGAGGCCGAGCATGATGCCCACCGACAGGGCGATCAGCAGCAGGACGGGACCAATCATCTGCAAGGCGTTGTGCCTAAACGAGGCCACGAACCCGGGGCCCGACTGAATGCCCACGCTCAGGACGAAGAACACCAGGCCTATGGTCTCGAAGATGGGGTCGACCTTGAACCCCAAGGCGCCGAAGATCAAGGCGACAAAAACGACAGCCGAGACGTCCAAGGACAGGCCTCGGATCTTCACCTGTCCCAGGACGAGGCCCAGGGCAATAACCAAAAAAAGAGCGAACAAACCGTTGTGCAGAATTTCCACGCCGGAAGAATACCGGTTCCCGCCCGGAAATTCCACTGCCGGCGTGGTATGACGGTCCTGGAGGTTAAAAGCCATGAAGATTCCCGCAACCGTGTTGCTGTTTGCCCTGTGCGGCGCCTTTCCTGCCGCCGCCGAAACCACCAAGGTCCCCAAAGAGCTTCTGACTTGGTACGCCGACGCCATGGGCGCCTACGGAGACCTGGTGGCCGACATTGGCAAGGCCGACGACGCTAAGGCCACGTCGGCGGCTTTCCGCAAGGCCACTGCGGCCGTGGTCGGCAAGAAACTGGCGGTGCGCTACAACGACCTGCTGGCGCGCTATCCCGACTTCTTCAAGGCCGCCGAGTCGGGGAACACAAACTGGAATCCTCCCCCCGAATGGCTGAAGGCCATCGACGACTACGGCAAGGCCCTGCAGAACTACGGGCAGTCGATGCAAAAGGCGCTGGCCTGGGCCCAGGACCCCGACGTGGCCCAGGCGCTTCAGGACTTCTCGGACGCCATGGGCGCAGTCGGAGGCGAGTAGCGGTCTAGAACCCTTCAGTAACCGGCTTTCGCGGCTTCTTGAACTTGGCAAGCCCCATGTTGCGCACCTGGGCCACATGGTAGGTGTCGTGGGGCGGGATCCAGATCAGTGCCTGGCCCAAGTTGCACTCCCAGACCGGGAAAGGCTCGCTCAGCCGTGCGGGGTCGAGTGACCGGAGCGCCCCTAGGAAGGTGTCATGGACGAGTTCGGCGTAGTCGAGGGCCTCGGTCCAGGCGGCCTGCGACACGTCGGGTATGGGCGGGAAACTCCCCTCCTTCCAGAGGTAGGGGTCGCACGGGGCCGAGGCGCCCAAATGCCTGACCACCACGTACTTGAAATACACGCAGTGGATCAGGTTGTCCCAGGCCGAGTAGCCCTCGACGGTGCTCCGGTCGGCGGCCTCGGCGGCGGTAAGCGGTCTCAACGTCTCCATCAGGGATTGGCCGTTAAAGGTGTGGCCACGAAATTCACGGTCGGCCATGTCGTACAGCAGGGTCAGGTCGTTGGTCATTGCAGAGGTCTCCCTTCGGCGAGTCGAAGCACCGCTTTGGCCACGCGGAGCGCGCGGGTCTCGGCCTTCTTGGCGCCCTCAATCCATTGAACGTACTCCCGGCGGTGGCTGTTCGACAACTCTTTCCACGCCTCGATCGCACGGCCGGTCAGGACCGCTGCCAGGTCGGCCGGCGCCTCGACGACGCGCGGCTCTGTGTCGTGCCACACTTTCACGTGAACCGTATCGCCCGCCTGCTTGCCGATTTTGTCCCGAATTTGCTTGAGGACGATCAGGCATGGCCCCGTCCCCATATTGGCGATGCTGCCCCGGTAGCGCACTCCGTCGAACTCGGCCCAGACCGGGACGAGGTTGGCCTTGCCGAAGCATTCTTTCGGGTTCCACGGGAAGCCGACGAAGGCCCCCGAGCCGACGCCGTCGCTCTTCACCAAGACAGCGTCCCATTCGTACACCTTTGGTTGGTCGTCCATGGCAATAGTGTGGCGACCGGCTGGGTGAATGCCAAGTCCCGGCCCTAGTGGCCGTCACAGGACGAGCGGGTCGACGGGCTCGGCGCCGGGAGCTGCTGGGTCGATGGCGAAGAACCGACGGAACGCGGGCCAGGAGCCGTTCACGGCGTGACCCTGAACCCCCGAGCACTCGTGAACGTGACCAAACAGGTGGAGGCGCGGTGTGGGGAGGTTGAGCAGACCCTTGAGGCCGAAGCGGAACCGTGACCCGGGGCGCCCGTCGAGCACTCCCCACGGGGGAGAATGCGTCACCAAGACGGTGCGGGCATCGACCAGCGCCGCCAGGGCGGGGAGGTCGGCCTCCAGCTCGTGGGGGTAGCGGTCCATCCTCGTCCAGCGGTAACCGACAAGCCGCCAGCCCTCGAACTCGACGGCCTGCCCGTGCAGATCGGTCATCGCGCGGGACGAGGTCCAGGGCGTCACATCGTGGTTGCCCAGGACGAAGAAGATGGGCTTGCCCGAAGCCTCCAGGAGGACCTGCAGCTGTCCCTGGCGGACGACCAGGGCCTGGGTGAGCCGCGCTCCTGGCAGGGCTGGGTCGGCGTCGGGCACGAGCCCGTCAACCACGTGGGGCGGCAGCCACTCGTCGAGCAGGTCCCCGGCCAGGATGCCGGCCCGGTAGGGCCCCGTGGCGAGGGTTAGGGCGAAGGCCCGGAAGGCCGACTCGTCTCCGTGGAAGTCACTCGAGAACAGGAACGTCGGTCCGGGGCGGTCACCCACTACAGCAGCTTCTCCCAGGCGCCGAAATCGACGGTGGCGTCCGAGAACCGTATCGTCCCCACCCTCCGCCAGCCCCGGCGCGCGAAAAGCGCGTTCATCGCAGGGTTGCGGTCCGAGGTGTCGGCGCGCAGGCTGGTCAGCCCCAAGGCGAGGGCCCGTCGCTCGGCGAAGGCAAACAGCCCGTCGGCCACGCCCCGACGGTGGAAGTCCGCCGCCACCGCCAGCCGGTGCACCACCAGCGCCGGGCCCGGTGCGTGCCAGGGCTGAAGCGCGTATTCGGCGGGTTCGACGAAGTTCAGCGCTGCGAAGCCCCTGACTCGGCCCGCCTCGTCGTCCACAAACAGGGTGCCCTCGTCCAAGTCGCGGGCAAAGTCGACCCTGAGCGGGTAGTGGGGGCCCCACTGGTCGTTCCCTGCGGCGTTCATGGCGTTAATTAAAGCGGGAAGCGCCGCCACGATGGAATCCAAGTCGGAGGGAACGGCAGGGCGGATCATGGTTCAGCAAACCACACGGAATCAACTGCGGCAATCCCCGACGTGACTTAATGCGGATTCAGGTTTACGATAGCCGTATGTGGTATAAACCTTACGGCTCGACGGGCAAGATGGTTTCGGCCATCGGTTTTGGTGGAATGCGGTTCCCCAAGATCGACCCAGCACGCCCCGACTACGACTACGACGCCTGCGCAGCCATGCTGCTCGAAGCGCAGTCCATGGGCGTCACCTACTTCGATACGGCGCCCTATTACTGCGACGACCAAAGCGAGCTGATCTTCGGCCACGCCATGAAGCAGCTCCAGAAGGCGGGTACCCCGCTTTGGGTCTCGACCAAATCGGGCGAAAAAGACGGCGGTAAGCTGCGGGCCCAGCTCGAGAAGTCCCTGGGACGACTCGGCCTGTCCAAGGTCACCTTCCTTCACATCTGGTGCATTCTCACTCTCGACGACTACCGAAGCCGGCTTGTCAAAGGCGGTGCCTACGAGGCCGCCAAGAAGGCCCAGGCCGAGGGTCTCGTCGACCACGTGGTCTTCTCGAGCCACTGCAACGGCGCCGAAATCGAGACCATCGTCAACGAAGGCCTGTTCGAGGGCGTCACCCTGGGGTACAACATCCTCAACTTCCGCTTCCGCCAGCAAGGGCTGCTCGCTGCCGCCAAGAAGGGCCTGGGCGTGGTCACCATGAACCCGCTGGGTGGCGGCGTCATCCCGCACCGGGGTGAGAAGCTGGGCTTCCTCAGGTCGCCGGAAGACACCTCCGTGATCGACGCGGCGCTGCGGTTCAATGCAAGCCACGACGCCATCAGCGTCGTCCTGGCGGGTATGGGCGGTCTGGACGAGGTGCGCCAGAACTGCGAAGTGGGGCGACAGATGGGCGTGGGTGCCTCGCTCCCCGGCGCTGCGGCCGCCCGGGCCCAGTTCGTCGCGGGCCGGAAGGCCGACCTGGAACACGAGACCGCCGACGCCCTCGACACGCTTTGTACCGGCTGCCAGTACTGCCTGCCTTGCCCGCAGGACATCCCCATCCCTAAGTTCATGCTCGCCTACAACGAGAAGATCTTTGGGGAACCAAAGGACACGCTTGGCATGCTCAAAGGCCACTTCGGAGTCCCGGCCGACCTGGCCGCTCAGTGCGCCCAGTGCGGCGCGTGTGAAGAGAAGTGCACGCAACACCTGCCGATCATGGCCCGCCTAGAGTCGGTGGCTACCTGGGCGAGGGGCTAGGATAGCGCCGTTTTGGCGTCGCCTGTGGTTAATGGACTCATTTCACCCGGTTGAGGGTGGGGTCTTCCCTCAATCGATGGGAAAGCACTCAGGGTCGTCACATTGACCCTTATACGAGAAAATCAGTGGACCATAATTGGTCGGATCTGATAAATCAAGAGGTTATTTGTGTAATTATTGATGCACAGTAATTTGTCAGGACCACCTTGTTGAAGGCAGGGGGACTGAGTCCTCTTTCAGTTTTGGATACCTTGTTGACAGATTGAGGAGGTCCGCCCCCATGAAGGTCGCCGCGGCAAGTCCGCGCGGTCGACCACACCAGGATTCTACCAGTGCAAGCCATCATGGGCCCTCCGGCTCACCGTTAGCTGAGCGTCCCGTGCCGGCGGGTTGCCGAACATCCGTGAGTACTCTCGGCTGAATTGGGAAGCGCTCCGGTACCCGACCCGGTAGGCCGCCCTCTCGGCGGTCTCCGACTCGTTGGTGATCAACCTCTGTGCTTCCAGCAGCCGCAAGCGCTTTTGATACTGAATCGGGCTCATGGAGGTCACCTGCTTGAACTCCTTGAAGAAGGCCGACCGGCTCATGTTCGCCGCCTGAGCCAAGGCTTCCACGTCGATCGCTTCCTGGTACCCGGCTAAAAGGTTGTGCACAGCCTGGGAAATTTTGTGTACCTTGCTTCCTGAGCGCGTGAACTGCCGGATGGCGGGCCCATCGGGCCCCTTGAGCACGAGGTACAGAATTTCTCGGATAACCGAGGGACCGAGCACCCTGGCGTCTTCTGGATCGTGAAGGAGCCTAGCCAACCTGAGCGATGCTTCAAGCAAACCCTCACTGGCTTCCGATAGGAAGATCCCCCTCAGGGGGTGGTTGTCTGGCGCCTCTGCCAAGTTGATCTGAGCCGAGAGGTCAGCCAGGGTCACCGAGTCGAAATCCAACCTGAGGGACAAAAACGGCTTCTCGAGTGACGCCGAGAAGATTCGACTAGTCACCGGCAGATCGACGGGGGTGACGATGAAATGGGCCTCGTCCTCGTTTCGGTAGACCTCTTGGCCCAATACGAGTTCTTTGCTCCCCTGGACCACGACGCATACCGAAGCCCGCCACCTCTGGTTCCTCCGTTCGGTGGTTTGAGTGTTCCTGACGCACTGAACGCTGGGCAACAGAGTCTCATTGAGGCCTTCCTCAGGAGAAAGACAGGCAATTTCTTCTGCAAGTCTCCACCGCGTTTCCATTGGCTGAAGATACCAGTGGAGGGACCTTTGAGCAATCCAAGAAAGGGTCGCCTCAAGAAATGAGACCGGTCTTGGATTTTCAGGCAAGAATGTTGGACTTTCGGGTATAGGATGGATCGAGATCATCCGGTACCTTCGACCACAGAATCCAAGGAGGAATCAATGATTGTCATCACAACGCCTACTGGCACGATTGGAAAGCAGGTCTTGGCCCAAGTCCTGGCCGCCAGAGAGAAAGTCCGAGTTATCGTCCGCGACGCCTCGAAGCTCCCGGCCGATGTCCGGGCCCGGGTCGAAGTCGTCGAAGGCAGCCACGGGGACGCTGCCGTGGTGAACCAAGCGTTCCGAGGGGCCGACGCCGTGTTTTGGCTCGTCCCCGCCGACCGCAAGGCCGCAAGCGTCCTGGACGCTTACGTCGGGTTCGCCCGGCCGGCTATCGAGGCGTTTCGCACTCACGGGGTCAAGCGCGTCGTCGGGATCTCGGCCCTGGGTCGGGGTTTCCCCAAGGATGCGGGTCACGTCACCGCCACTCTTTCCATGGACGATCAGATTGCCGCTGCCGGAGTCAACTACCGGGCCGTCTGCAACCCCTCGTTCATGGACAATCTGCTCCGTCAAGTCGCCTCGATCAAGACTCGGGGTGTGATCTCTGCCCCCACCCCCGCGGACCTGAAGGCCCCGATCTGCGCTACCCGGGACATCGCAACGGTCTCGGCTCAACTTCTCCTTGACTCCACCTGGACCGGAAACAGCAGCGTCGAGGTCCTGGGCCCCGAAGACCTGTCGTACAACGAAATGGCTGCGGTCATTTCGGAGGTGATAGAACGGCCAGTCCGGTACCAGCGAACCCCCGACGACGAGTTCAAAGCGAACTTGATGGCCTACGGGCAGTCCGAAGCCATGGCTCAAGCCCTGCTGAACATGTATCGTGCCAAAAATGAAGGGTTGGACAACCTTGTCCCGCGAACCTCTGAAAACACCACCCCAACCACCTTCCGGCAGTGGTGCGAAGAAGTGTTGAAACCTGCCTTCCAAGGTTAGCCGTGGCTCCTCCATCCCCAAGAAGGCGTCCTTCTCTGTGAAGGGCGACCACACCGAGAGCACGCGAACCAGGGGAACCCCCGTGAATTGGGAGGGCGGCAATTCCCGCGTTCAGGGTTGTGCCGTCGCTTCGCTCGTCCCCTGGCGAGAACCTGGTCGGTCTTACGCGGTCCCGACCTCCCGGCTGACTTCTTTCAGGAAGGCTTGGAACGCTTCTGGCTCCTCAAACATGGGGAAGTGCGCGGAGTTCTCGAACCAACGCCAAACCTTCTTGGGTGCCGAGAGCGAGTCGAACCATTTCTGGCTGACGGAGGTGGGCGCCAGGTAGTCGAAGCGACCGGCGGCAACAAAGACGGGAACCGACAACCGAGGAATCTGAAGCTCCAGGTCGACGGAGGCCAGGTCGGTCCATAGAAGCGATGAGGATCGCGCGGCGGCAGGGAGGAATCCGAACTTCTCTGGCCACGAATACTCTGGGGCCGCGACCATCATCCCTACACGGTCCAGCGGGCGTGCCTGATGCCAGGAGGCACCCAAGTCTTCGATCCAGCGGCCGAAGACCTGTCTCTGGTGCACTTGGTCTTTGCCGTCGTAGGGTGGCATCCCAATTTCCGCCAGCTCTCGGGACGCTCGTGTATTTCCACGGCGACCGGCCTCTTCGACTAAGTGGTTCCAGGTCTCGGTCCAACCTTGCCGAGTGTTGGTGATCAAACCGGTGGTGACCAGCGCGGCGTAGAGTTCGGGTGCCTGCTGGGCAGCATGAGCGGCCACGACGCTTCCCCACGAGTGGCCCACGAGGATCAACTTCTCTTTATGAAACCGGTGGAGGAGAATCTGAGTCAGCTCGACGGTGTCGCCGACTATCCGTTCGAGGGTCATTCCGCTGACCGGGTTCACCGCCGAGGCGGATTTTCCGGCTCCGCGCTGATCCCATTCGACGACGACGAAGTTCTGTTCGAGTCCCGAGTTGTAGCCGACGGCAGCCATCTCGGCCTGCCCGGGGCCTCCGTGGATCTTGAGGACCACCGGCGCGTTCACATCGGTGCCGCGGATCAAGACCCATTGATCGACTCCCCCGAGGGCGATCTTTTCTAGGACCGCAATTCCCGTTGTTCCCGGACGTCCTGCGGGCAACGGACGGGTTGATGTGGAGGCGCACCCCCCCATCAGGAATCCGAGGAGGACGACAACAAGGGCCCGATTTTGGAGTGGTCGCAGCATGTCGTCAGTATAACGGCTCCTTCGGCTTCCAGCTCCCAGCGACGGTCAGGTTGCTGCCTTGACGAAGTCCACGCCTGACACCTTGACGACGGCCTGCCACGCGGCCTCTTGGCTGGCGCGGTCATGGAGATGCGGGTGGAGTTGAGTCTCCATGGGACCCGAGAACTTTCCCTTGGCCGAGGCGAAGAATTGCCCCGAGACGTCGGTTCCGAACTCCGACGCCTGCAGGTACCGGCTGGCAGCGGTCTCGGGCGTCTGATTCATGCCGGGAATGAGGTTCACGATGGGAATCATCAAGTACTTGAGGGCGGGACCAGCGTTTCGCACCACCTTGGTGTCGGTCGCCCCACCCGGCGAGACGGCGTACACGGCCATACCGGAGGGAAGTCGGCGGGCCAGCGCCGCGACCCACCAAGCGACAATAAGCTTGGCGTCGGCATACGCATTGTTGGGCACGTACTTCACGTTCGGCCCGCTGCGGATCAGGGCTTCCATAGCGGTCATTTGGTCACCGCGGTAGTATGTGGCGGCAAAGGCTGGCACGTCAGTGTAGCTGAACATGGGGACGCCCCCTCGGGCAGGTTCCGCACCGGCGATGACGATCCGCGCGTTGGGGCTCAGCAGGTTGGCACGGAGCAACCCGGCAGTCAGTTGATGATGACCGATGAGTGGAGCCTGCGAAGCCTCAACTCCCGCCGCGGTGAGCACGCGCGCCTTGCCAGGAACCATCCCGGCATTCAGCAGAAGGAAGGCGATCGGCTGACCTCGCCTGACGAGCACGGCGACGGCCGACTGAACGCTGGACGGCGTGTCCAGCTCCAGCTCCAGCGGCGTAAAGACCTGGTTTCTGGTCTCGGCCGCGAGTTGACGGGCCGTTTCCTGAGCACGGGCCAGACTGCGGCCGGTGACGATGACCTGGCCGTAACCCTTGGCGGCGAGCAGGCGGGCCGCCGCATAACCGAGCCCTGAGGTGGCGCCAGTGACGAGCGCGACAGAGTGTTGCATGCGATTCTCCTTGAAAAAGGTCGGGTTGCTAATTTCGAACTGTTTGGTTAAAATATTCTGGTACTGTGGATGTGTCAAGGAGTTTTGAACTAAATGTTTCAAAATACAGCTAGACCGCGCGGGCGGCCGCGCAGCTTCGACGAGACGGCCGCGTTGGAGAAGGCGACCCAGGTGTTCTGGTCAAGAGGTTATGACGGAGTGACGATCGACGATCTCGTCGCGGGGATGGGGGTGGGACGGCCAAGCCTGTATTCCGTCTTCGGAGACAAGCGGACGCTGTTCCTGCGGGTCCTCAAGGAGTATGCAGAGAAGAAGGGAGCTCTCGCCATGAAAGCGATCCTCTCGCCCGGCCCTCTTCGCGACTCGCTCGTCGGTTTCTTCAGTCACGCCGTCGATAGCGCGACCCAACAGGGATCCGCCCAGGGGTGTCTTCTTGAGTGTGTCGCGCCCCTGGTGGACGATCCCGCGGTCCGCGAGTTCTTGCAGCACGCCGCCGCCGGTGGCGTGGCGCTAGTGGAACGTCGGCTCCGGGATGCGATTGCCGCCGGAGAAGTCCCGCCCGACTTTCCCGTGGCTGTCCGCGCAAGGCTGATCATTGACCTTGTCCGTGGCCTCACCATGCGGGCGCAGATAGGCACGCCGCGCGAGACGCTCCGGAGGGATGCCGAAGAGGCGGTTGATTTGGTGCTAGGGTGCAGAAGTACCGAGAGGCCCTTCGAGCTCACGGTCTGAGACCAATCCAGTTGTGGGTGCCTGACTATCGCAAGGCGGGTTTCAAGGACGAATGTCGTCGTCAGTCTTTACTTCTGAGCAACGACGAGTCAGAGATCCGCGAACTGGCCTGGGGCGAGGAGATGATTGATCGGACGGGTTGGATTTGAAAAGGGGTGCGATCACAGCCGTGGTCGTCCCCGGAGCCTACGGAAAGCCACGACCTGCTCCGGATTTTGGTTGCCCCCAACCCTACCAATGGACTTCAGCTACCCTCTCAGATCATGGTTGACAAGATTCAGACCGTCCCTGTTGAAAAGGCACGTGAAAGCATAGGTACGCTCGACGAGGCGACGATGCTGACCGTCAGCCGCTCGCTCGCGCTGTTCCTGGGTTTCGCGCGCTAAAGACCCTCTGGGAACTGCTACGCCTTAGAACCGAAGGCTGAGGCCCACGCCGATTCGGTTTCCGTCGTAGTTGTCCAAGTCGATGGCGCCCGAATCGAGATTGATGTACCGGGTGTAGTCGAGGTAGAACAGCGCGATGCTGAGCCGAAAACCCACGGCCGTCGCCCAAGTGCCGGGGAGAGCCGTCGACGTGCTGACCGACTGGCCGCCGTAGAGCCTTGAGCCTCCGCTCGACCAGTACGATGCTCCTGGGCCGGTGTTTGTGAGCGTGTAATTCAGTGACTGCCAGTTGTAGTTGAACCCGACAAAGCCAAGAAGCTGGAAGACTCTCCCCATGTCGAGGCTGAGGTACGCCCTTGGACTGACGTCCAAATCCCAGAGGGTGTACGTGAGCTGGGCGGTGGAGTTGTTGTAGAACCTGACCCACTGGCCTCCCCCCAGGTTGTAGGTGGTTATGTCGGTCTGGATCAGGTTGAAGTTCTGCTGGCTGAGCTGTGAAATATCGGTTTGAAACTCGAACCCGTAATGCATCGGCCCGACAAGTCTTGTGCCTACGTCGCCGAAAAGGTTGAACCTCAGGTTGTTGCCGATGGTATTGTCCTGGGTGCTCTGAGCCGTCAGCCCGAACCCGACGGCACCTTGGAACTGCCCTGAGGGATCCCCACCGTAGCCGCGATAGTACCAGCCTCGATCACGGTACTGGGCAAACGCTGTTCCGCACAGGATCAGACCGACAGCCACGAAAAGGACAATTCGTTTCATCAATCACCTCTCTTCAGGCTTAGAGCGACCGGAACAAGCCTAGGGCCGGCGGCCGCGAAGTTCAACAAATAAGAAACCGTTCGACAGTGATCGTTACGCGCAAGCGACCTCCCAACGTAGGTTCACATGGATAAGTTGACTTGACATAATGGAGATATTTTGCTATGAAGGCTCCTGATCGCTATTGCAACGTCTCGAGGAGTGTCTATGAAAAGGATTCTGATCGGTAGCCTGTTCGTTCTTGCTGTATCCATGCTTCACGCCGAAGACTGGTCCTCCAAGTGGGAGTGGCCCCTTGTCCCCGAAAACCAAAAATACGTGAGCGGCAATACTTACCCCACCGAAATGGCCACAGGGTCCACAGGTTGGCCTTCGACGAAACGTCTGGAAGAACCTTACAAAGCGGCCCGCGACGGATCGGAAGGGGTCAGGACTGAGGACAATCAGGCTCCGGACGACGCCTCAAAGACTCCGGCTCCCACCCCTGCGAAGGGCTAGAGTTTCAGGCCGATATCGCCACCGCGTGATCACATCGATGAACGCCCGGTTGGTGCGCGGATCCTGGATGCGGGGAACCCGGCCACCGCCCGGTAAGTTCGACCGGAAGGTCGGCGTCGACCAGGACCCGCACGGTGAACCGGCTGGGCCGGTCGAGGTAAGGGCCCCGAGCGTCGGGACGAAGGCCGGTCATCTCCCCATCATACCTGGAACCCGCAACTTCGCCCCAGGCCCGTTGCTTGCCCAAAGGCATTTTAGGCGGTAAGGTTCCGTTGAGGGACAGTGATGTATCAAACGCAACCGTTTCCCGTGTCGCCGGACAACTTGGCGATCATCCTGTCGAAGCTCGACCAGCTTCACCACATCCGGGACCTTCATTCCCTGTTGGACTCGCTGCTGACCGAGACCCGGCACTTGGTTCGGGCCGACGCGGGCTCAATTTTCCTGGTCGAGGACGGCGTGCTCAAGTTCAGCTACGTGCAGAACGACTCGCTGTTCAAGGCAGACTTTCTGTCGAACAAGTACATCTACTCGAACGGGACCATGGCCATCGATCAGACTTCCTTGGCGGGGTTTGTGGCGGTCACCGGGCAACCTTTGGTGATCCGCGATGCCTACGAACTCCCCGAGGGGGCGCCCTACACCTTCAACGCCAAGTTCGACGAGATCAGCCAGTACCGCACGACGTCCATCCTCATCGTCCCCCTGATGACGGGGAAGAAGGAACCGTTGGGGGTGCTGGAGCTCATCAATGCCCTGGACGAACAGGAGCGCGTCGTCCCCTTCACTGAAGAACAGAAGAACTTGGTGGGGCTGTTCGCGTTCTACGCCGGGGTCGCCATCCAGAGGGCGTTGCTGCTTCGCGACGTGGTCAAAAAGATGTTGACCATGACGCAGATCCGGGACCCCGAGGAGACCCAGCCCCACGTCGAGAGAGTGGGGGCGTACTCGGTGGAGATCTACCAGCGCTGGGCCGAGCAGCGCGGGGTTCCCCGGGAGGAGATCGCCGCCTACAAGGACGTCTTGCGGACCGCAGCGATGCTGCATGACATCGGCAAGGTCGGCATCCCTGACGCGCTGCTGCAGAAGAACGGTCCCCTCGACGACGCCGAATTTGAGCTGATGAAGAACCACGTCCGTTTCGGTGCCGAGTTCTTCAAGAACCCGCATTCGGAGTGGGACACCCTTGCCCTCGAAATCACCCTCAACCACCACCAGCACTGGGACGGCAGCGGGTACCCCGCCCCCGCCAAGAAGGGCGCCGCCATCCCTCTGTCGGCGCGCATCGTTGCCCTGGCCGACGTGTACGACGCGCTGATCAGCCGGCGCACGTACAAGGACCCCTGGGAGGAAGAGTCGGTCCTCCACCACATCCGCACCCAGCGGGGCGTCCATTTCGACCCCGAGCTTGTCGACATCTTCTTCGAGATCTACGACATCATCAGGGCCATTCGGACGAAGTGGGAGTCCTGACTCCCCCCGCCTTGTGCACGCATGGTATCGGGAGTACCATGATGAGACAAAGGGGAACTAGTGATGCAAGACTATGAAGGACTGACGGCCGGATTGCCCCAGGCCAAGCTGGGGAAGATGTTCGGGTTGCCGGCGCTGATGGTCGGCAAGAAGTCGTTGAGCTGTCTCGAGACGAAGACTGGTTCCGCCGTCTTCAAGCTGCCGAGCCCGGTCCGGGAGCAGGCTTTGGCCCTCGAGGGCGCCCATCTTTACGATCCTGCAGGGCAGGGACGCGCCATGAAGGAATGGGTTGTGGTCCCCTCGAGCCATTCGGCCCAGTGGCCCAAACTCGCCGAGGCCGCCTACCGTTACCTGACCGCCGAGTGACCTCGGGCGCCATTTTCAGCCTCACTCTTGAATTTTCTAGGGCGAGTGGCCGATACTGATCCCATGGATGTTTCTTTGTCGACCCAACTTTCCCAGACTGCGCTGTTCGACCAGGTGGGAGCCAACGTGGCCCGCAAGGGCCTCGATGAGCAGAAGCAAGAGGGGCAGAACGTCTTGCAGCTCATCGCCTCGGCCGCCCCCACGTTTGACGATCCCGCCTTGGGACAAAACGTCGACTTCAAAGTCTGAAGTCGGTTACGTTTGCCCTGAACCTTCCAAGTGGCGGTTCAGCAGCGCGATAAGGTCCTCTTTGAGGTAGGGTTTGGCGATGCTGTCGGTAAACCCGAACTCGCGGGGTCTTGCCATGACGGCGTCTTCCGAGTACCCGCTGGAGGCAAACGCCCTCAGCTCGGGGTAACGGGGACGCAGATATTCCATTGTCTCTTTGCCGCCCCTCCCTCCAGGGATGGTCAAGTCGAGGAAGGCGCAGACCGGAAGCTTTGCCCCCGACGTCAGTCCCGACAGGTACCGGATCGCCTGGTCCCCGTCCCTAGTCTCAACCACATCGTACCCGAAGCTCTTGAGCCAGTCGCGAGCCAGTTCGCGCACCATGTCCTCGTCGTCCATGATCAGGATGGTCCCCTGACCGGTGTGGGTGCCAGGACTCACGGGACTGGGGGCCTCGACCGTCTTGGTCGAGGCGGGGATGGTCAAGTGGACCGTGGTCCCCCGACCCTGCACCGACTCCAGCTCAAGGGTGCCGCCGTGCTTTTGGACGATGGAGTAGCTGGTGGTCAGGCCCAGCCCGGTTCCCTTCTGCTTGGTCGTGAAAAACGGGTCGAACACCTTGCTCAGCAACGCGGCGGGAATCCCGATACCCGTGTCGGTGAACGAGACGCGAACCGACAGTGGCGTGGGCGCGTTCCGGGCTGTGATAGTCAGCTTGCCACCCAGGGGCATGGCCTGGACCGCGTTGAGAACGAGGTTCTCGACCACTTGCGCGATCTGGTTGGTGTCGATTTCGCAGGGCCACAGCCCCGGTTCGAAGTCAAACTCGCAGACAACCGAAGAGCCCGACAAGGCGAACCGGGTCGTCTCCTCCACCACGGGCCCGAGGTCCGCCGGAGAGCGAACGGGTTCTCCGCCCTTGCTGAACGTCAGTAGCTGCCGTGTGAGGTCCTTGGCCCTTTTGAACGCGCCCAGGGCCTTGTCGAGGTAACGGATCACCGCTTCGTCCTTGGCTTTTTCGTGGGCGAGCTGGAGGTAGGCAAAGATACCGGCCAGAAGGTTGTTGAAGTCGTGGGCGATGCCGCCGGCCAGCACCCCCAGCGACTCGAGCTTTTCACCCTTCTGGAGACCCTCCTCGGCGGTGCGTTTGTCGTGGATGTCGTAGCAGTGGCCAATATAGCCTAGAAAGTCACCCTTGAGGTTGTAGTTCGGCGTTCCGACGTCGATGATCCACCGGTAGTCCCCCGAGTGCGTCCTGAGCCTGTATTCCATCTCGAAGGGTTCTCTCTTGTCGAAGGCGCCGGTATAGGTCTCAAGGCAACGGTCGAGGTCTTCGGGGTGAACTCCCTCGGCCCAGCCCTTGCCGACTTCTTGTTCCAGCGTCCGGCCCGTGAACCGGAGCCAGGGTTTGTTGAAGTACTGGCAGAGCTTGTCGGGGCCCGAGGTCCAGATGAGGGTCTGACCCGAATCGGCAAAGGCGTGGTACTGCGCCTCCTTCTCCCGGATCTCGTCGAGTTGTTGGCGGATGAAGTCGTCCTGGGTATTGGCCTCCCGGCGGATCAGCCGCAGGACCACCAGGGCCAGCAGACCCAGTTCCAGCAGCCCAAGGGCGGACCAAACCCAGCGCAAAGCGTCGGTGGCGGGCCCGTGACCGAGGCTGGCTAGAGCCAAAACCACGTTCACGACCAGGACGAGGGCCAGCGATGCCGCGATGCCGACGCGGCCAAGATGGGGGTAACGCGATGGAACCGCCATAACCCGAAGTATAATTCAACAAAAACTTAACGGGGGAAAAAGAACGAGGGACGCCCGGGAACCTCGACCCGCAACGCGAAGATCGAGCCCGAAAGCACCTCTGCCCGGCGCTCGGACTCGTTCAAGTCTTCTTTGGCGGTCGTTACGAACAGGGTGCGGAAGTCCGGACCGCCAAAAATGCAGCTCGAGACACGCGAAACGGGGAACGCAACCCGGGCCAGCACCTCGCCCTGGGGCGAGAGGCGCACGAGTTGCGAACCGCCCCACCGGGCGCTCCATAGGCACCCTTCGGCGTCGACGGCCAGGCCGTCGGGGACCCCCGGGGCCACCGTGCCGTCGGCAAACACCGAGCGGTCGCTTAGGCGGCCCGTGGCCTGGTCGTAGCGGTAGCGCCAGATGACCCGGGGGATGCTGTCGGCCAGGTAGAACCACCGCAGGTCCGGGCTCCAGTCGAGGCCGTTCGAGATGGTCAGACCGGTTTCGAGAATCTCCTTGCGGCCGTCGGGAAACAGCCTTTGGAGGGGAGCGATGCCGTCGCGGTGCGCCCTGTCCTTGGCCCCGAACCAAAACGCGCCGTCTGGGCCCACCTTGCCGTCGTTGAGGGCCATGGTCGCCGGGTCGTGGTCGGAAACAGCCACCCGGCGGGCGGCGCCTCCCCAGGCGAAAGCCTCGATGTCGGTCTCACACGCCCCGATCAGGGTGCCGTCGTCCCTCAGGCCCAGGGCGCTGACCCGGGGCGCCGGCGTGAACACCTCGGGCGCCGACGGCTGGGGCCCCGCGAACTGCGAGCGCCACACCTTGCCGTCGAGCACGTCGAGCCAGTACAGGGTTTGGTTGCGGTGGTCCCACAGCGGACCCTCGCTAAGTTCGTTCGGTTGCCGGAAGAGGAGGTGGGGGTTGTCCATCGTTCCAGCCTACCGTAGAGTGGCGTCGATGACCACCCTCCACTTCGTTCGACACGGTGAAACCGACTGGAACCGGGCGGGACGCTTCCAGGGCGTGCAGGACATCCCCCTCAACGAAGAAGGCAGGCGCCAGGCGCGCCACCTGGCCGCCAGCTGGAAGGAACCCGCCGAGGTCCTGGTCGCCAGTCCCCTCGTCCGGGCCCGGGAGACCGCCGAGATCCTGGGACAAGCCCTCGGTCTCAACCCTGTGCGCACCGACGAGCTCCTCGTGGAGCGGGATTACGGTTTGGGGTCCGGCCTCACCCTCGAGGAACGCCGCCAGAAGTTCCCCGACGGCGTGGTTCCCGGCGTCGAAGACGTCGACCTGCTGCGCACCCGCGCCCGCCGATTCCTCGAGGCCGTGGGCCGGGACCATGCTGATCGGCGTGTCGTTGCCGTGTCGCACGGCGGCTTCATCAACGCCGTGCTGTCGGTGGTCAGCGGGGGCGAGGTCGGGACGGGCAAGACCTTCTTGGGCAACGCCAGCGTCAGCACCCTCGTCGATCACGGCAAGGGCTGGGTGGTCGCCGCCGTGGGCCGCCAGCCTGGAGCCGGGGCGGGTTGAAGCACCTCGTGTTCCACGCTGCGGAGCACGAGCCGCTGGGAGCGCAGTTGTCCCGCGTCTTGGAGCCCGCGGTCGGGCGGCCCGTCACCGGGGACGAGGTAGACCGCCTCTTGGCCCAGGGCAGCGTGTTCCGCGACAAGAAGCGCTGGAAGGACGCCGGAGCCCCGGGACCGGGGCCTGCGTTCGAGATCTTCTGGCCCGACCTCCCCGTGACCGAGTTTACCCTGGGACCCGAACGGATCGTCTGGCAGGACGAGCACCTGCTGGTGATCGACAAGCCGCCCGGCGTCAACACAGCCCCGTCTCCGTTTTCCGACATCGACTGCCTGACCTGGGGCGTCCAGAAGCTCCTGGGCGCCGGTTTCCCCATCCACGCCGTCCACCGTCTCGACCGAGACACCCAGGGACTGATCTTCTTCGCCAAGCACAAGCTCGCCGAAAGGGCCCTGCACCAGATGTTCCGCGACCGTCAGGTCAGAAAGGTCTACCGTGCCCTGACGCTCGCCCATCCCGACCGGGACTGCCCGCGGATCTTCCGCTGGCGCGACGAGCTGGACTACAGGGGCAAGGTGCAGTTCGCGGCTACCACGGCCCTCCACAGCGGCACCGATCCCCTGGGCCGGGATGTGTGGACCGTGCTCCCCCATACCGGCCGGCCGCATCAGATCCGCCGTCATTTCGAGCGCTACTGGCTGCCCCTTTGGGGCGACAGGGCCTACGCCCCCGGGCTCTACGGCCCCGACGAGGTGCTCGGTTTGGCCTGTGTGGCCTACCGTTGCCGGCACCCCGTCACCGGAGACCGCCTCGAAATCGTCAGGACCCTTGACGCACCCGGGGAAAATAGGGATAAAGGTTTGTACTCGCCTCCTTCGTCTAGTGGTTAGGACTCAGGATTCTCATTCCTGAAACACGGGTTCGACCCCCGTAGGAGGTAGTCTTTGTTCTATATCTAATTTCTTGCTATGCAAGGAATTATTGATGCGACCGAAACCGGAGCATTAACCAGAATCGTTCGATGTGAGCCAGCACTGTAAGTGCGGCCCCGAAGGAGAGGTTTATGCGCCGGTTTTCTCTTTTTCAGCGCGGAAAGGTCTTCTACGTCCAATTTTTTAATCCTGACACGAATTCGATGTCGACGGCAAAGAGTACAGGGGCCAAGACCAGGAACGAGGCCGCAGTCGTGGTTGCCGAATGGTTGCGCTCGGGTGTCCCCTCAGGACGGCAAGGGAAGCCCCGATTGCTCGCTGACAAGTTCACCGTTGATGCGATCCTCGCGGGAATCCGGAAGGCTCCTTTGGACTTGGACGACGCGGCCCGCATTGTGGCCGTCCTCCAGGAACGGGGTCTGATCGAGAGAGCCGTCGTCAAAGGAGGTCCGTCTTCCACTCTTCTCGTGGATTTTCTTCGCAAGTTCTGGGACTACCAGCAAAGCCCCTACGTGAAAGAGAAGCTGGCCCACGGTCAGAGCATTGGTCGCCGCCACTGTTATGAATCGACCAACAGGGTCAATGCCTACTGGAAGGTTGCTTTCGAGGGGAGGAGGCTCATTGATGTTGCTAGACAGGATCTGAAGGCCTTCTCTATGGCACTTTCGGAAAAGGGACTCTCGCCTGCGACGATCAACAAGGTCCTTGCAGCCGGGGTCACTGCCTTTCATTGGGCCTTCACCAACGCGGTCATCCCTAGCGACCCTGGAGCCGGTTTGGTTCACTTCTCTGGAGTTCCCAAGCGCCGGGACATCCTCAACACTGACGAGGCCTCAAAGCTGTTCCAAGTGGCCTGGAAGGAGGAGCGGGCGAGGGTAGGAAACCTCCTGGCAATGACAACAGGAATGAGGGCCGGCGAGATTCTGGCTCTGAGACCCGAGGACATAGGCCAAGATCGCCTTTTTGTCCGGCATAGCTGGTCGGAAAAGGACGGACTTAAGAAACCGAAGAATGGGGAAGAGCGTATCGTTCATCTGCTACCCCAGGTCCGCTCTGCTCTATTAAGTCTAATTTCTGAAAACCCCCACTTCGACAAGCAGTTTGTCTTTTACTCTGCCGTGGCAGAAAGCCCGACGGACAGCTATACCCTCATCAAGGGGCTCCAAAGGGCCATGGAAGCCATCGGCATCAGCGAAGCCGAGAGAGTCGATAGAAACCTAGTCTTTCACTCCTGGCGACACTTCTACTCAACCGCCATGGCCGATCGGGTCGGAGAAAGGACGATGAAACTCACTGGACACAAGACCACCGCCGTCTTTGAATCCTACGCCAACCATGCCAGCGAGAAAGACTTCAAGGCATTGGAGGACGCCGCTGACCAAGCTTTCGGCAAGGTCATTCCCTTTCATCACGCCATTTCGGGATAAGCCGCCGACACGTTTCGGAGCTTCCAAGAGGAGGAATTCGTGAAGACAATCACCTTTTCATCAATCAAGGGCGGCACGGGAAAGAGTTCTATCTGCATCCTGACCGCCAACTATGCCGCCTCGGCCGGGTATCGGGTGCTAGTCGCTGACCTCGACATCCAGAACTCGGCCACGTCCTACTACCTGGACGAAGTCGGACAGAGCGAGCGCAAGAATATGGCTTCGGCACTTCAGAACGAGCACTTGGCTGAGAACATCGTGCCATCGAACTACCCGGGAGTCGATATTGTTGCCTCTTCCTTCAATCTGGTCAAACTCCGGTCCCTCGGAGAGAAGACGCTTTCAAAGATGCTGAAGGCAACACCTCTAGCCTACGACTTCCTTCTCATTGACACTGCTCCAACCTATGACAACCTCGTGCTGAACGCCCTGAACGCCGCCGACCTGATCCTGACTCCGGTTGCCTTCTCACAGTTCGACTATAAAGGGGCCACGTTTTACCGGGACCAAATCACGGTAGAGACCGAGAAACTGTCCGCCTGGCGGGTCCTCTTCAATTTCTACAAGCCTGCGAAGACAGACAACCCCGATGCCTTCCGCAATCAATGGGAAACTCTGTTCCGCGACACGTTCGGGCAGACGATTGCGCCGATGACCATTCCAGACAGCACCTTAGTTCGCCGGTCGATCGATACCGGGGAGAAGATCAGCAACGCCGCAGAGAAAGTCAGGTTGTATTCCGCCGTTGAGGCCTTGGCCGACTACTGCGGAGCCGCCAAGAAGGCCGGGAGGTTCTGAGATGGCAAAATTGCGAATGTCGAACCCGGAGAAAGCTGCGGTGAACAATTCCATTGCAAGGCCTGTTGGCCGAGAGATGTTCCTTGACCAGATCACTAAAGCCGACCCATTCCAAAGCCTCTATTCCATCAAGCCGGAGGTCCTGAAGGCCATCCGGTCCGACATGGAGGCGCACGGGTTCGACCACTCCAAACCGGTGAACGTCTGGAACCGGGATGACGGAAGCCGGATTCTAGTAGACGGCTATACTCGCGTCCTCGCTGCAGAAGAGGCTGGACTGCTGACCGTGACCGCCTTTGAGTCGTCCTTCACCGACGAAGCTAGCGCTCTAGCCTACGCCGTCCACATGCAACGGGACCGACGGAATCTGACCGACGCTGAACTCCTTGGGTTAGTCGAGAAGATTGACAACCCAATGGCAGGCTTCAAGGGCCACCATTCGCGCAACGTTGCGCAATTGGCGGGTGCATCCAAAAAGACCGCCGAAGATACGGCCAAGACCGTGGGAGTCTCGGTCCGCCAGATTGAAAAGATCAGGGCCGTCTTGAGACACCCTGAAGAGGCGGTCGCCGTGCGCAAAGGCGAAAAAACGATCAACAAGGCCGAAAAGGATGCCAAGCTGAAGCGCCAGCACGCTGCAAAATTGGCCGGGGGCGACGGGATGTCCGAAGAGAAGTTGGCATCAGGCCTTCAGCACCCTCGGCCCCTACCTACATCCCCGATTGCCCCAAACCCGCTGGAAGCCGCCGAAATGCTCAAGGCTTGGGTAGCGCATTCGAGCGTAAGCTACGCCGAAGGGGTCAAACAGACGCTAACCGCTCTAAACATCTGCCACCTTTTGGACGATGAGAGCCGGCGAATCATTGAATCCGCGCTTGAACCCGTCCGAGGAAGCTCTTGAGCCGCCCAATAGGAGCGACCCCAAAAGTTGTGTGGAAGACGGTGGCCGGAGAACGGACACTAATTCCTCCGCCAGAAGGGGTTACGTACCTCTGTTGATAGCTAGCAGTCCCAATCAGCAAGCCCGCTCCTGGGATGGCCTGAACCTCTTCGCAGTTCCGCCGCAAGCCTTGACTTCGTCCCCACCAAAACCTGTTGGCGATCAGGAATTCCTGCCATTCTCATCTAGGTTCAAGTGGTGCGGCGCAAGTCCTGAAACCGCTTCGCCTCCCTCTTCATGAAACTTCAGTCTCCGAAACGTGGTTGCCTTGCCCGGTATTGAACTTTGCTTGGCGATAAATCCGCCTGGAGGCTCCGCTTAAGCCTGAGCTCTCAAGTCAGTCTGACACCCATGGGAGTGTACAAATTCCAGCGAAAAGGCTTCCTTGGTAACGAATCTGGTGGTAGACTTGACACTGTGTTGGAGGCAACAGACCAATGATCCAATGGCTCGATAGACACTTTCTTCAATGTAGCGACACCGAAACTATCGAACTGATCTCGTCAGCTTTCATCGATTGGATGAAGGCCAGCAGAGGGCCCAAGGAGATCGACGCTCGTGGGTGGATCGATGTGACGTTCAAGGTTGATGGATTTGCCCATTCAAGCACGGCACCGAAAGGCAAGCTCCTAGCACGATTGGTGCGCCGGAGCAAGTCAACCGGGAAACTTCCGATTGGATTTGTTTCCCAATGGCTGGAGAACTCACCCGAGCTGGTAGCAATGATTGACCAGCGGATCCACGAGACTCTCGCCGGGATCGAAATCGAGAGGCTTATCTCAACTAGCCCTCGAGATCTATGTTCGCCAGAGGACAACCCTGGCATTTTGAAGATTGCGGATATGGTTCTTAGTGATTGGATGCCAAGACTTCCAGTCACCAAGCCAGCGGTCCTCCAAATGCTGGCTTGCCGGGCACTTGAGAGGAAGGACATGGAAGACGAGAAGGGTCCCGCGACCGACGACCTCATGGAAGACCCCGGCCCTGTTGCGAAGCCGGACGAATCTTCCATGATGGCTGGACAGAATAACCTGCGGACCGCCCCCCAGACTCTCGGCACAAGCCCCCAGCGAATGAACTCCGTGCAGGAAGTCTTTGCTGCGCTTGTTTCCCAGCTTGCCGAGTTCTGCGATTCAGACTCCTTTAGGCAAGACGTGGACCTAGGGGTTCAGTCCGTCTTGGCCTATGTCAATGACGTGACTTTCAGGGCAAACGTGACGGAGAAAGTCAATGCCCAAATTCGAAGGATTCTCCAAGATCACGGGCCGGCGCTGGAGTACATCAAGAAGTCGCTTGGCACATTTCCCGACATCGAAAGTTTCAGACCTGGATCGCTTCGGGAGTTGGACGACTTGGCATCTGAACTCAACAGTTTAGAGCAACGAGTAATAGAAGTAGGGACGCTTCGTTTGCGAGTTGCGGATGACTTCTCTGTCGTCGGCCAGCTTCAGATTGTGATGGACCAAATAAGGCTCAATTGTGATTCCCTTGTTCAAGCATTTGGAGGGTTGAGCCTGGTTCCCGAAGGCTTACTCAACGGAAAAGACGGTGGAAGAGCGAGCAGTGTCCTGGGGGCCATCGTTGAAGCGGCGGCTCAAGAGGCGGCCGGAGGACAGGATGAAGTCTCGCTTCGGCAGCCGACCGCGACCGAGTCGAATTCCGAGAATGGTAAAGGACAAAATGACAATGATGTCCAAGAAGATCACCTTCCAACACAAGAACGCGTTGACCCGATTGCAAAGTCAAGAGTGGCAGAGCATGTTCTCGAACTAGATCAAAAAACTGCCTCAGGACGTCAGGAGAAAATAGGCGCGTCCAAATCTGCCGGGAAAGGTGAACCACTTGGAGGCGGACCAGGCTCTAGCGAATCACCCCCTGAACCTGAGAGCGAGCTACGAAACAATGTTGAGACCTCTCGCGGACCGGCAGAAATGATGAGAACTGCGGTGGAAGGAGCCGTTTGGAGTCTTGTGGCAAAAGGAAACAGCCGTGCAGCTTTGGCGCTGGCTCGCGCACTGGACACGAACGCTGAAGAACAAAGTGACTTGCCTCCACTGCCTGTGATTGAAGCCCTGGCAATCTCAAAGATAATACAACTCGACATTGACGTAAGTCCGGCGGCCTTGCGACTCAAAGACCTGTTTGAGGGGCCGATAGAGAGGCTTCTGGTAGAGACCAAAGGGGACACTAGGACACTTGGTCTCCTCGTAGTTGGTGCAGCGTTGCGTCCGTCGGTTTTGGCACCAAATGCGTCATCATTGGAGTCACTCAAGACTGCACTCAGTCACATTGACGGGGGCCTTTCGTGCCTAAGAGACCTTTCTAGATCGATTGCGTCATTTGCCGACCAACATGTACCTTTCGATCGAGAAGCTGCCCATGGCACGAAGTACTGGTCGCAGACACGTGAATCGATAATCGCAAATGCTAACCAGTGGCTTGCAGAAGCACCTCACAAGAATATGGTCTATGGGCCAGCAAGCGACATCTGGAAGGATTGGCTTGGCAAGAAGGGAAGAATTTCCGACCCAATGACAGTTGTAGTTGAAGACAGGTCTAGTGACGCGGATCGAGTTAGGTCCTTCATTCAGACATTCGAAAACGCCTCAGCCGTCAAGCGCGAAATCGCGAGGACACAAAAGTCTAGGTCTCCCATTCAGGCGGCCGCGCTCCGACACCTCTGCGACCACACCCTTTGCGCCGTTCGGATTGCGCAATTGTGGCTCGACTTCATCGAGGGAGACACTGCTAGGCCTGAGAGTTTTGCGGCGAAAAAGACAGCAGAACTCATTCGCAACTTAAAACAATTTGGCGCAATGGCTCTGGACGAGCTGTCAAGTTTTCCTAGAAAGTCTCAGTCCGAAGCTGACGCCGCACTGGCCTGTGCCTGCGCTGTTGAAGAGCTAATGTCACTTTTTTCTAGCGACTCAGAGGCGCCCTATCAAGACGGTGACGCAGACCTGGAGTGGTACCTCCTCGAGCCGGAACTCTTCGTCGATCGGCAGATATTCTCGTTCGTCGGAACCGCGACAGAAGGGTTTGACTTGGCGCTGAAGCGAACAATAGAAAACCTTGGGAGTGAGCCTCTAGATCTCGTGAAGGCCTTTGAACTTCAACTTCACAATGCAGATTTCGTCCTTCTCGAAAAGATATCTGATCGTATCGCCAAGCAAGATTCTAACAATAGATACCTAGAAGAGCTTGATAGGCAGAGAACCGCTGAGATGGCAGACGCCCGCGAGCAACTTGCGTCCGACTTAAGGAGGGCTCAACGGGAAGTTGAGGAAGCCGTAATCAACAATGTGCTTCGTGAGGCAGTACGGGCAGAATACGTGGGCAAGCTCCAGGCGATTGACGACTTACTCACCTCCTCAAGACCGTTTGCTTTTGCAGACACCCAGAATCGCATCGCAGAAGTTAGGAAGTCAGTGTCAAGCGCCTTTGATACTCAGCTCGACACCGTCAGAAACCGCTTGGGTCAACTTGGTGCCGTCGATGAACAGAGCAAAGAACGGATTCTTGAGCTGCTGAATTCCCGCGATATCGTTACGGCAGAGGATTACTTGGGCCGCTTGCTGGCGGGCACCACTATCCCTGAACGACAGAGTGAGGTAGCTGGACTTGGCGAGGTCGTGGACCATGTTCTGTTCCCTCTTGAGAAAACACTAGAAGACACAAATCTGTCCGCAGTTTCACGACTCATCAAATCCAGAAAGCCTTTTGGTGGCCTTTCTTTTGAGAATCTTCGTGGTGCGACTACAGACCGGTATTCAGAGGCGATCTCCGTGTGGTCGGAGATCCGCGCCTCTCGGAAGGCATCCGGTGATCAGATCGCAAAGATTCTCACTGTTTTAGGTTTTGTGGTACTGTCTCCGCCTGAGAAACTGACCCGACCTCCCTATTCGTGGTTCAATGTTCAGACCCGGGTCATTGCGGATCGACAGATCTGTACGTCGCCGGCTTTTGGTTCTCTTGCGGCTGGGTCCTACCAAGTGCTATGCATTTTCGACGCGCTCGAAGAGTCACAAATCTTTGAGGCCGTAGGTGACACCCTAAACCGTCAGCCTATACTGGTCTTCTTCTTTCGCCGTCTTTCAATGCCTCGTAGGCGTAATGTTGCTGCTCTGTCACTTGAAAAGAGACGAAGCTTCCTTTTGATAGACGAAGTGGTAGCGGTTTCGCTCTCAGCGTCTGATAATCCCCTCAGGGCACTGTTTAGCCTTACTCTTCCCTTTACTTTCTCAGAGCCATACATGCCCACTTCGAGTATGGTACCGAGGGAAATGTTTTTCGGAAGAAAGGAAGAAATGGACTCAGTTCGAGATCCCAGGGGTACCAATTTCATATTTGGAGGTCGCCAGCTGGGAAAGACAGTTCTGCTCCGGGAGGTCGAAAGGCTTCACCACTCACCTGAAGAGGGAAGAATCGCGGTCTGGATGGATCTGCGAGATTACGGAATTGGCTACGGTCGAGTGAATAGCGAGATCTGGTCTAGTATCTCAGTTGCACTCTCCAAGTTTGGGATTGTTCCACCTAACGAGACTCAATCAGCAAAACCGGACAAGCTTCGGGCCCGGATTATCTCATGGCTTGAAGCTGACTCAACGAGATCAATACTGCTCATGCTTGATGAAGCCGACAAATTTCTCGAATCAGATGGAAACTCGCGCCAGGACAGCGGTGAACCTTATAGGGACTCTGCCTTCCTTAAGGGCATCATGGAAACCACCGAACGCCGTTTCAAGGTGGTCTTTTCCGGCTTACACAATGTCCAGCGCACGACTAGGCTTGGGAACCATCCTCTCGCGCACCTGGGCACTCCCAGATGCATTGGTCCCCTCATTGTGAATGACGAAGCAAAGGAGGCAGAGGCGCTCGTCAAGATCCCGCTCGAGGCGATCGGCTATTCAATCGAGAGGGATTTGGTCTATAGAGTGTTAGCGCTTTCAAATTACTACCCGAGCCTCATCCAACTTTTCTGTCAGGAACTCATTAAGTACCTTACCAGCCGCGCCGGAACACTTTTCTCAACAAAGGACGGACCCCCGCGCGTCATCACATCTCGGCACATTGAGGACGCCTACCGAAACGAGAACCTTAGACAGGCCATTCGGGAT
>Ga0181516_10000682_pt1 | contig 29199 bp, 27 predicted proteins | sample PEATcosm2014_Bin_25_FD_121104 | JGI IMG/M metagenome (GOLD analysis project Ga0181516, IMG submission 121104) | Peatland microbial communities from MTU Mesocosm Facility, Houghton, MI, USA - PEATcosm2014_Bin01_10_metaG | ecosystem: Environmental > Terrestrial > Soil > Wetlands > Peat | place... | reverse complement strand
CCTTATGCGGCGCCACGGCTTTTGAAGGTTGATCAAGCGGGCGCCCGGCTTCTTCCCCGCGATGACGAATGGATTGGCGGCCATCCTCGGCATCGCGCGCAACAGCCTTATCGCGGCGTCGTTGAGGTAGATCAGCTTGGGACCGGTCTTGGAGTCAGGCAACCGCATCACTTCATTTTCAAGGTCGACGCAATCCCATTTGAGCGTCAAGATCTCCGTAAGCCGCGCACCGGTGAGCAGCAGCAAACCTATGGCAACAAGCGCAAAGGGACTCTCGATCTTGTCCCGCTGGATCATTGCTGCGCCAAGTCGCTGCAACTCTTCCTTCGTCAGATACCGCTCCCGCTTCACTTCGCGGTACTTTTTTACGTGTCGGCATGGGTTACTGCCGTCCGTGCGCAACCCCCAGGCCTCCGCTAGGTTCATCATTTTTGACAGAACCGCCAGCGAACGGTTCGCCTGACAGGGCCGGTCACTGTGTTGATGATGGAATTGCGCAATGTCGGCGCGGGTTAGGTCAGTGATCCTGTGACTGCCCAGGCCCGGCTTGATGTAGGCCTCCACCGCACGCTCATATTCCTCTTGGGTGCGCGGCTTGCAGTGCCGTGCCGCGTGTTCGCGCAGAAACCGGTCAGCAAGTTCCGCAATCATCAGGGCACCCTTCTGCCGGTCACGTACTGTCGCAGGATCGCTCCCTCCGGCCTTTAGCCCCAACAGACGCACGGCCTCACGCCGTGCGGTGTCGGGCGTCCAGGGTGACCCGTGACGTCCAATGGTCAGCCACCGTTGGCGGCCACCGACCCGCATCTTAAGGACGTAATGCTTGGCGCCGGACGGCCGGCAACGCACGCCAAAACCTTTGATCTCGGCATCCCACCGCAGCACATCTCGGCTGCCCGGTGAAAGCTGATCGACCGCGCGCTTTGTGATCCTGTCCCGCATCTTGGGTATATACGTCGCGGCGTTTTGCGGTTGCCAAAGACCTTGGCAACCAGTTGGCAACCGCCGCAGCGAATATGAGCGATGCGTTCCGATGTCTCGAGAGGCTTCAAAATAAGAGAAAAGACGCGCCGCGATACCACGCGATCACACCGGAAATCGCCGGCGATCTAACTACGAATCTGGGGGTCGGGAGTTCGAATCTCTCCGGGCGCGCCAGCTGCTATCCGTTGCGATCGTCGGCCTCGCGGCTCTCCAGCCACATCGCGTTGAGGATGGCGAACGTGCAGGCGAAGCCGAGGCCGAGAACCCACGAAAAATACCACATCGCCGAATTCTCCTAATAAGCGGTCTTGGAATTGCGGGTGATGTCCTCGGCCCTGACCGGTCCGCGCATCACGCGATAGACCCACGCCGTGTAGGCGAGAACGATCGGCAGAAAGATCACCACCGCCGCCAGCATGACGCCGAGCGTGAGCCGGCTTGACGACGCGTCCCACACGGTCAGGCTGTCGTTCGGTTCGCTGGACGACGGCATCAAGAACGGGAAGAGCGCGGCGCCCGCCGTGGCAATCGTGCCGAATGGCACCAAGGCCGACGCGATGAATGCGAGGCCGGGCCGCTCGCTCAGCACGACGGCGCCAAGCGCACCCAGATAGGCGGCCGCCACAGTCAGCCACAGGGCGGGATAAAGCGCGAGATTGGCGAACCAGCCGCCGGGCACAAGCACCACGGTCTTGTTCAGTGGGTTGGACGGACCGTCATGCGGCAGCTGCCCGGCAATCTGGAAACCATGCAGGTGCGACAGCCAAAGACCGGCAAACGCGAACAGGATGGCGAAGACCAGCGCCGCATAGGGAATGACGGCGTGGGCGCGGACTTTCACCGCGCCCTCGGTCTTGAGGTTCAGCCAAACGGCGCCATGCAGCACGATCATGCTGAGGCTGACGAGGCCGACGAGAAGCGCGAACGGATTGAGCAGCGAGAACAGCGTAATCGTTGAATGCATGCGCAGATCGCCGTCGAAACCGAACGGCACGCCTTCGAACAGATTGCCGAAGGCGACGCCGAACACCAAAGCCGGAACGATGCCGCCGGCAAACAGCGCGTAGTCCCACAGCGCCCGCCAGCGCGGCGAATCGAGTTTGCTGCGATACTTGAATCCGACCGGCCGCAAGATCAGCGTGGCCAGAACCAGAAACATGGCGAGATAGAAGCCGGAAAAGCTTGCCGCATAGAGCGCCGGCCAGGCGGCAAAGATCGCGCCGCCGCCCAGGATGAACCACACCTGATTGCCTTCCCAAACCGGCCCGACCGTATTGATCGTCACCCGCCGCTCGGTGTCGTTGCGCGCGACGAAGGGCAACAGCGCCGCGGTGCCGAGATCGAACCCATCCATGATCGCAAAGCCGATGAGCAGGATGCCGAGCAGCGCCCACCAGATCAGGCGAAGGATTTCATATTCGGTCATGACCTTACTCCGCCGCTATTTGGACTAGGCGTGGGCTGGCGGCCGGCGCTTCATCGGGGCCGAGGCGGATGTATTTCACCAGTAAATATAAATCGGCGACGAGGAGAGCCGAGTAGAACAGCGCAAAGCCGAGCAGGCTGAACAGCACATCGCCCGCCGCCGTCGAGGAGACGCCAAGCGCCGTCGGCAGCACGCCTTCGATCACCCACGGCTGCCGGCCGTATTCCGCCACGATCCAGCCGAGCTCGCCGGCAAGCCAAGGTAGCGGCAGGCTCAACAGCGCGGCGCGCAGGAACCAGCGGTAGCGGTCGAGCTGGCGGACCGCCGACAGCCAGAACGCGGCCGCAAACAGCGCGATGAACCAGAAACCGAAGCCGACCATGAAGCGGAACGACCAGAACAGCACAGGCACATTGGGGATCGTACTTTTCGCGGCATCGTCAATTTGCGAAGGCGTTGCGTTCTCGATATCCGGCCGGATGCGCTTGAGCAGCAGGGCGTAGCCGAGATCGCCGACATGGGCGTCGAGAGTGGTGCGAAGCTCGGCGTCTTGCGGGTTCTTCTTGATCGCCAATAGCGTTTCGTAGGCAATGAGGCCGTTGGCGATCTGCTGGCGCGCCGCGGCAACGAGTTCGCTGATTCCGGGTACGGGTGTGCTGATCGAGCGGGTGGCGATCAGGCCCAGCACCCAAGGCACTTTCACTTCATATTTGGTGGTGTGCGATTGCAGGTCCGGGATGCCGAACACCGTGAAGGACGCCGGTGCCGGTTCGGTATTCCACATCGCTTCGATGGCGGCGATCTTCATTTTCTGGTTCTGGCCGGCGGTGTATCCGGACTCGTCGCCCAGCACCACCACGGATAGCGCCGACGCCAGGCCGAAGCTCGCGGCCACCGTCATGGAGCGCTTGGCGAATTCGATATGGCGGCCGCGCAATAGGAAATAGGCGCTGACCGCGAGAACGAACACGGACCCGGTGACGTAGCCGGCGCTGATCGTATGAACGAACTTGGCCTGTGCCACCGGATTGAACAGCACCGCCATGAAATCCGACGTTTCCATGCGCATCGTGTCGGCGTTGAAGTGGGCGCCGACCGGGTATTGCATCCAGCCATTCGCAATCAGGATCCACAGCGCGGAAAAGTTGGTGCCCAGCGCCAGCGCCCATGTCGCGATCAGATGTTGCACGCGGGACAGCCGGTCCCAGGCAAAGAAGAACATGCCGACGAAGGTGGCCTCCAGGAAGAAGGCCATCAGGCCCTCGATGGCCAGCGGCGCGCCGAAGACGTCGCCGACGTAATGCGAGTAATAGGCCCAGTTGGTGCCGAACTGGAATTCCATGGTGATGCCGGTCGCGACGCCCATGGCGAAATTGATGCCGAACAGCACGCCCCAGAATTTGACGAGGTCGCGCCAGATCGGCCGGCCCGTCATCACGAACACGGTCTCCATGATGCCGAGCAAAACGGACAGACCCAACGTCAGTGGCACGAAGATGAAGTGATAAAGCGCGGTGATCGCGAATTGGAGGCGAGAAAGTTCGACTATATCCATGACCGTCCTCAATTGCCGCTGCCGTGAAGAAGGTAGGCAGCCACCGCGCGCCCGTCGGGCTCCGGCCGTGCCGCCGGCGCGACGAACGCGTAGTAGATCAGCGTCAGCGCCAGGGCTTTGATGCAGATCAGGCAGATGACCTCGCGGCGTAGGATTTTGGGGAACACCAAGCCGCTCCTTGTTGCTGCCGCATTACCGGTTACAGCGCGATACGCATCTAGCGCCGCTAAGCCATGGTGACTTTAACAGGAATATTGACGTTGATGTGGATCAAAAATTTGCGGCGATAATGGCAGCCGCAATCGACATTCGTTTCGTATAATGCATCAACCGAATTGCGGATCGCCATGGCCGACTATCCAAAGGGGTGGGAGCGACACCTTACATTGCCGGATGGCAGGGCGGTCTACGTCCGTCCGATCCGGCCGGCAGACGAATCGCTCTACGGAGCTTTCTTTGCGGCGGTGACGCCGGATGATCTGCGCTTGCGCTTCTTCGGTGCGGTGAAGACCTTCGACCACAAATTCATCGTCAGATTCACCCAGATCGATTTCGCGAAGGCCATGGCCTTCATCGCGCTCGATGAGGCGACGGGCGAAATGCTCGGCGTGGCGCGCCTGCATGACATTCCGGAAAGCGATTCCGGCGAATACGCTATCCTCATTCGCTCCGATCTCAAGAGCCACGGTTTGGGATGGCAGCTCATGCAGATGATCATCGCCTACGCCCGCGCAAAGGCGCTTCGTTCGATTCAAGGACAAATCCTGCACGACAATAGGACGATGCTCGATATGTGCCGCGAGCTTGGATTTAGAATCAGTGGCAATCCGAACGAGCCGACGGCCGTGGACGTGACCCTGTCACTTTAATGCCGACTAATGCCGATTCATTTTTCGCCAACGCGACAATGGCGGCCGGCGCCGGTCACGACTGTGCCGCGAGCTGCTCTTTCGTTTCGTCTTCGGCTGAGGCAAAGGCCACCCCGGACGTCGGCTCCACCCAAACGAGATGATCGTGAACCTTCTTGACGCCGGCGACGTTCTCGACTGCAACAATCACCGCCTGACGTTCACGGTCGTCCGTGATCACGCCCCACAGCTCCACAACCCCGTTTTTGACGACGACATTGGGTCGAGGTGCCCAGTGCTCTTGGCCGAGTGCGGCCAGTATCCGGTCGCGGATCGTTGCGTCATCCCCGGTGGCCGCCTGGGCGTCGCCGCGGGCAAGGCTCGCCAGCGCATGCATGAGATTGGCGCGGCTGACGATGCCGACGATTTTTCCGCCATGCATGACCGGAAGGCGCTTGATGTGATGGCGTTCCATCAGCTCGACGACCGTCTCCAGGGAGGCGCTCTCGGTCGTGAAGAAGGGATCATGGGTCATGATGTCATCGACCTTCCGTCCCGCGGCATGCACATATTCGTCGGCGAGCTTTCCCGGTCCGACGATGAACTCGAGCCACTTTGGCCGGCGGCGCCGCGTTCCGATTTCGCTGCGGCGTAGGAAATCCCCCTCCGTCACGATGCCGACAAGCTCGCCTTCCGCATCGACGACCGGTAGGCCGCTGATCCTGTTCTGCAGCATCAAACGAGCAGCCGTGAGGATCGATTCTTTGGCTTCTACGGAAATCACGCTCCGCGTCATGACGTCTTTGACTTGCATGGCCATTGTCCTTTCAGCATCAGCGCCGAGAAACTCGGCGCGGAATCGCGTTAGTCGTTCATGCGGCTCAACGCGGCGCGATTGCGCAGCACGATACGCCGCGACGTCAGCACCTCGATCGCCGCGCAACTTTCCAGCGACGTGAATGTGCGCGAGACAGTCTCGATCGTCAGGCCGAGATAATCGGCAATGTCCTGGCGCGACATCGGCAGCTCGATGAAGTTGCCGGCCGGCGCGCGAGCCGCCATTTCCAAAAGAAAGCCAGCGACGCGCTCCTGCGCGCTCTTGATGAGCAAGAGGATGCGATCCTGCACCCGGCTCAACTCCCGGCCCGTAAGCGCAAAGAGCTGCTGGGCGACTCCGGCATGGCGGTTTGCCATGCTGTTAAGCACGCTTCGTTTGACCACCAACACCTAGCCTCGGCGGAAAAGGTGTGGCCGTCGGCAAATTCGAGCCCGAAAATATCGCCGGACAGGTAGAATCCCCCGATCTGCCGGCGGCCGTCGCTCAGAATCTTGTAAGTCCGCACCGTGCCACTGACGACTTTGTACAGATACTCGGCCGGCTCGTTGTCGCCAAAAATTTCCGTATTGCGCAGATACGTTATGACGGCGCCCATGAGGTGCATCGATTGATCGAGCGAATCGGCTTCGCTTGGATCGGCGAAGACGTGATTTGCTGCGATGCGTGGCGCGGACCTGCGTCCGGCCGCCACAGTGCGAAGCGCATCACCGTACATGACTGCCTGTGTCTGCATGGCGATTTTCCTCAAGCAGCCTCGAATGGTATCGAGAGCTTCGCAGAGGTTTTAATCACCTCGCGGCATGCGAAAAATTCGGATATTGCCCCTAGGGGCTTTCCCGGAGGGTAGAGCGAAAACGATAGCTTCCTCGGGCTTGGAAAACTGCATGACGGCCGTTCGATAACGCGCAATGATGGTTGAAAGTTCCGCAAAATCAACGCGATCGCGTTCTGCGGTCCTGGGCGCCGCCGTCATGCCGTACGGCGTCGCGATTTTGGTCATCGCATCGGCCGCGGCGCTGCGTCTGGCGCTGTCGTCGGTCCTTGCCGGCGAAGCGTCCTATCTGTTTTTTCTGCCGGCAACCCTGATCGCATCGGCCCTCGGCGGCTTAGGGCCCGGCCTCTTCACCACCGGTCTTGGCCTCCTGCTTGGTCTGTTTTTTGTCGCCGATTTTCGCGCCTTATCGCCGGCGGATATTGTCAATGCCGTCGCATTTGCTCTCGTCGGCGTCGGCGCGGCTTGGCGGGGCGATTTGTTGCGCCGCTCGCGTCTCGCCGCGGCGGCAAATGCCGAGGCGGTCTCGGCGCGGGAGGCGCATGTCAAATCCATACTCGACAGCATGCCGGAGGCGATGATCGTCACCGACGAACGCGGCGTCATGCAGTCGTTCAGTTCTGCCGCGGAGCGGCTGTTCGGCTATGGTAGCGCCGAGGTGCTGGGAAAGAATGTCAGCATGCTGATGCCGTCGCCGTATCGGGGAGACCACAACGGCTACCTCGATCGCTATATGCGAACCGGCGAGCGGCGGATCATCGGTATCGGGCGGGTTGTCGTCGGCGAGCGAAAGGACGGCTCCACGTTTCCCATGGAGCTTGCCGTCGGCGAGATGCGCGTAAAAAGCCAGCGCCTGTTCAGCGGCTTTATTCGCGACCTCACGGAGCGCCAGAAGACCGAGGCGCGGCTTCAGGAATTGCAGTCGGAGCTTGTCCATATGTCCCGTCTGACCGCGATGGGGGAGATGGCTTCTGCGCTCGCCCATGAGCTCAATCAGCCGCTGTCCGCGATCGCCAACTACATGAAGGGGTCGCGACGACTGCTCGAAGACAGTTTCGCCGAGCACGCGGCGATTTTGCGCGACGCCATGGATAAGGCGGCCGACCAGGCGCTGCGTGCGGGCCAGATCATTCGCCGGTTGCGCGATTTCGTCGCGCGTGGCGAGAGCGAGCGTCGAGTGGAAGACGTGAAGAAACTCGTCGAGGAAGCCAGCGCGCTCGCGCTTGTCGGTGCCAAGGACCGGGGTATCCGCGTGCAGTTCCGGTTCGATCCGAACGCCGATTTCGTGCTCGCGGACAAAGTGCAGATTCAGCAGGTTCTACTCAACTTGATGCGCAACGCCATCGAAGCGATGGAGGGAGCTGAGAAACGCGAGCTCGTTATCGCCACGGCGCCGGCGCCGGGCAATTTGGTCGAAATCAGCGTGGCCGATACCGGAGCGGGGATCGCGCCGGAGATTTATCCCCAATTGTTTCAGCCGTTCGTCACGTCGAAGCCCCAGGGTATGGGTGTCGGTCTGTCGATCTCGCGCACTATCGTCGAGGCGCATGGCGGTTCCATCGCGCCGCGGCCCAACCCCGGAGGGGGAACGGTATTCTGCTTCACGCTGCCCGCCGTGACCAAGGAGGATGTCGGCGATGCCGCCTGAGATCGGAACCGTGCACGTCATCGACGATGATGAGGCCGTTCGCGAATCGCTCTCGTTCTTGCTGCGGACCGCGCGGATCGAGGTGCGGACCTATCCGTCAGCCGTCGCATTCCTCGACGCGCTTCCCGAGACCAAATCGAACTGCATCATCACCGACGTGAGGATGCCCGGCTTGAGCGGGATCGACTTGCTGCGACGATTGAAGGAACTCAAGGTCGCCATCCCGGTCATTGTCATCACGGGTCATGGCGATGTTCCGTTGGCGGTCGAGGCAATGAAGTTCGGCGCGGCGGATTTTCTGGAGAAGCCCTTTGACGACGAGGTGATGCTGGCAAGTGTGCGTTCGGCGCTCGTGCGGCAGGAAGGAGAGACCAAACGTCAGGCGGAACGCGCGGCGATCGAGAATAGGCTCGCCGCACTCTCCAACCGGGAGCGCGACGTGCTTGATGGGCTGGTCGCCGGCCGCGCCAATAAGCAGATCGCTTTCGACCTTGGAATAAGCCCCCGGACCGTCGAGGTTTATCGAGCTAACTTAATGACAAAGATGCAAGCTTCGAGTCTTTCCGAACTCGTCCGCATGGCTATTGTCGCGGAAATTCTCGGCGCGGCGACAAGCTCGGATTGAGCCAAGCTTGCACGCATCGAAGCCATTACGCTTGCATTTGGCCTTATTGAGCCAAATCAATGTCGCGTGTCCGCCGCCGCGTTGTATTGCACATTCGCCGCTTTTCTCCGGCGGCGAAGCTGGAGCCGGACGGTGGCAAAGCCAGGCGAATTGCCGATGCGGGGCGCTGTCGTTGCCGTCGTTGACGACGATCCGGCCATTCGCCATTCGCTCAAGTTCTCGCTCGAGATCGAAGGATTTTCGGTCCGCGTCTATCCGGGCGGCGCCGAATTGTTGAATGACCTCGACCTTGCCGCAGCCGAATGTTTGGTCATCGACCAAAACATGCCCGGCATGAACGGACTGGACCTCGTTGCCAGCCTTCGGGGCCGTAACCAGTCCGCGCCGGCTATTCTCATGACAAGTCACCCGACCGCGACGCTGCGGGAGCGCGCCGGCAAAGCCGGCGTTCCCATCATCGAGAAACCGTTGCTTGAAAACGCCCTGATCGACCGCATTCGCGATGTGCTTGCGCGCCATTAGCAGCGCATGGGCGCACGGTGATTTTCGAAGCCATATCCAGCGGATCGGACTTTAAGGGCTTAAGGCATGAAATTCGGCAACGGTCGGCCTGCGCCGCGACCGCGCGCATGACGCTTCAGTGAAACGACATGTCCCGCCAATTTGAGCGCGGTTGCAGGCGCTTGGCACCGGCTACCCTCCATGATAGCCTTTTTTCGAGTTCATGAGGGTAACGCCAACGAAGAAGTTTAAACCGGCTCGGTCGCGTCTCGAGCCAGTCCCGGGGATGTCGAGAAAGGATACGCTATGGCAGAAAAATCGAGTGCTTCCGTGAGCCCTGAAATGGACGAAGCCATCGCGCCGACGTCAGCTCCGACCGAAACCCGCGAGGAATCGGCCTCGAAACTGGTCGACCGTTTTGCCATCTGGTCCGGCGTCGCCGGACTTATCCCGTTACCCGTCGTCGACGTGCTTGCCGTCGGTGGCCTTCAGGTGCAGATGCTGCGCCGTCTTTCGCAAATCTATGATATCGATTTCTCGGAGAACCGCGGCAAGGCGCTGATTGCGGCGCTGGCCGGAACCATGATCCCGGCGACCAGCGGCATGGGTGCCGCCAGCGCGCTCAAAGCGGTGCCGATCGTCAACCTGCTCGCGGCGGGATTCGTCATGCCGGTGCTGTCCGCAGGCGCCACCTATGCTATCGGCAAGGCCTTCATTCAGCATTTTGAATCGGGCGGTACGCTGCTTGACTTCAATCCGCCGGACTATCGCGAGTTCGTCAGGGCCCAAAAAGAGATGTGGAATTCACGTTCGAAGAGTTCCGGCTCCACCGGGGCGACGACGACCGGTTCTTGACCAGCGGGGGCCGATGCGCGCCGGTGAGGAGTAGCTCTATCAAAGCGTGACAATCATCCAGCGACGTGCACCATCGAGCGACGTGAACGAGCCCCGACTCCAGTCCCATGGCCGTAGCCATCCTAGCTTACATCCTGGTGTGCCTGTTCACGGGATTTGCCGGCGCCCACCGTCGTATGGGATTTTGGGGGACATTCTTATTTGCGCTTGTCACAACTCCGCTGGTGGTGTTGCTTGTCCTGTTCATCACCGGCCCATCGCGGCGCGTCGAATGGCGTCGCGTAACGTAGAGTAACTGTCGGCAAGCGCATCCGTCCCTAAGCCGTCGGCGGCGCGTGTTGAATGTAGACGGGCGACGCGACCTCCAATGTCCTTCTTAAAGCTCGTTCGCGACGAAATGCACGGCTCGATGCCGAAGCTGCTGGTGATGTCCGGCCTCGGCGGCATCAGCAACGCCTCGATCCTTGCCGCCATCAATACCGGCGTGCAGGAGGCCGGCACCGGACAGAAGCCGGGCCTGTGGGCTGGTGCGCTGTTTGTGATCGCGCTGTTTCTGTTCATGAAGACGCAGCAATTCGTGACCATTACGGCCACGGCGGAAATAGAAGCGATCATTCACAAAGTCCGCGTGCGCATCATGAATCAGATCCGGCGCTCCGAGCTCCTGGAGATGGAGCGGATCGGCCGCGCCCGCATCGTTGCCGCCGTCACCAGCGATACCGCGATACTCACGCAGGCCAGCAACATGCTGTGCTTTACGGTGCAGGGCGCCGTGCTGGTGTTCTTTGTCGGATTCTACGTGGCCTATCTCTCGCTTGCGGCGTTTCTGCTGACCGTCTTTATCTTTGCCGGCGCCGCGACGGTTTTCCACTACAAAAGCCGCCGCCTGGCCGAGCAAAAAGCCGAATCGGCGGCATGGGAACGCCGCTTATTCGACCGGCTGATCGATTTCCTCGATGGCTTCAAGGAAGTGCGGCTCAACAGGCTGCGCAGCGATGATCTGTTCGACGACGCTCTCGAAGTGTCGAAGACCGCCGCGAACATCAAAATCCGCACCCAGGCCGAAACCTTCAAGATGATCGTCTTGACGCAGATCTCGATGTACATCTTGCTCGGCGCGGTGGTCTTTGTGGCTCCCAATTTGAGCGACACTCTTGGCGGTACGGGCCTCGCCAAGGCGACGACAGCGCTGTTGTTCGTCGTCGGCGCCTGTTTCGGCCTGGTGCAATCGATACCGATCCTGCTCAACGCCAATGCCGCGGCCGACCGTATCGCAAGATTGGAAGCGGCGCTGCGCGACATTGTCGCCGATGAGCCGCGGGACGTCGTCGCGCCGAAGAGTTTCGATCGGATCGAGATGCACAACATCGTGTTCAGCTACGTCGACAAGTTCTCCGATACCGTATTCAAGATCGGACCGATCGATTTCAGCATGAAATCCGGCGAACTTGTCTTCATCACCGGCGGCAACGGTTCGGGCAAATCGACGTTCCTGCGGGTACTCTCCGGCTTGTATCCGCCGGATTCAGGGGAAGTCCTGCTCGACGGCCGGCCGGTCACCAATGCGTCACGCGACGAGTATCGCGGCCTGATGTCGGCGATTTTCTTCGATTACCACCTGTTCCAGAAGCTCTATGGGATACCGGAAGCCGACGCCGCCGAAGTGGACCGGCTGCTGGCGAAGTTCCGGTTGACCGACAAAACGTCGCTGACCAAGGGCGAATTTCGCACGCTCGACCTGTCCGGCGGCCAACGCCGCCGCCTCGCTTTGATCGTCAGTATGCTGGAAAAGCGTCCGATCATGATTCTGGACGAGTGGACGGCCGAGCAGGACCCCGAATTCCGCCGTAAATTCTATGACGAACTGCTGCCGGAAATGCTGCAAGCTGGGGCGACCATTGTGGTGATCACGCACGACGACCGCTATCTCGACGAACTGCATCTTCCGGCGCGCCGCATCCGCATGGACGAAGGCCGTATTGTCGAAGAGCGCACATTAGGCGGATGATAGGGTCGATGAGGAAAGGTTGATGGCGAAATACCCGGACATTGACGACCTGTCGCCGCCGCCGCGGAAGCGGCGATGGTGGCGCCTCATCGGACGCCACTTACCGGGTATTTCCGTCCTGGTGCTGATGGCCATGCTCGCCGCCGTCGTGCTGTGGCCCTACATGATCATCACGGTTCCGAGCGGACGGGTCGGGGTGCTTTGGAAACGGTTCAACGGCATCGACCTTTACTGTTTCTGCTGGGTCGGCCGCGGCACCGTGCTTGCTCCTTCCGAACTGCGCGAAGAAGGCCTCCACCTGATCTGGCCGTGGGACAAGCTGTTCCTTTACGATTTACGGCTGCAATCCTCCACGCAAACCTACAACGCCATTTCCAAGGATGGCGTGAGCGTGACCGCGCAGATCAGCGTGCGCTATCAATTGCTGCACAACTCGGTCGCGGTGCTGCACAAGTTCATCGGGCCGGGGTTTCTAGATTCGGTCCTAAGTCCGGAAATCGGCAGCCAAGCGCGCCAAGTGATTTCGCAATACACGGCGCAAGAGGTTTACACCTCGCGCGAACAGATTCAGAAGGAAATCCGGGAGAATGCGCAAAGGAGCCTCGGCGCCAATCTCGATAAACTGGTGCAGCCCGAGGCTATGGAGCAGCCCGATCCCAAGCACTATAACGATTTCTTGCAATCCGCGATTCAAATCCTCGATACGCTCGTGCTCTCGATCGAATTGCCGCCGGACATCGTTGACGCGATTAATCGCCAGACCGAGCAGTACTACATGATCCAGGAGTACAAATTCCGCGTCCAGCGTGAAGCCGAGGAGTCGAAGCGCAAGCAGATCGAAGCGGACGGCATAGCCGCATTCCAGAAGACGGTCAGTCAGGGAATTTCGGAATCGTATCTGCGCTGGCGCGGCATCGAGGCGACGCTGCAGCTCGCGCTGTCGCCCAATTCTAAAATCGTCGTCATCGGCAGCGGTAAAGACGGCCTGCCGATCATTCTCGGTAATGTCGACACGCCGGTGACGCCGGGGGCGTCTGCGCAGCCGGGGACTAACGGCGCTGCGGCGCCTCCGGCGACGTCATCGCCGCCGGCCGGTGCGTCGCCGCCCAACGGTGGAGCGCCGGCGGGTGCCAAGCCGCCGAACGGAACATCGGGTGAAGCGACGCCGCCGACCTCCGATAAAGCGGCAGCGGCCGCACCTTCAAACAATGAGGGCGTGGTGGCCTCATCTATCCCGCTCAGCCTGCCTGACGTCCAAGCCATCCTTTCCCAAATCTCCGGCGCCTTGCGCTCCTCGGGATCGGACGCGGGTTCTGGCAAGCCGAAACAGTAGCCGGAGGAGCAAGGTGACCTATAGAGCGGATGGTGGCGGCTCCCCGAACAGGCCTCGGCGCTGGCCGGTGTCACGCGAGAGCCGGTACGTGATCCTTGTGGCTTGCATCGCCGTCGTGCTGGGCGCCTTCGTCGGCGGTCATCTCTACGGGCGCTATCTGGCCTCTCGCGAGGAGCGGGGCCAAGAGAACGCCATTGAGGAATTGCGCGCGGACAGCCAAAAGCTCAAGACCCACGCCGATGATCTGAGCGCGCAAATCACACAGCTGCAAGGCCGGCTCGCCGCGGCTCGAGCCACGGTGGACTTGATCACGCCGGCAAAGGACACCTACAATTTCGAACCCAACCAGACGCGCGTCGTCGCGGACGGACGTTTAACCGTCGGATTGGTCGGCTCCCCCGGCAATGATAACGTCACGCTGAATATCAACGGCAAGCAGCAAACGGTCTCTGCCGGTCAAGTTTTGAATGTCGAGGCCAATTGTCAGGTGAGCTTGCAGTCGTTCGATATGTTCAAGGCCGTCGTGACTGCATCCTGTGCCGGCCAAAAGCAATAACACGCCGTCGGTTGCTTCATTCCCAGATCAGCACGTTGGGAAGAGAATTATCGACCTGCCGCAATAGCGTGTAGCCGACGCCGGCCAGGCCGCGAAAGAATCCCAGATTGAATTGCCGCTTGCCGCTGTTCCAGCGGTAATCGCCGCTTGCGGCGGCGCGTTGCAGCACGGCCATCAACCGCGACGCCGCGAGCGTGCGAAGGTCGTCGCGCTTAAGCGCGGCGCCGGCTTCGCAATAGAATTCGATCAAGCCGAGCGTGCCGCAACATAGCGTATCCACCGGGGTCGGCTTACCGCGCTCCACGCCCGCGACGGCGTTGCGTAGATCGGCGGCCATCGCACTCGATTCCGCGCCGCCGCGTCTCGTCGTCGCCAGTCGTGCCAGGCCGATCCCGGCGGCGCCGTGACACCATTGGCACGGCCAGTGCGATTCCGCGGCGCGCAGGTCGGGCCAATTGTGGCGATCGGCATCGTAGCTGGCATTTTCGAATGCCATGCATTCCGCGGCGGCTTGCGCAAAATCCTCGCGCCCGGTCGCCGCCGCCAGCGCGCCAAGCGCATAAGCAAAGCCCGCCGCGCCGTGCGACATGCCGTTGAGCGCGTGCGCCGGACCTTGGGCGCCCGAGCCTTGTCCAACGAAGCTGCGGCGGCCTTCCGGTCCGAGCCGGCTTTGCGCCAACAGATGCTCGCCGCATTTGATGGCGCGGCCGAGGACGTCGGCGGAGCCGGTGTCGCGATAGAGCCGAAGCAAGGCGAGGATGGCGCCGGCGCTGCCGCTCATCACGTCCAAATGCTTGTCCGCGGCGATGAGTTCGCCGGTGAATAGTCGCACCGCTGTCTCGGCGTCGGCGCGAAGTTCGGCACTGCCGAGGCACTTTGCCATCACGGTGAGCGCGTAGACGATCGAGCCCAAGCCGGTGGCGCCACCGATGCCGAGGGCGCGCGCCATGCGCGCGGCATTGCGGCTTTTCAAGCTCTTGCGAACGTGCGCGAGGCCGGCGAGCGCGAGTTCGCCCGACGGCTTGCTGTCCGTGACCGCGGCGTGGGCGGCGAGAAAAAGCGCGATGCCGGCCGCGCCGTTATAGAGATCGGGGCCCAAGCAAACGAGCTGGAAGACCTCGGAATCGCCGAGCCAATCCAGCCCGATCCAGGCGGCGCCGGTGCCGCGGCGAACGGCGTAACGCGCCAATTCCGCGGCAATATTGCCGGCTTCGGCGATGAATATCCCTTTGGTCGGGGCGACGTCGGCGGACAAGGGCAAGTCATCCTTCGCCGCGGCGCTCACGGCCGGCTTCGTGTTCTCCCTGATGACCTCGACCTGCCAGGCGATCTCCCGCTCATCCAAACCTTGAACGCGGCCGCGGGCGCGCTCGAGGCCCGAAATTGCATCAGTGCGGATCGCAATGCCGGTGCCATCGCTGATCCCACCGCCATCGCTGGGCGAGACGAAGTGCGGAACATTCAGCGTCAGGAGGGCGGAGCGCTCTGCGCGCAGCAAAGGCCATAATGGATCGGAATCCTTCTCCCACTCCGAGAGCCTGGCGACGAAGTCGGCTTGCGCCGACCAGATCGCGCCGTCGTCCATGGTGCGATGATTTCTCAGCCGCTGCAGCAGCATGTAATAAAAGCGGGTGGGGCGAATGACCTTGCGCACCGGCAGTCCGGCAAAGCCGCCGAGCAGCGCCTCGGGAGTCTTATTCCAGCGCGACAGGAATTTAGCGTAATCGGCAAAACCAGCGACGAAGCTGTCGATATGGTCGCCGAACTTCGCGTAACGGCCGCCGACATGCGGCAGGTTCGTGTTGGTCTCGCCTGGCTCTTTGGCTTTCACTGGCCGCATCGCGTCGGAATTGATGGCGTTCCATTTGATGACGGTCCTGGCGCCCCAATCCGCCGTCAGGCCGCCCATGGCGAAGACATCGTTGTTGTCGACCGAGCGCCCGTAAGCCGGCAGGAGACCGACCGTCATGACCGAGTTGCCGACGATGTCGAGCGCGGCATCGAAGGCCGCGCTCTCGGCATCGTGCGTCTTATGTTCCTCGGCGCTCGGCTGCAAGATCGTTTCCAGATCGATTGGCACCGGGTGCTCACCGGCCGCCAGCATGTTCTCCTGATGCATGTCGGTGGCAACGAAGCAATGCAGCAGCGCGAGCCAAGCACCGGCGCGCCGAAAAAAGCGCGCGCAGGCCGCTTCATCGGCGCTGCCGGTGTGATCGATGAATTCAGTCCAGCCGTAGCCGTCGCGCGCGATCGCTTGCACCGCCTTCAAGGCGATGGGCGGATCGGCGCGATTGAGCCGCGCCACCAGATCTTGCCAGGCAATGTCGAGCCGTAAATCTTTCGGCTTGTAGACGATCTGCGCACCATCTTCGAAAGCCACGAACTGCACCGAACGGCCGCCATTGTGCGGATCGGCAAGTCCGCCTTCGATGCCGACGACGCGGCTTGCGCCGCCGGATTTCAGGATATCGCGGCGGATCGCCGGCAGATCGGCGTGAAGCCGCAGGACGAGTTCGCGCGACGTATCGATCCACTGCCGCGTGACGCAAGCGACGAGCCGCAACAGCACCGGCTTGTCTTCGAACAGACCCCGGAACCCGCCGGCTTTCATGCCAGCGACGAACCGGTCGTAGTTGCGCGCTACGGCGAAGCGCTCGTAGAGGGCCGCGGCGCAAAGCTCGGACAATTCCTTTAGCAACGAACGGCGTAGATCGCCGCGCGCGCTATCGATCAGGATTTCGGATACGCGTGTGTCAAGGCCCGACCAAAGCTGTGCCTCGGCTTGTTCGACGAGCGGTGTAAAAAGTTGCTCGAACGGATAAGGCGCGGCGGTGCCGGATTCGATCGCGGGTTTGGTGTTCTTACCGGAGTCTTGCAGCGCCGCCTCGATCCATATGGCGTCGCCGAGCCATGCCGGGCGGGGCGCGGAAGTCCGGCGTCGAATCGCAGCGAACCGCTCCCGCAATTGTCCGATCGAGAGGCCATCGCGATCGAGCCGGCGGGCAAACAGCGTTTGGTCGCCCGAGGCGCCGGACCGGCACCACGCGGCGAGGCGCCGCGCGGCCAAATCGGCGTCGGCATCGGGCGAAGACGCGGGCTCGAAGGCTTCGGATAAGAGTTCGTCGATGGTTGCAGCGCGCACGCAAAGTCGCTCGTAAAAGCCGTCCGCGGCGAGGTCTTGCTCGGCTGTCTCCATCATGGTCAGCGCGTATTCCATGCCGGTGCAGCCTTCTGCCATCGCCGGTGCGTCGGCTCAATCCTGTTGTGCCGCGGCATTGGCACCTTTTTAGGCCCGAATTTACGGCTCAAAGTCCATGCCGTGCGCGCCCGATTTGTCGTCATAAATCAGATACCTGCGGATATTTGATATACTTTACACCCCTCACGGCCGATGATTTAATAGGCACTGGCGGGGGTTCTAAAACGATTTTTCTCGTCCTGCCTCGTAACTTGCCGGCGCAACCTGGCGAACGAAAGGAACAAGACTATGAATGACACCAACGTCGAACAGAGGGAAGTAGATATCCTCATCAGTGAGATTGCCGACGAGGCGCTGGAAGCCGCGGCGGCCACGGTGACGGAGAAGGCGGGGGCCTTCACGCTGGCGTTCTGCTCCGGCTTGGATAGCTGCCCGACTTAATCGGCGCTTTGACCGGTTTGGTTTCTTAATCTCGAAGCTCTCGAAGGTCTCGAAACGAATGAATCTTTTGACGAGGCGCCGACGATCCGGCGCCTCGTTTTCAGTTTATTTGGCCCGCGATCTCCTCCCGCAACTGCACAGGTTGAAACTTTTTTCGGGGATCCACTCGGTCGTCGGGGAAGCGTTAATGAAGGGTTTGGACTTGGCGACAATTTGAACGCTTTCACCCCGCCGTCTCCAGCTATCGCCGTCGGCGTTCAGCTGCGGCAATGTCCGCAATCGGCTCTACGCAGCCATCGCGCGACACGCTTGCTTGGGTGAAAGAATCCTAAATGTACTTGGTTTGCTGCTTTTGATTCATGAAAAAGTGAAGTCTTTGTGCGACACATCCATCGCCTAGAGGTGTGTGCATGCGTAATTCGTCGAAGCGTTTTTTCGCCTTTGACTTTTCCTCGGCGACAGCGCGGGAAGTCACCGATGCTCTGGTGATCTTCTCCATGGCCATCCTCGCATATATGTTGATCGCGGACTGGGGCGGTCTCGTAATCCTTCACAATATCCTCGGCATACAACCTGAAAAGCCGTCATTCTTGTACTTTTTCGGTATGGCGCTGGTGTTGTTCAGCGTCCGCCGCATCGGCGACCAAAGGAGCGAACGGGCAAAACGGGTGGCGGCCGAGCGTCACGCCCACGCGGTTTCGATGCGCGATCCGCTGACCCAACTGCCGAACCGGCGCCAATTTCAAAGCGACGTGGGCGCGGCGCTGAAGAATTCCGGCCACAAGATGAGCGTTCTTCTGCTCGGGCTCGATCAGTTCAAAAAGCTCAACGAAGTGTATGGTCACATGGGATGTGACGAAGCGCTCGCGCAGATTGGCTCGCGGATACGCAATCGCGCCACGGATGGTGACATTTTTGCGCGGATCGGCGACGACGAATTCGCCCTGTGTTTGGCGGGTAGCGATCCCGAATTGGCGCGCCGGATTGCTTGTTCGCTCGTTGAGCTCGTCAAGAAGCCTGTGCAAATCGGCATAGAGTATCACAGCATCGGCGCCAGCGTCGGGATAGCGCAAGCCGGGCGCGGGCATATGACCGTCGACGAACTCCTCAGATGCGCTCACGTCGCGCTGTCTCGCGCCAGGAACACTCATACCGAGTTCTGCTTCTTCGATCCGAAGATGGATGCTCACGTCCGCGAGCGATCGCTTTTGGAAAAAGACCTGAGAGCGGCGATCGGAGGCGATCAAATCCGGCCGTATTATCAGCCCATCGTCGATTTGAAAACGAACCGGATTGTCAGCTTTGAGAGCCTGGCTCGGTGGCAACATCCGGTGAGCGGCATGATCATGCCGGATACGTTTATACCGTTGGCCAATGAACTCGGTCTGATGGACACGGTATCCGGTCAACTCTTCGGCGATGCCTGCCGCGACGCTGTAACCTGGCCGGAAGATATTTCACTGTCGTTCAACTTTTCGCCGTCGCAACTCGGCGACAGAAGGTTCGCCGATGCGGTGCTTACGGTCCTTAGCGACGCCGGGCTCGCTCCGCATCGCCTTGAAGCGGAAATTACCGAAAGCGCCCTCGTCGAGGACTTAGAGGCGACACGCCACGCCATACAGGTTCTGCGCAATTCCGGCGTCCGTATCGTAATCGACGATTTTGGAACCGGGTATTCGAGTCTGTATCACCTTTATGAATTGCGATTCGACAAACTCAAGATTGACCGGCGCTTTGTCCAGGAACTTGCCACCAGCGGCGAAAGCGCGGTTTTCATGCGCGCCATTATCGGCCTCTGCAAAGGGTTGAATTTGTCCGTCACGGCCGAGGGCGTCGAGACTGAGGCGCAAGCCGCGGCAGTCCTTTCGCACGGCGCGCAACAAGCGCAAGGCTTTCTGTTCGGCAAAGCCGTGTCGGCCAAAGAAGCGTTGCAGCTGATCGTTGGTGCGGCGCCGGCGCGGCTCGTAGCCTAGCACCGTCGTGCCGGCTGCGGCCGATCTGATCGAGCCGGAGCGCACGATCTCGTGGAGATATTGCGCCTTTTAGTCGCAAATACCGTGAAAGCCGCCGGATTTTTGCCGCTTTGACGAGCCGGCCTGCTGCTTTTTTGGCATCGGCGGGAGTAATAAGCTCTGCTATTTGATCCGGTGGGCACCTTAGACCCTATCGCGTCATTATCCGGAGTTCGTCATGACTGCTGCGCTCAAGGCCACCCACGTTTCGGATGCGGCTCTGCCCATTATCGATGTCAGCGGGCTTTCGTCGGCACTGCCCTCAAAGCGGGTCGCGGTCGCTGAACGCCTGCGCGCGGCATGTCTCGACAACGGCTTCTTCTATGTCGCCAACCACGGCGTCCCCGCCGGATTGATCGACGCTGTCTTCAAAGAAGCGAAGAACTTTTTCGATCGCCCGCTCGATCAGAAATCCGAAGTGGACAAGCGTCACTCGCCCTGCAATCGCGGCTATGAGCCGCTGCGCGCGCAGACTTTGGAAGCCGGCGCGCCGCCTGACTTGAAGGAGAGCTTCTACATCGGCACCGAACTCGCGCCCGACGATCCTCTTGTCGTGGCTCGCCGCTTCAATCAGGGCGCCAATCTGTGGCCGTCCGATATGCCGGGCTTTGCGCCGGCGATGAAGGCCTATTTTGCAGCCATGCTCGATCTCAGCGAACGTCTGATGAAGGGGATCGCCTTGTCGCTGGATATCGACGAGAACTACTTCGCGCCGTTCTGCAATGACGCCTACGCGATTCTGCGTCTCCTGCATTATCCGCCGCAGCCGGCCAAGGCCGCGCCCGGCGAGAAAGGCGCCGGCGCCCACACGGATTTCGGCGGATTGACCCTTCTCCTGCAAGATCAGGTTGGCGGCCTGCAAGTCCAGGGCAAGACGTCAGGTGAGTGGATCCACGCGACGCCGGTTCCCGGTACTTATGTCGTGAACCTCGGCGACATGATGGCTCGTTGGACGAACGGCCGTTACCGCTCGACCGTGCACCGCGTCGTCAACGCGTCAGGCGGCGAGCGATACTCGGTTCCATTCTTCTTCGATGGCCAGATCGATCACGTGGTCGAGTGCCTGCCGTCGTGCCTGGCGCCCGGCGAAGGCCCGAAATATGCGCCGACAACCGTCGAAGGTCATTTGCAGGAAATGTATCGCCGGACCTATGCGTGACATTGGCCGGCGTTGATGACGGTGCAAGGCGAAGCCGCCGATCCGGTGGTCTTGATCCATGGCGCGTGGGCGGGATCGTGGGTTTGGGACCGCCTCGTGCCCTACCTGGAAGCCGCCGCGCTTGAGTGTCACGCTATCGATCTGCCCGGCAACGGCTCTGACGCTCTCGATCCCGCAATCGTCAAGTTCGAGAACTACCTGGACCACGTCTACGGCGTGGTTCGCGAGCTGGCGGGACCGGTAAGTCTGATTGCACATTCCGGTGGAGGAAACGTGGCTTCGGCGTTCGCCGAAAGTTGGCCGAACCTGGTTTCGCGCATCGTCTACGTCGCCGGAATCATGCTTCCCGACGGCATGAGCTTTGTCGATATCGTCGATAGAGCCGTTGGGAATCATCCCGATGCCGTCGGCGTCAACCCTGCAACGGTGTATTCCGCTGACCGCCAGGTCACGCATGTGCCGCCCGAGGCGGCGATCGCCCATTTCTTCAACGATTGCAGTACGGATGACGCGCAAGCGGCGGCACGGCGTTTGACCCCGCAAGGTGAAGGCGGCCGGGCGATTGTCATGCGCACGACGGCGGGACGATTTGGGCGCATTCCGCGCCTCTACGTCGAAGCCCTGAACGACAGGTCCGTAATCCTGCCGGTCCAGCGGCTGATGCAGAGCCTGTCGCCCGGCGCCCGCGTCGCTTCGTTGCCGACGGGGCACGCTCCGCAATTGTCCGCGCCGGATCAACTCGCCGCGGCCATCATTCCGTTCCTCAGGGCAAGCCGCGAAACCTTGGCGTGAAGCGGCGGCGCCGAACAGCCAACCAATTCAATTCGATCGTTACTGCACGGTGATGTGCCGACTCGCGATGACGCCGGCCCACAGCGCGGTTTCGCGCCGAATTCGTGCCGCGAACTGGTCCGGCGATTCGACCGTCACGCTCAGGCCCTGGGCCGATAATTTCTGCTCCAGCGCGGGTTCTGTCAGGATGTCGCTGGTGACCCTGAAAATTGCATCGCGCACTTCGACCGAAATGCCGTGGGGTGCCAGCATGCCGTACCACGACGTGACATCGATACCGCCGATTCCGGCCTCGGCCAGTGTCGGGACATCGGGCAGCAGCGGGCTGCGCTGCGCAGTCGTCATCGCAAGCGGCACAACCAGTTTTCCTTCGATCGCGGGCAAGACCGCCGGTAAGTTGGTTGCCAGCATGTCGATGTGATCGCCAAGCAGATCGTCGAGCGCCTGCGACGATCCGCGATACGGGACATGAAGGATTTCCACGCCGGCCTTTTGGTTGAACAGTTCCATGGCGAGATGCAGCTGGCTGCCGATTCCCGGTGAGCCGTAGCTGAGCTTTGCGGTCTTTGCCTTTTCGATGAGCTGCGCAACGGAGGTCACGCCGAGCTTCGGCGACACGACCAGCAAGTTCGGTGCGCTCGCCAGCAAGGCGATCGGAGTGAAATCACGCTCGATATCGAACGGCAGGTTCGGCATCAGCGTCGGATTGATCGTCAGATTGCCCGCGGGGATGAGCAAGAGCGTGGTGCCGTCGGCGGGCGCCTTGCGCGCGGCTTCGATGCCGATATTGCCGGCGCCCCCGGTCTTATTTTCCACGATCGCGGCGCGGCCGGAGCGCGCCTGATAGTCTTGCGCCAAAAGGCGGCCCAGCACGTCGACCGGGCCGCCGGGGCTGAACGGCACAATCAAGGTCATCGGCCGTTGCGGGAACGCCGCGGGCAAAGTTTCGGCGAAGGCGGGAGCAAGCGCCGAGCAGGCGATGAGGCTCATCGCCGCGCGGCGCGTCACGCGTATGGCGGGCCGCAACGTGCTCCCATTCCCGATCAAATCTTGCCCGCCGCCTGGAGGTCGGCGAGTTGCTTGCGCGCCTGCTGCGCCAGATAGCGGCGCAGGCGGATGACGCCGGCGTCATGCTGATAAAGCATTTCATACTTCTCGAGCCCGGGCTTCAATCCGGCGAGAATCTCCCGGTCCTGCTCCAGCACGTCCCAGTGCCGCTTTTCGAGGTTGATCTTGTAGAGAAAGCGCCACACGTCGCGCTGCCAGCCCGAGACCTTGCGGGTGCGCCAGAAAAAGACGCACATCGAATTCTCGTCGATAGGCGTGCCGAAGCCGACAATGCCGAAATTGCCGCCGGGGCCGCCCGAAGGCGGGTAGGGGATTTCCAGGCGCACATAGAGCGCGCCATTGTCGACAAGTTCGCTCCAGTCAAAATTGACGTTGCGCTGACCTTCCTTCTCGAAGAAGAAGCCGTGAGGGGTGTCGCGCGTCACGAAGTGCGCCTGCGTGTCACCCTGATACATGGTGTGCGAGTTTGCGTGCAAAAACGTGCCGTGCATCGGGTCCATGAGATTGTCGAAGGCGTAGCGCCACGGCATTTCCCAGTCGGCGTAGCAGAGAAAATGGGAGTATTCCGGCGCGGTAATTTCCGGCGGCGGCTCGAAGGCTGGTGCCTGCTCGTGCAGCGCGTCGCCGAACCAGACGAAGATCGCGCCCGCGATCTCTTGGGATGGATAGGTCTTGACGGCTTTCTTGCCTTCGAGCGGACAGCCGGGCTGTCCCGGCACGTTCAGCACCCTCCCGTCGGGGCCGACTTCGACGCCATGGTAGTTGCAGCGCAACCGATCGCCCTCATTGACGCCGCGCGAGAGCGGGATCGCGCGGTGCGGGCAACGATCGGCGTGCACATGGATAGTTCCTTTGGAGTCGCGCCAGAGCACCAGCGATTCGCCGAGTCTGGTGATGCCGAGCGGTTTGCCGCCGGCTTCCAGAAATCGCGAGGGCAATATCGGCCACCAGCGATTGCGTAGACCGGTGCGCAGATAAGTTTGCACCTGTTGATCGGACGGCGCTGCCGCGGCTGAAGCTGTGGAAGCGGCGCCGCGGGGTTGTTCGAGTGTGGCGGTGGACATGATCAAGCTCCCAGTTCGCGCATCACGGCGGCGAAGTTCTCCGGCGTCCAGTCCGCACCATCGGGTGGACGCACGCGCGTGCCGTTAAGTCCGGCGACGACCGCGTCGAGCTCGCGGGCGCCTTTGCTAAACACGCTCTCGATCGCATTGGCGAGCTCGCGCTGCCAAGCGGTCGGGTCCTGCGCTCGGCTCTGGACGGGTTCAAGGTAGGGGTAGCGATAGTCGGCCATGACCTGCTCCTATTTCTGCTCTCTGCCTCTGTTCGCCATAACAGTGTTCTATGCGGTTTGCTGCTGCAAATCCCGATTTCAGACGTCGAGCACGAGGCGCGAGCAGCGCGCGCGCGATACGCAGATCATCATGCTCTGGTTGGCGGCGCGCTCGCCGGACGACAGAATACTGTCGCGGTGATCGACGTCGCCGGAAATTACGCGCACTTCACAGGTACCGCAAATGCCCTGCTCGCACGAACTCGGCAGGTCAATTCCACTTTCGGTGAGCGCGGCCAGAATCGACTTGTCGGGAGGCACGGTCACGGTTAGCCCCGAGGCTTGGCAGACCACGTCGAAGCCGCCGCTGGTTTCGCCGTCCGGTCGCTGCCGCGGCGTGAACCATTCGAACCGGACGCTGCCCTCCGGCCACGGGGCGGTGGCCTCTTCGACGGCGGTCATCAATCGCTCGGGACCGCAGCAATACACTATCGTGTCTTTGCGCGCGGTGGCGAGGCGCTGCTTAATGTCGAGCCGGGTACCAGCCTCCGACGCATGCAGCGAAATCTCGCCGCCCAGCGCTTCGATCTCGGCGAGGAACGGCGCATCTTCATTGCGGCGATTGCAGTAGAACAGCGTCCACGGCCGGTTCCCGGCGCTCGCCGCCCGCATCATCGCGATCAGCGGGGTGATGCCGATGCCGCCGGCAACGAAGACGTAACGCGCGGCGTCGACAAACGGAAAATTGTTGCGCGGCGTGCTGACAGTGACGAGATCGCCGGGGCGCAGCTGCCGATGGATGAATCCCGAGGACGCGCCGCCGTCGATGGCGCGCACGCCGAGGCGATACTGCGATGTATCGGAAGGATCGCCGCACAGCGAATATTGCCGCAGCGCGCCGTTCGGCAGCGTCAGGTCGATATGCGCGCCCGGCTCAAATGACGGCAGGGCGCCGCCGTCGGCGGCCGTCAATTGCAGCGAGATCACACCCGACGCTTCCCAGGTCATGGCGCGGATGCGGACCTTGAACGTTTTATCGCCACCGGGGGCCGACGCGGTTGAACGCGAAGACGTCGTGGTCATTTCAGCGGCATCGGTCGTCATGACGAACCTGCCGCGCCGGCCGGCGGGCCGGCGAAACTTTGGCTGAACGGCCCGATCGTCACCATGTCAATTTCGATCAGGCTCGGGCCGGGCTTTGCCAGCGCGCTGTCGAGCGCCGCGCCGAAATCGGAAATGTTGGACACCCGCCGGTGCGCCAAGCCGACCGATTGGCAGAGCAGGCTGAAATCCGGCGTCAGGATATCGGCATAGACCCGGCGGCCCTCGTATTGCGCATCCTGGATATTGCGGATCACGCCGTAACCGTGGTCGTTCATGAGCACGAAGACCATGTCGGCCTTGGCTTCGACCGCGGTCGCGAGTTCCCCGATCATCAGTTGCGCGCCGCCGTCGCCGAGAAGCGTGATGGTCTTTGCGCCCGCGCCCGCCAGCGCCGCGCCAATGCCCATGGCGATGCCCTGGCCGATGCCGCCGCCGAGCGCATGGACCCCGAGATGCGGCGCTGCGATCCGTACATAGCGATTGCCGAACGTGCTGTTCGACACTGTAACGTCGCGAACCCAGGGATGATGACCCTTATGCACCCGCTCGCTTAGAATATCGGCTAGCGCGCAATAGGGGCCGAGACCGTCGCGCAGCGCTGCTTCCGACCTGGCGCGCGCCGCGGCGATGTCGGCAAGGAAGCTCGGGTCGGTGTCGAGCTTGTCGGGCAATCGCGCCAGCAGACTTTCGAGCGCCAGTCGCGCGTCCGCGGCAACGAACAGCTCGACCGGATAGTTGCGCGCGGCTTGCGACGGGTCGGCATCGATTTGAACGAGGCGCGGCAACGGCATGCGGTTGTTCTGTGTCTCGTTGCCGCGCAAACGCGAGCCGACGACGATCATGAGATCGGCGCGAGCGTAGATATCCTGCGCCTCGCGCGTCATGTTGTAGGCGCCCAGGCTGCGCGGATGACCTTCGGGAACGACGGCCCGGCCGTTAGTGCTGGTGACAGCGCCGAAACCACGCCGAACCAACGCCGTCGCCGCGTCGCAGGCGCCGCGGGCGCCGCCGCCGAGCCACAACATCGGCCGCCTCGCCCCGCGCACGAGCGCGGCGATGGCGTCGAGTTGCGCCGGATCTGGCTCCTTGCGCGCTATTGCCGGAATGGCCGCGGCGGCGCGGCAAGCCACATGGGTCCGCTGCACGTCGACCGGAATTTCCAGCGTCACCGGACCCGTTGGCGCCGCGAGCGCCTCGCCCGCGGCAGCCAACAGCGTATCGACCGCGGCGACCGGCTCCCATATCCGCAAATAACTCTTACTGATGGCCCTGAGCATGTCAGGCTGACGCGGCACGTCGTGAATTGCGGCGCGGTCGCGATCCACGAATTCGCGGTCGACCTGCGTCGTGATGTGCAACACCGGAGAGCCGGCAGTCAGCGCCTCGACTTGCGACCCTGCGGCGTTGCCCGCCGCGGTGCCGGTACTGGTGATGACGACACCCAGCGAGCGCGATACGCGCGCATAGGCATCGGCCATGTTCATGGCGCCGGCCTCGCCGCGTGCCGGGACGAAACGGATTCGGCCGTGACGCGCGATGGCGTCGAGGATCGGCATGTTGTGAATCGAAATCACGCCGAAGACAGTCGTCACCCCGATATCGGCGAGCGCGCGCGCGATCGCGTCGCCGACCGGCTCGGTCTGGATCGCAAATCCCTGCGCGTTGTCACTTTCGGCGGTTACGACGGAGAGCTTCATGGTGCTTGTGCCTGGTTTCTATATGTGTCGCGACAGGCCGCCCGAGATTTCGAGGCTGGCGCCCGTAATGTAGCTTGCCGCCGGTGAGCCGAGAAAGATGATGGCCCGCGCCGGCTCATCCGGTACGCCGAGGCGTCCGAGTGGAATGTGCTTGTCGCGCGCCAGCATGCTGAACCACGCGCCGCGGCTCTGCGTCTTATCGGATCGCGCTTCGAAGCGGCGCTGCCACTGCCCGGAATCGACGAGCCCGATCAGGATCGAATTGACGCGGATCTTCGGCGCGAGTTCGCCGGCAAGCGACTTCAGGAGATTCTGTACGCCGGCACGCGCCGCCGAGGTGCAAACCATATGCGGTTCCGGCTGCAGCGCGAGCAGCGAATTGACCGCGACGATGGCCGGAGATTGGCTGCCGTCGAGCAGCGGCCGGAAGGCGCGGATCGGCAGGATTTGGCTGAAGAATTTAAGTTCAAGCTCCTCACGCCACTGCGCGTCGCTGGTATCGGTAAATGTGGAGACCCGGCCTTGGCCGGCATTGTTGACGAGCAAATCGGCGCGGCCGCCGCTCCATGCCGCGACCTTGCCGGCAAACGCCGTCACGGCATCCTTATCGAGCACGTCGCATTGTTCGGCGAGCACCGCGCCCGGCTTGATCGCGGCAAGCTTTGCTTGGGCGCGGCCAAGACGCTCGGCATCACGTCCGCAAATAGCGACCCGCGCGCCTTCAGCCAGCAAAAGCTCGGCGGTGGCAAGACCGATGCCGGAGCTTCCCCCGGTGACGACCGCAATGCTGCCCGACAAACCGAGATCCATGGCAGCCCCTCAGCCGGCGGCGCGCGATGTCATTCGCCGCGCCGGAGTCTGTTCACTGTTCGCGACGAGAGCCGTTGCCGGCGGCCCGCGCCATCCAAGCCGCTGCGAAATCTCGTAGGCGGCGGCGCGGACATTGGCGGCGATGAGCGCCTGGCGCGCGGCACCGACAAAATCGGTTGATTGACCGCTGACATTGAGCGCCGCAACCGGCGTGTCGGTGGCGTCGAAAATCGCGGCTGCAACCGAGCTGATGCCCGCCTCGTAATTGCCGTCGCTCCAGGCGAGGCCGGCGGCGCGATCGGTGTCGAGCTGGGCGTGAAGCTGTGCGAGGGTAATCGCCGTGTGCGGCGTCACAGCTTTCAGCATGGCGCCGGCATAAAGGCGGTCGACGCGCTCGGCCGGCAGATGCGCCAGGATGATGCGGCCCATATTTGCGGCATGAGCCGGCAGGCGGCTGCCGATGCGGATGTTGCTCGCAAATGCATGATTGGGGACGCGCCGAACCAAATAGACGATTTCGAGGCCGTCCAGCACGCCGAGATGGGCCGACAGGTTCAAGCTTTCGGCGAGGCGCGTCAGCACCGGAACCGAAATTTGCGCCAGATCCTCAGAAAAGAACGCTTGCGCCGTGAGCCCGATCAGGCCCACTCCGATGCGCCAACCTTGCCCTTCCGGACGCGGTTCGATGAAGCGCTCCGACTCCAGAGTGTGCAGCAGGCGAAGCAGGGTCGTGCGATTAATGCCGAGCTCGCGCGCCGTCCGTGACATGTTGGCGACGCTATCGCCTTCGGCAATGTGACGCAGCAGCAATGCAGCGCGCTGAACGGGGGGCGAGACGTAGAGCCTGTCCGGCCGGCCTTCGGTATTGTCCGCGCGGCTTGGATTAGACATCAATGTGCTCCATCAAGCGCAGTAAAATGCCCGCCGCCGCTTCGGGACTTTCCTGCGGCAGAGCATGTCCCGTGTCCGCGACCTCATGAAAAGCGATGGCATGCGCCAGCGCATCGTGCGCCGCGCGAGCGTTGGCCGGCGGCGTTACGACGTCCTCGGCGCCAACACCGACAATCGCCGGAGCCGCGATCGCCGCGGCATCGGCCAGGAGATCGCCGGCGCCGAGCGCGCGCACCGCCTGGGCGTAGCCGGGCGGGTTGACCGCGGTCATCGCCTGCTCGACGGCGGCCAAAATCTGCGGTTTGCGCTCGGCTGCGTGAATCAGGCGCCCGGCGCGTTTCTTCGCAAACGCCAAGGGTCCGAGCGATTCGATCTCGTCGATACGGGCTTGCACCGCAAGGGGAAGCGGGCTTCCCGGGGCGACGCGATAGCCGAGTGCCGGCGAGAGCAGCGCCAGCGCGGCGACCCGGGCCGGATATTGCGCGGCGAAGCTTGCTGCGAACAGAGCGCCCAGCGAATGGCCGCACAGCACGACCCGCCGTAATTCGAGAGCATCAAGCAGCCGCGACAGCGCCGCCGCGTAATCACCCGGTGCCGGTGAGGTTTGCGCCAGCGGCTGCGAGGCGCCGTAACCGGGCGCGTCCCAGGCAATGACATCAAGCGAAGAGGGCAAAGTCGACGTGAGTGCCGCAAAGCTGTGCGCGTTGCTGCCGACGCCGTGCAGCAATACTACGGAATATGACGAACCAATTCCCGGCCGGCGCAGAAAGCTGATTCCGGCGGCCGCGCCGCGCCCGGCATGGG
>Ga0181516_10000681_pt1 | contig 29204 bp, 25 predicted proteins | sample PEATcosm2014_Bin_25_FD_121104 | JGI IMG/M metagenome (GOLD analysis project Ga0181516, IMG submission 121104) | Peatland microbial communities from MTU Mesocosm Facility, Houghton, MI, USA - PEATcosm2014_Bin01_10_metaG | ecosystem: Environmental > Terrestrial > Soil > Wetlands > Peat | place... | reverse complement strand
GACCCACGCCCGCCTGGTCCAGCGTGGCAAAGGGGTCGTGTTTGAAGATGCCGTTCTTGAGATACGCCGGCAGGAACTGGTTGATGTCGTCGCGCGAAATGCCGTAGGTGGTCTGCGTCAGATCGTTGGTGCCGAAGCTGAAGAACTCAGCCTCTTCGGCGATCTGGTCGGCGGTGAGGGCCGCGCGCGGCAGCTCGATCATCGTGCCTACCATGAAGTCGACCTTCGCGCCCTTCTCTGCAAACACCTTTTCGGCGATGCGGCGGATGATGGACGACTGGTTGCGCATCTCTTCGATGCCGCCCACCAGCGGCACCATGATTTCAAGGTGCGGATCGCCGCCGTGGTTCTTGACGTTGACCGCGGCCTCAAAGATGGCCCGCGACTGCATCTCAGTGATCTCGGGGAATGCGATGCCCAGGCGGCAGCCGCGCAGGCCGAGCATGGGATTCATCTCATGCAGGTCCTGTACGCGCGCCAGCAGGGTGCGCAGTTCCTTGAGCTTCGGCGAGCGAGGCTTGAGGTCTTCGAGGTGAGCGATCTCCACCAGCAGATCTTCGCGCTGCGGCAGGAACTCGTGCAGCGGCGGATCGAGCAGGCGAATGGTCACCGGCAGCGATCCCATCGCCTTGAAGAGGCCCACAAAGTCAGCGCGCTGCATGGGCAGCAGCTTCTTGAGGGCGTCGCGGCGATCGGCTTCGTTGTCGGCCAGGATCATGGTGCGCACGTGCTCGATGCGTCCCTCTGCAAAGAACATGTGCTCGGTGCGGCAAAGTCCGATGCCTTCTGCGCCAAAGGCCTGCGCCTGCTTGGCGTCGCGGGGCACGTCGGCATTGGCGCGCACCTTGAGGCGGCGCAGCGGGTCAGCCCACGCCATGAACTTCACCAGGTCGGGATCATCGGGGCGCGCGTCAATCGTCTTCAGCTTGCCTTCGATCACCCGGCCGGTGGTGCCGTCGAGCGACAGCCAGTCGCCGTGCTTATAGGTCTTGCCCTTCACGCGCAGCTCTCTGCGAACTTCGTCAACCTGGCAGTCGCCGGCGCCAGCCACGCAGCATTTGCCCATGCCACGGGTGACCACAGCCGCGTGCGAGGTCATGCCGCCGCGCGAGGTGAGAATGCCGGAGGCAACTTCCATGCCGCCGATGTCCTCAGGCGTGGTTTCGCCTCGGACCAGGATGATGCTGTCCATGTGTCCGGCGGTGCGCTGCTTCACCGCTTCCTCAGCAGTGAAGACGATCTGCCCCACTGCCGCGCCGGGCGAGGCCGGCAGGCCGGTGGCCAGCACTACGACTTTGGCGCCCTTTTCATCGAGACGCGGAACCAGAAAGTCGTAAAGCTGGTTGGGCTCGACGCGGAAGATCGCCTCTTCCTGCGTGATCAGGCCCTCGCGCACCATATCGATGGCCACGCGCACTGCGGCCAGTCCCGTGCGCTTGCCGTTGCGGGTCTGCAGCATGTAGAGCTTGCCATCCTGGATGGTGAACTCGAAATCCTGCATATCGCGATAATGCTTTTCCATCTTCCACGTGATGGCGCGAAGCTGGTCGTAGACCTTGGGCATCACCCGCTCGAGTTCGCTGATGGGCAGCGGCGTGCGTACGCCCGACACCACATCCTCGCCCTGCGCGTTCATCAGATATTCGCCAAAAAAGACGCGCTCGCCGGTTGCGGGATTGCGCGTGAAGCCGACCCCGGTGCCGGAGTTTTCGCCCAGGTTGCCGAACACCATGGCCTGCACGTTGACCGCTGTGCCCAGCCAGTCGTCGATGTGGTTGATGCGGCGATAGGTCTTGGCGCGGTCGTTTTGCCAGCTGCGAAACACGGCATCGCGCGCCTGCACCAGTTGATCCTGTGCGTTCTGCGGAAAGTCCTTGTGCGTCTCTTTCTTCACCAGCTTCTTGTACTCGGCGATGATCTCCTTGAGCGCATCGGGGCTCAGCTCATAATCGAACTTGACCTTCTCACGCTGTTTGACGCCGTCAAAGATGTGCTCGAATTTCTTCTTGGGAATGTCGAGGACCACGTCGCCGAACATCTGAATCAGGCGGCGATAGGAGTCATATGCAAAACGAGGATTATTGCTGCGCTTGGCCAGCGCTTCCACGGCCTGATCGTTGAGGCCGAGATTAAGAATGGTATCCATCATGCCGGGCATCGAAAACTTGGCGCCCGAGCGCACCGAAACAAGCAGCGGATTGTCGCCCGCGCCCAGTTGCTGACCCTGCAGCCGCTCCAGCTTTTCGAGAGCGGCATACATCTGGATGTCGATCTCCGGACTGAGCGATCCGCGCATGTACTCGCGGCAGGCCTCGGTCTGAATCGTGAATCCGGGAGGGACCGGCAAGCCGGCATTCGTCATCTCTGCCAGGCCGGCGCCTTTGCCGCCCAGAACGTCTTTCATGCGGCCGTTGCCGTCCGCGGATCCGCCGCCAAAGGAGTACACATACTTGGCGGTGGTTGCATTTGCCGTTGAACTTGCTTGGTCGGCAAGTTGTTGATCCAGTACGCCTAGCGACATGGAAATAAAGCCCTCCGATGAATTAATTTGCCCCGGCGATCAAAGCCGTCACCGGGACCCCTGGGACTTCCGCCAGAGCAGCGCACTGGCCAGGCAAGCGACACACAAATCCGGTCTAAAAAGCGTGAAATGCTGTTAGAGAACCGGGGAGTGGGCAGTCATCCTGACAATATGAGTGCGCCGTGCAGCGGTGCTTTTCTCGCAATAACAAATAGCGCCGCAAGTATACACTTGCCTGTGCCAGTCGTCACAGGGCTTTGGACCAGCGGCGGATTATCGCCGGGCCTTCAATTCCAGACTTTGACGGGCATTTTCGCAGTTCTTAGCAGGTGGGCTCTGCGCCAGGCTCAGGCGCTGCGAGGCTTCGAATGCAGCGGCCTGGACGCGGCTATCAGACAGCCGCAACGTCGCGCGGATTTGTTCGATCCGCTCTATTTTGAAAATAATTTTACGCCGCGGGCCTCGCAAAGCACGGGCCTGAATACGTTGCCGACGTCGCCTCGCGCGAAATCAGAATGCGATCCAGTTCCACCAGCGTCAAAATCTCCGCCACCCGCGTGGACGCATTCACCACATTGAATTCGTTGCCCGCAGCGCGCGCGCAACCATAAAGAGTGATCAGCGCCGCGATGCCCGCCGCGTCGATACGCTCCACGTGCGCCAAGTCGAGCGTCACGCTCTGCTTTTGCACCACGGGCGTGAGACGGTCCACCAGTTCTCGCTCCTGGCCACGCACCAGTTCATGCAGATCGCCGGAGGAGATTAATAATGCCTCCGCGGTATTTGAAAATATGCCATTCATAAAACCCTCCTGTGGATGCCAGTCGTTTCGGCGCCTGCCGAAAGGGGATTGACGATTTCCGACTCTTACCCAGCCATTGAACTTGCACCCGGCCTGCCAAACCAGCTTGCGGCAGAATATGCTGAAACTACAGGGCATCCGAACCGTTCGTCTCGAGCCCCGTTTGCCCTGGGTGTCCGGATTCGATTCGGGCGTCCGCAATCGAACACGTTGCAAGGATGTACGCAAACCACTACGGGAAGTTCCATGGTTTTAGATGGTCCGGCAGCAGGCGACGATTCGTTCTCTCCATCGCTCAGCCTCGATGCAACACGCGCCCTTGCACGTGCCGCGGGCTTTGACGAGGCGGGTCTGGTGGCGCTGCCGCACGCGGCCGAGGCCCGCGACGCAGCCCGCTTTGAGCAGTGGATCGATGCAGGTCGCGCCGGAACGATGCACTATCTTGCCCGCGCCGGCGAAGATCTAAGGCTGCTCCGCGCCCGCGTGCACGGTCCCTTTCCGTGGGCGCGCTCGGCCATCGTCTGCTTCGCTGTTTACAACTCCGCCCAGCCGCGCTCCACCGACCCCGCGCCGCCTGATGCCGGCTGGATCGCTCGCTATGCCTGGACCAGCCGCTTTGACTCCAACGGTGTGCGCCGCCCGACGGATTATCACAAGGTGCTGCTCAAGCGTCTGCGCAAGATCGAGGCCGCGCTGCATGAAAAATACGGCGCATTTGAATCGCGCGCCTACGTCGACACGGGACCCGTCGTCGAGCGCTCGCTCGCCACCGCCGCCGGCCTCGGATGGACCGCAAAAAATACCTGCCTCATTCATCCCAAACTGGGGTCGTTCGGATTCCTGGCCGTTCTCCTTACCAGTCTCGAAGTTTCCACGAGTCTCGAAGTCTCCACCAGCCCCGAATCTCCTCCGAAAGTTAAAACAGCGGAGCTGGCGGATCGGTGCGGCACCTGCACCCGCTGTCTCGAGGCCTGCCCCACCAACGCGCTCACCGCGCCCTACCAGATGGATGCGACGCGCTGCATCTCCTATCTCACTATCGAACACAAAGGACCGATCGCGCCCGAGCTGATGAGCGGTATGGGCCGCCAGGTCTTTGGCTGCGATATCTGTCAGGATGTGTGTCCGTGGAATCGCAAATCGCCGATCAGCGCAGACCCGGAACTCGAGCCTCGCGCCGAACTCGTCAACCCTGCCCTCGCAGCTCTCGCGAATATGGACGAGCAGGCTTTCGAACACGCCTTCAACGGTTCGCCGGTGCGACGCGCGGGGTTTGCCGGCCTGCGACGCAACATCGCCATCGCCATGGGAAACAGCGGCGCAGCCAGCTTTGCTCCGCAACTGCGCGCATGGGCCAACGCCGCAGACGAAGGCTTGCGCACGGCGGCCCAGTGGGCGCTCCTCAAGTTAAATCTATAAATGGGTCCGACAGAAATCAGAAGCTCGAAACCCAGGCAACGGCGGCCGCATGTGCCGGCCATCTGAAAAAAATCAGGCGACGCGCGCCACGTTAGCCGCGCTCAACCCCTTGGGGCCCTGCTGACACTCAAACTCCACGGCTTCTCCCTCGTTCAGAGTCTTATAGCCGTCTTCCTGAATCGCGGAAAAATGCACGAAGACATCCTCACCGCTCGATCGTTGAATGAAGCCGTATCCCTTTGCCCCATTGAACCACTTCACTACACCTTGTTCCTTCATCAACCTCTCTCCTTCATTTGTGGGTGAGCGCTGCTCTCGCGCTTCTTCAAACCAGGCTTTGCCACATCTCAAAACCCAGTGGGAAGCAAAGAAGCTATCCCAGATACGGCGCGAGCCGCCGATGCGCCTGCAATCCCTGCGCAGTGGCAGCCCGATCTCTTCTCTGAATTTGAGGCAGTGATCCCCGTGAAACCAACATCCAATGCAATTGGCCTTCCCTTGAGGGTACTGATTGGTGCGCCCCCGGCGCGCCGTTGCCTCAGTTATGGCAGGAATCTGAACAGGATGCAAGCGGAAAATGGGTGGCTTTAACCACGGTTCTCTGTCCTTTAGTCACAGTGCAAACAGGTCTGAACCATCTATCCTTAAAGAAGACCCGCATCAAATCGGCGTACCCGCGTCTTCGCAGCCGCCGCAGTCAAACGTTTTCAGCAAGGGAGTTGCATCGTGGCAGAAGTCTCAAATGCCGGTACTCTAGACAGCACTCCGATCCAGGCCGATTGCCCGGAGCCGCCCCCGCCGCCCGTCACCCAGTCCAAGTGGTTTCGCTGGCGCATGGCCTGTGTCTCGGTGCTGAGTTACCTGCTCGACAGCGAAGTGCATACCTACGCCTTCAGCGTGGCCGCCAACGCCATCATCTCTTTCATTCCGTTTATCGTGCTGCTTTACACCGTCGCCCTCTCCGTCTTTCATTCCCAGGCCATGGTCGATGTGGTCAACCAGACAGTGCGCTACTATCTGCCCTCGACCACACACCAGGACTGGATGACCAGCAGCCTCGAATCCGTGGCCATCCTGTCCTCGCGCCACGGCGTGCAGTTGCTCTCGCTGGTAATGATCCTGATCTCCTGCACCGGCATCTTTCTCCCCCTCGAAGTGGCTCTCAACCAGGCCTGGGGCGTGTCCAAAAGCCGCAATTATCTGATGAACCAGTTGGTCGCCTTTGGCCTCGCCATCCTCATGCTCGTGCTGGGCATGGGCAGCGTGATCCTCAGCGCGGGCCAACAGCAGGTTCTGGGATTTCTCTTCTTCCACCACACCGACAACTGGGTATTTAACGGCATCAGCTACCTGTGGCTCGCCATCTGCACCGGCGTGGCGTCCATCCTGTTCTTCTTTTCGATTTACTGGATTCTGCCCAACCGCCGCATTCCGGCGCGCCACGTGTTTCGCACCTCGGTGGTCACAGGCCTCATCTGGCTGCTGGCCAAGAGCCTCTACGTGGCCGTGCTCCCGCATCTCGATCTCAAGGCGCTCTACGGCCCCTTTTTCGTTTCCGTGGGACTGCTCTTCTGGGCCTACATCTCCGGGCTGATCCTGTTTGCCGGCGCCCAGTTCAGCGTCACCCGCTTCAACGGCCACAAAGCCGAGAATGCGATCAGGAAGCAAGCCAACAGCTTGTAGCCAGTAGCCAGTAGCCGGCAGCTAGTAGCCAGTAGCTGGAAGCTTGAGGCTAGAAACTAGAAGCCAGAAGCGAGAAGCGAGAAGCGAGAAGCCAGAAGCCAGAAGCCAGAAGCCAGAAGCTGATTCTCCGTGTCAATAGGTAATTCCAAAAATAATTTGCAAGCCGCTGATTCCATTACGAATTTTCCTTGCTCGATTTTGCGTATTAATTCCGCGAAAGGTTCACAATAGATTCAGAGTAAGAAACAGGCGGCGACACCGGACCTCCGGCTCGCCGCTTTTCTGTTTGAGCTGTCCACTGTCTGCTGTCCTCTGTCTGCTGTCCACTGCTTAACTGAAATGAGTGCAAAATCATGTCTTCGTCAAATCTTCGCCAAAATCCGTACGCTGCTGACGCTTTTGTTCATTCCAAACAGATTACCGGAGTTGCGCGTGCACACCCCTCCCCTACCCCTTTTGCTCTATCTTCGCCCCTGCTGCCCCAGTTTCGGTGCAAATCCCACTCATTGGCTTTCCGTCATCGCGCCGCCTGCGCTCGCGCAGCCTTCTTCGCCTGCTTTTTAGCCCGCGGCGCTCGGCCGATTTCGTATTCGCTTTGCACCAGGCCGCCTTTATACGTGCGCGTGGCAACATGGCGCAGCGGAATGTCGCGCGGCACAGGCCCAAACAACGGCATGCCCGCCCCGATCAGCACCGGCACGCGCGTCACAATCATTCGATCGATGAGTCCCGCGGCGAGGAACCTTTGAATCGTGACCCCGCCGTCGATATAAGCATGTTTGAAACGCCGCGCCTTGAGCCGCTCCACGATCCTGGCCGGCGTGCCCGACATTTGCTCGACCGCTCCGCTTTTGATCCACGAGAAATCAATGGGACGGCTGCTCAGCACGATCACTTGCTTTTTGCCGTACAGCCATTGTCCATAGCCGGCCACAAATTCGTAGGTATTGCGGCCGATGACGATGATATCCACGCTCGCGTAGAACTCCTCAAAGCCGTGCGGCTTGCTGCCGCCTGCATCGAGGAAGTCGACTTTGTGGTTGAGCCGTGCAAGAAAGCCGTCCATGCTCACTCCGCAAAAGACTGAGAGCTTCATGGCGCGCCTCCTCATCGGAACTGATCGGGTCCGATGATTCCAAGGTTAAAGGTCGGTCGGGGAAACTTGTCATTTGTTTAGAAAGCCCTCCAATTGCAGCCAATCGGCAAATCTGTCGATCCAGTGATCGGTAGGAATGTTTTGTTTGGTCATTCCGAAGCCGTGACCGCCCTTGGCATACATGTGCAGCTCAGTAGTTTTTTGAGCAGCAGTCCATTTCTGATAAAGCAGGATGCTTTGCGGCGCGAGCCCGAGCGTGTCGTCCGTCGCTGCGGTAACAAAGAGGGGCGGCGCGTCGGGCGGGACGGGAGCATCGTTGGCCAATCCGCCGCTGTAGAGCGCGGCTGCAAACGCGGGCCGGCCGGCTGGCGCATAGAGGAGTGCGACTTCAGACGAAACCGTTCCACCAGCGGAGAAGCCGATGATTCCGACTCGATCGGGAGAGACGCCGTATTCCGACGCGTGCTGCCGGACGTAGGTGACCGCCGCGAGCCCATCGGTGATGGCGAGGGGAACGACAGTTTTCATGGTCGCATTGAACTTCTGCTGGTCTTTAAATAGTTGTTCGAATTCCTCGGCGGCATCGTCGCCGCTCTGCGCAAGTCGATACTTCAACACGAACGCGGTCACACCCTTCGCGGCCAGATACTTGGCCACGTCGTTGCCTTCGTTGTCGATCTCCAGGGCCATGAAACCGCCGCCCGGACAGATCACGATGGCGGTTCCGTTTTTCATTTCAGCGGAAGGCTTGAAGACGGTGAGGCTCGGCCGTGTCACGTTCGCGACGATCTCTGTATTCCAGGTCTTGGAGAAATATTGCTTCTCCGGATAGCTCTCCTGCGTCGAGCCGGGCGCCGCGCCCGGATAGAGGGGAATCACATCCTGAGCGGCTGCAACGGCTGCCATCGACAGCACGGCCAGGAGAATGCGAACGAGCAATGTCTTCATGATCGGTGCAGTGTATCAGAGGGTCAGGCTCCCGGTTCCCACAGGCGAAGAAGGAAGCGAGCATGCTATTTCAGTTCGAAGGCTTTATCGGCGATCGCGTTGGGATTGCGGCCGGCGGGGAGCATGGTGAAGAGCGAGCGCGAGGCGGTGCGGACCACAGCGATGTCTCCCGAATGCGCGTCGACCACAAATAACAGATGGCCGGCGGCCGAGAACGCGAGCGCCGAGGGTCCGTCGCCCACCTGGATCGCTCCGGCGCGCTTGCCGTCGTCGATGGCGTAGATGGTGACCTCTTGCGATCGCAGGTTGCCAACGTAAAGCAGCGAGTTGTCCGCGGAGACGAGGCCGCGCACGGGGTTGGCTCCCATGAGGTAGGCGCCCAGCACGTCGTCGGTGCCGGTGATGACTTCGGAGATCGAGTCGGAGAGCGAGTTAGAGACGAAGATTTCGCCGCCGTCAGGCTTGAGAGCCAGTTGCACCGGATTGTGTCCGACGTCGAGCAGAGCCTCCAGCCGATCGCTGGGCACTTGATCCTGCTGACCGGGATGCGCAGAGTGGGCCAGGGCGATGGCCATGACCTGATGGCCGGCGGAGCATGCTGCAAAAGCTTTGGACGAGTCGGGAAGAATGACCACGTCGCTGGTTCCGGGGCATCCGGAGAAGACGGCGCGGACCTGGCGCGTCGCGGTATCGAAGAGGCTGACCGAGTTGCCGGCGCGGTTGGCAACGGCGAGGGTTTTGCCGTCGGGCGAGACACGCAGCGAGACGGGCTGCTCGCCGGTGCCGATGACGGCGACTTCGCGGCGCGACTTGAGATCGAGCACAGAGAAACTGTTGGAGGCGGAGTTGGCGACGTAGGCGAAATTGCCGTCAGGATCCAGCGAGATGGCCACGGGCACGTGGCGCACGAAGATGCTCGCGGCGACAGTGTTGTTCTCAGCATTGATTACCGAGACGGAGCCGAACCAGCCGGGCGTGCCCGAGTTGACGACATAGACTTCGTTGCGCGTGGGGCTGGCCGCTACCGCAACGGGGTTCTGGCCGACGGCGATTTCGCGATCGAGGCGCACGTTGACGACGTCATAGACCGAAACGGTGGCGCTGCCGCCGTTGGTGACGTACATGTACTCGCGGTAGTTGGGCGGGTATTGGGGAAAGTCGTGAGGGCGGCAGGCGGTGAGAGACAGAAGAGCTGACAACGCGATCGCAGCTCCGATCACTCGGAACTTCGCCCCATGGGTCGGAACCCGTCGCTGGGGATGCCGAGCCCGCTGCATGCAGCGAGAGTGGCCCAGGTTATCTTGCTTTGGCGACATGCGTGTCGGCCGCGGGGGTTCCGATTTGAATGCCGCGCGGCAGCTTGCGATGAACCACGGGAGCAATCTGCTCAATCTCGTCCATCATGCGGGCGAATTGATCGGGGTAGATGGACTGCGGGCCATCAGAGAGCGCGAGTTCGGGATGGTCGTGCACCTCGACGAGAATGCCATCTGCTCCCACGGCGATAGCGGCGCGGGCCATGGGCAGCACCTTGTCGCGCTTCCCGGTGCCATGGCTGGGGTCGACGAGGATGGGCAGGTGGCTGAGGCGCTGCACGGCGGGCACGATGCTGAGGTCGAGGGTGTTGCGGGTGTGGTCGGCAAAGGTGCGCACCCCGCGCTCGCAGAGGATGACTTCGTAGTTTCCCTCGCTAAGGATGTATTCGGCGGCCATGAGGAACTCGTCGAGCGTGGCACTGAGGCCGCGCTTGAGCAGCACGGGCTTGCGCAAGCGGCCGGCGTGCTTGAGCAGTGAAAAATTCTGCATGTTGCGCGCGCCGATCTGGATGACGTCTGCCCATTCGGCGACCAGGTCGAGGGTTTCGTTGTCGATGGCTTCGGTGATGATGCGCAGGCCAAATTTTTCGCGGATCTCGGCCATGATTTTGAGAGCGTCGAGGCCGAGACCCTGGAAGGCATAGGGCGAGGTGCGCGGCTTGTAAGCTCCGCCGCGAAAGAACTGCGCGCCTGCGGCTGCGACCTGCTCGGCAATGGCGAAGGCCTGTTCGCGGCTCTCGATGGAGCAGGGGCCCGCGACGATGGCGAGGTTGCGCCCGCCGATGGTGGCATCGGTGCCGGCAAAACGGATGATGGTGTCTTCTTCTTTGACGTCGCGGCTGGTGAGCTTGTAGGGCTTGGTGACGCGAATGACTTCAGCGACGCCGGAAAGCTCTTCGAGGTTGCCGCGCTCGACTTCACCCTGGTTGCCTGTGATGCCGATGGCGGTGCGCTGCGCGCCGGGCATGGAGTGGGCGCGGTAGCCCAGTTTCTCGATGTATTCGCAGACCGCCTGAATCTGTTCTTCGGTTGCCTGCGCTTTCATGACGACTAACATTGACGGCCTCTTGATACTTCAATTTTACGGCAGCCGGCTGCGGGCGGTCTTGTCTCGCGGTCAGGCCACGCGCAGCGGCAATTCGCGATCAACGCAAGGAGCTTGTGCGGCGTGCGGCGGCGCGCTTCTCCGCGCTCCACTTGATGGCCAGATAAGTGAGGTAGCCGAGCTGCAATACCCATGTGATGATGTAGGCGGCGATAACGAATTCGTGATCGAGAACGGCGGCTTGGTCCATGTTTCTCCTTGTCTCGGAGTAGTTCTTTGGCGAGTTAAACGTTGGCCTCGAGCGCTTCCTGTGCTTCGGCTTCGGCGTTTTGCTGGTGCTTGCGTTCGACGTTATAACGCAGGATCAGAATGAAGACGCCCCAGCAGAACCAGGCGAGCATGTTCCACATAAACGGACCGAGCATCGACTTGTCCATGCCGGAGCCCTGCGCTCCGCCAAAGACGGGCGCAGGATGCTGCGTGCGCCACCAGCGGTTGGACATGTAAACGATGGGCACGTCGAGCGCGCCGAAGATGCCGAGCACGGCGGCGAGCGTCTGTACCTGAGGGCCGGCGGCAAAGCGGCGCAGCAGCAGATAGCTCACGTAGATGAGCCAGAGCACGAGAGTGGTGGTGAGGCGCGCGTCCCATGTCCACCAGATGCCCCAGGCGCGGCGGCCCCAGAGCGGCCCGGTGGTGAGCACGACGGTGCAGAAGACGACGCCAACCTCAGCGCCGGCGAGGGCCCATGCGTCGGCGACCTGCGCCCACTCCGGATGACTGCGGCGATAAGAGAGATAGCCGATGGAGCCGAGCAGGCTGACGGCGAAGAAGAGGAAAGCGACCGAGGCCGAGGGCACGTGGTAGAAGATGATGCGAAAGATTTCGCCTTGCATGGCGTCGGTGGGCGCGACATACATGGCCTGGTAGAAGCCCCAGATCATGAGCGCGATGGTGATTGCGGCGTAGAGGCCGATGGCGGCTTTTTTCATGGCGTGGACCTGCCCGTGAACCTTTCAGTGTACTGCGGGGGTGGAAGCGCAGTCTCCGTCGATGGATGGATATTATTCCGCATGCAGGATGACCTCGAAGAGCAAGAGACTGACGGTGGTGAAGATAATGTCGTAGCCCACCAGAAGCTTGATCCAGAGGCCGGGGTCGCTCTCGCCTGTGAGGATGGCGGTCGTTGCCTGCACCATGGCCAGCAACGCGGGCGTGAAGATGGGAAAGAGAATCAGCGGAAGCAGCAGTTCGCGATTGCGGCTGCGAATGGAGAGTGCGGCGAAGAACGTTCCGTTGGCGACCAGCGCCCAGGTGCCGAGCGGAAGCACCAGCGCGAGCAGCCAGCCCTGGCCCTCGATGCGCAGGTTATACATGACGAGGAAGACAGGGGCGAGCACGATCTGCACGATGGTGACGAAGAGGAAGTTGGCGAGCACCTTGGCAAAGAAAAGTTCCGCGCCGGGAGTCGGCGCCATGCGTTGCGCGTCGAGGACCTGGTGGCGGATTTCGCGGGCCCAGGCCTGATTGAGCGCGCTGACCGAGGCGAACATAGTGGCCACGGAGAGCACTCCGCCAGCGATTTGCTGGGCGAAGGCTCCGCGAGGATCAAAGGCGAGCGAGAAGAGCACGACCACCAGCAGCGCAAAAAAGAGCATGGAGTTGATGGCTTCTTTAGAGCGCCACTCAATGCGAAGGTCTTTGACGAGATGAGTCCAGAGGGCGGAGGTCATTGTGTGTGGCTCTCCGGCGCAGTGGATTTAGTGAGGTCGGCGGTCTGCACTTCGACTTCGAGGGCCTGGGCAGCACGGAGGTAGTCTTCGGGGCTAAGGATCAGCTGCGTGCCGCGCGCTCCGGCAGAGACGCTGATTTTGTCGAAGAGAATTGCGGTCTCGTCGATGTAAGCGGGGTAGGGCTTTCTTGCGCCGAAGAGGGTGACGCCGCCGCGGATGTAGCCTGTTAGCGGCTGCACTTCTTTTAGCGGAGCCATTTCAGCCTTGCGCAGACCGGCGGCTCGGGCGAGTTTCTTGAAGTCGAGCTCGGCATCGCCGGGAATGACGGCGAACCTGTAGATATTGGGCCCTCCAGTCACGAGCAGTGTCTTGAAGACTTGTTCGGGCGGCATGCCAATCTTTTTTGCGACGGTGATGGCCGAGAGGTCGTCAGGGTCGACTTCATACTCGCGCAGTTCGAATGGAATGCCGAGGCTCTCGAGGAAGCGCGCGCCGTTGGTCTTCATAGCGTAGGGTTCCCCGGTTCAAAAGATGCGACGCGGCCGGCTTTCAATGCCAGAATCCAGTCGGCGATGGGCGCGGCGGAATCGCGCTGGTGAGTGGTGATGATGATAGTGCGATTGCCTTCGCGAAAACCGGCGAGCAGTTCGACCATCTGGCGCACGGATTCGACGTCCATGTTGGAAAAGGGCTCGTCGAGCAGAAGCAACTCGGGAATGGGCAGCAGGACGCGGGCGAGGGAAGTGCGCTGGCGCATGCCTTGCGAATACTGACCGAGTGTCCGCGGCAGATCGGGATCGAGGCCGACCTGGCGAAGCGCTTCGGCCGGCGTCAGGCATTTCTGGCCCGGATATAGCTTGGCAAAGTACTGGAGATTTTCTTGGGCCGTGAGCTCGTCGTAGAGCATGGGCGCGTGGCTCATGTAGCCGATGCGTGCGCGGGCATCGAAGGGTTCGAGATTGCCGAAAACCTTGACTGTGCCGTGGGTGGGCCGCAGCAGGCCGGCGAGAATGCGCAGCAGAGTCGACTTACCGGCACCGTTTTCACCAATAAGGACATAGCAGTGGCCGGGCTCGAGATCGACGGAGACCTGACGCAGCGCGGCAAATGATCCAAAGAGTTTGGAGACTTGATTGAGGCAGGCGCAGAGGGTCGAGCGGTCGGCCTCAGGGGCGGGCGCGTTCATTGAGATTATTCTGCGGCAGCCGGGCCGGTGGGCGACGCAGGAGGAGCTGTCGCAGCGCGGGGATTGGCAGGAGCCGCGGCTGTGCCGGGCTTGGTCTGGCCGGGTTGTGCGGGCGCGTACTTGCTGGCGCATTTGGCTTGCAGTTCGGTGGCGTGGAAGACTCCGTCGCGGCCAAACGTGCCAATGGCGAGAGCCTGCGAGTCGTCTTTGAAGGTATCGGGCGGCGGTTCGGAGCCTTTGTAGTTGACGGTGAGCACGCGGCCGGTGGCGGCTTTGGGCGAATGGCTTTCAAACTCATTCATCACGAATGTGACGTGGGTGCCGTTTTGCTCGATCGAGCCGGGCTTCACGAATCCCTCAACGCGCAGGTTGCTTTTGTAGGCTTTGTCGCCCAGGCCACCGAGTTCGGCGATCGTCACGTAGTAGCTCTTGCTGGAACCATAGCCGCTAAAGGCAAGCCAGCCGATGGTGCCGAGGATAATGACCACGGCAATGCCGATGCGCAGGGAATTTGAGGAAGTCTTCATCACAAGCTTAACCATACGAGGGGAACGGGGTCGGGTCAACGGCTTGGCTCAACATGAGTGATTTGGGTCACACTTTCAGACAGAGCCGCCGCCCTGGCCCAAAGGGCTGCTTTCCGCGGGACCTAGTGAGCAGAATCAAGGGTTTGCGCGGCGCGATCGAGAGCCTGTGCGAGCACCGTCAACTGCTGGGCGGCACGAGGTGTATCTTTAGCGTCGATGGCCTCGTTGACGCCTGGGATTACGACAGCCGCGTAGCCCGTGTATTCGCCGGGCGCGTAGATCGTGTGCTTGTACCAGGGCCTGTTAGGCAAACCGGAGGGAGACAGCAGGGCGGCTTCGGCGGCGCGCAGGGCCTGGTTGAGGCGCTCCAGGTCTCCCGTGGGGGCGGCTTGTGCGGTGTGAGCCTTGGCTGCGGCTGCGGAGAAGCGATTCGCGGCTGCCAGCGCGGGGCCGAAGTCGAGCGAAGACAAGCCTCCATCGGTGGCCCTGTGTTTGGCTGAGTCGATATAGGCAGTGATTTCGCGGGCGTACGCCTCGTAGTCGTAGGGCAGCACATCGGCGTCAGCCATGCGCAGCGATTCGAGACCGAAGACGCGGGCCATCTCCTGCAGGTAGACGAAGTGCGGGTCGGCATTCATGACGAACCACTGGTAGTCGTCAAAGGCGGAGTGGTAGACGCCGTATTGGCCCTCGGAACCGATGTCGGTGGAAGGCACTCCGGCGTGCTGCAGGAATGGCGTGAAGTCGGAGCCGGAGCCGAGATCGTTGACGCGCACTTCTTCGCCGGGCTGCGCGGGCGCATTGGAGGCGCGATGCTCGTCGTTGCGGCCGCGGTTGAGCCGCCACTCCTGGTAAACGGTGCCGCCGAGCGGGCTGGGCACGGCCTGGGTGATATCGCGAACGAACTGCTTGAGCGAGGGAACGGCGGCGGCCGAGAACTCCGTGCCGGAGACGCCGACGTCGACGTTGAAGTAGGCTACGGCATGGTCCAGGGTTTGGGCGTGCTGCTCCACCCACTCGGTTGAGCCGATGAGGCCTTCTTCTTCTGCGTCCCAACTGCAGAAGACGATGGTGCGCTTGGGATGCCAGCCGTCTTTAAGCAGCGCGCCGATGCCGTGGACCGCTTCAAGCATGGCGGCGGTGCCGCTGTTGGGATCGACTGCTCCATATACCCAGGCATCGCGGTGATTGCCGCTAATGACCCACTCGTTGGGGTACGCCGCACCTTTGATTTTTCCGATGACGTCCCAGATCAAGCGGCGTTGATAATCCTGCTGCGAGACGAGGTGGACGCGGACGCCGCCGGGGCCGAGGTGATAGCGGAAGGGGAGCGCTCCCTGCCAGCCTGCAGGCACGCCTGCGCCTTTGAGCGCCTGCAGGATGGGCGAAGCGTCGTGATAGCTGATGGGGATGGAGACGATGTGCGGCTGGTTGCCGTCGGGCGGGATGCGCGCCGAGTCGGGAAGGTCTGGCGTGGAGGCGACACCGGGAGTTTCAGGATCGCCGGGATATTTGAAGAGATATTGGACGGAGCCACGCTGCACGCCGGTGTCTGGACGCCAGGGGCCGAGGGGATAGGCGTCGCCCTTGAAGTAGCCATCGTCTTGCGGGTCGGAGTAGATGAGCACGCCGGCGGCGCCGCGCTGCTCGGCAAGATAGACTTTGACGCCGCGGAAGTTGCCGCCATAGCGTGCAATGACGATTTTGCCGTGCAGGTCAATGTGGGCGGCGTCGAGCTGCTTGAAGTCTTCGAGCCGTCCGTAATTGGCGTAAACCACTTCGCCGGTGACGTCACCTGAGGCGGACGAGCCATTGAAGGGCATGACGACGCGAGGATCGTCTTGAAATTTGTCGCCCTCCACACGCTCGCGTGTGGGGCCGGACATGAGCTTGTTGCCCGCGTCGTCGAAGGCCTCAACATGGACGGCCTTGGGCTGGTTCATCAGCACGCGGAACGGAACGATTTCAGTTTCGAGGCCTGCCTCACGGAATTTTTCGGCGACATATTCAGCGGTTTTGCGATCTTCGGGTGTTGAGGCCATGTGGGGTTCGGCGGTGAGCGTCTTCAACTCTTCTCCGGCAAGTTTGGCGCTGGGCAGGTCGAGGAACCTGGCCTCGATTGCAGCTTCTTTGCTGAAGTCAATGTAGCCGAAGCCTGGAGCCGCCGGAGCAGCCTGCGCGTCAGTTCGCGGTTGATGCGAGCCATGCATTAGACCCAGAAGCGCGAGAAGGGCTAGAGATTTTCGAATGACCATGAGCGAGGGCCTTTGCGGTGCGGAAAACGAGGTGGGTAGGACGGCGGTGCCACAATTCACATCAGCTTACACTAAGAACGAAGGCCGTCTCGCGAAGGGGCTGGCGGGGGTTCTTTTCTGGTAGCGGAGCGGCAATTGGGCGATGTATCGAACGAGGAACCTGTGCAGCCCATCGAGGTTGCGCCAGTGTTGGGCGACGCCGGCCCCGAACCGATGCCGAAGATGGTGCGCGCGCTGCGCAACCGCGACTTCAGACTCTTCTGGAGCGGCAATTTTCTTTCGAATATTGGCACATGGATGCAGAACGTGGCGCAAGGCTGGCTGGTTCTGTTGTTAACGAACTCCGCGTTTTGGCTGGGGGTGGTTGGCTTTGCAGGGTCGATTCCATTTTTGCTGTTTTCACTGTTTGGCGGGGTGATTGCCGACCGTGTGAACAAGCGCCGCCTGCTGTTTGTAACGCAGACGGTGATGATGTTGCTGGCATTTCTGCTGGCGGCGCTGGCTTGGTTCAAGGTCATCACGGTGTGGGAGGTTGCGGCGATCGCCTTTATGAATGGGGTGGCGATGTCGATGAACGCTCCGAGCTACCAGGCGCTGGTGCCGCGCCTCGTGCGGCGCGAAGACCTGACCAATGCGATCGCTTTGAATTCGGCGCAATTCAATATGTCGCGAATTTTGGGGCCGACACTGGGCGGCTATGCCATGGCATTGTTCGGCGTGGCAGGAAACTTCTTTTTGAATGGCGTGAGCTTTCTCGCGGTGCTATGGGCGCTGGTGCGCATTGATTATCCCGACGAGAAGCCGGCGCGGCACGAGAGCATGTGGGCCAGCCTGAAAGGAGGGTTCGCCTATCTGCGCAGTGAACCGCAGATGCTGGTGCTGGTGTGGATGACAGTGGTGGTGAGCCTGCTGGGAATTCCGTTCCTGACGTTTATCCCCTACTTCGCCAAGATTCAGTTGAATGCCGGGGAAAAGGGGCTGGGCTGGCTGCTGGCCGCATCGGGACTGGGCGCAGTGCTGAGCGCGATGACGGTGGCATTTCTCGGCGTGCTGCGCCATCGCGGCTCCGTGCTGACACTTACGGGAGTGGTTTTCTTCCTGGCCATCATCGGGTTCTGCTACTCGCACAGCTTTGCGCTATCAGAGTGCCTCGCGTTTGTTGAGGGCTACAACGCAATTCTGATGGTCTCGTGCTTCAATGTCTCGATTCAGCATCTTGCCTCGGATGAAATGCGCGGGCGCGTGATGAGCATTTATACAACCAGCTTTTTAGGTTTGCCTCCGCTGGGATCGTTGATGGCGGGCGAGATGTCGCGCCACATCCCAACCGGCCATGCACTGGCGATGATGGCCGGCCTGGCGGCGCTTCTGTTCGCGACGATCTTTGCGACTTCTCCGGCGCTGCGGGGGTTGGACTAGCGAACCCCTATCAAGCCACGGGCTGAGTGCACTGCGCGCAGCGGCGAGCCTTGATGGGAATGGCGCTGAGGCACTCGGGGCAGATTTTGGTATCGGGAGCCGGCGGAGGCGCGTCGGGTTTCTTGAGGCGCGCGAGCAGAGCATTCATGGGTAGCACAATGGCAAAGTAGACAACGCTGGCGATGATGACGAACGAGACCAGCGCATTGAAGAAGTTGCCGACTTTGATGGCGCCGCCGCCCACGTGAAGAATGACGCTGCTGAAGTCGGGCTTGCCGATGGTAGCCGCGATGAGCGGATTCAGGACGTCTCCGACCAGCGAAGCGACGATAGAGTTGAAGGCTGCGCCGAGAATGACGGCGACCGCCAGATCGACCACGTTGCCGCGAAGAATAAAGTCACGAAAACCTTTCAACATGTCTTTTCTCCTGAACCGAGTTGATGAAACAAAATTGAGCTGGGAACCGTGGCAGAGTCAACCCGAAGCGACGCCGATGGGCTTACGCTCTGCCCATGCTACACGGCAACAGCGATATGAGGCACCCTGAAATTTTCACTGAAAAATGGGAACGCCTCGATGCGAGCTTAGTACGCGACGAGAAAGACAATCATCGCCAGAATCATGAGGTCAGAATAGAGCAACAGCAGAATGCCGGCGTGATAGAGAGTCCATTTGCGGCGCAGACAGCGGGCGGTCTCTGCCATGCCCCAGGCAGCGGTAAACAGGGTCACAATCTGCCAGCGGGAGCCGTGAAGGCTTTCGATGTGGGGAAAGCCGGCGAGGAGCAGGCTGCCCATGAATGCGCCGACCGAAAGCGCAAGTGCGCGGAGAAGGGAACGCTGCCGCAGCCGGAAGATGGAGAAGAGAGCTTGCACCTTCCCTTCAACTGTAGATGGTCCGGCTTAAAGCGCAGCCAACTCCATCTCACGCAGCGACTCAGTGTAGGGCGCGCGCAAAACGCCGCGCTCGGTGATGATGGCGGTGACGTACCTGGCTGGCGTGACGTCGAAGGCAGGGTTGCAGATGCCGACGCCGTGGGGCGTGAGCTGCTTGCCGCCGTGATGCGTAACTTCGATCGGCGAGCGCTCTTCGATGGGGATGGCGTCACCGGTCAGCGTTGCTGTGTCAATGGTGGACCAGGGAGCGGCGCAGTAAAACGGAATGCCGTGCTCCTTGGCGAGGATGGCGACGTTATAAGTGCCGATCTTGTTGGCGAAGTCGCCGTTCGCGGCGATGCGGTCAGCTCCGACGACAACGGCCTTGATTTTGCCTGCGCGCATGAGACTGGCAGCCATGTTATCGCAGATGACGGTTGTGGAAATGCCGTCAGCCATTAGCTCCCAGGCGGTAAGACGCGCCCCTTGAAGGAAGGGGCGGGTTTCATCGGCGTAGACGTGAATGCGTTTGCCCTGCTCGACAGCCGAACGAATCACGCCGAGCGCGGTTCCGTAACCGCAGGTGGCGAGAGCGCCGGCGTTGCAATGAGTCAGGACGCCTCCCTCGTCAGGCAGCAGCGCGCCGCCGAATGCGCCCATTGTTTTGCAGGCTGCGATGTCTTCCTCATACATGGCGTGAGCTTCGGCCAGGATCTTTTGCTGGATTTGGACGAGCGGAGTGCCGGCTGCAAGGAGAGAAGCGAACAACTTCTTCATGCGGTCGATGGCCCAGAAAAGATTGACGGCGGTGGGGCGCGTCGAGGCGAGACGCGCGCAGATCTCAGCAAATTCGGGCGCGAAGTCGTCGGCGGTGTTGGCCTTGGTCTGCTGCGCGCCGAGGGCGATGCCATAGGCAGCAGAGACGCCGATGGCTGGTGCGCCGCGGACGACCATGGTGACGATGACGTCGGCCACCTGTTCATAATTCGTGGCGAGCACATAGCTCTCTTCGAGCGGCAGTTTGGTCTGGTCGATAAAGCGGACGCCCTCGGGAGTCCACGTAAGCGTAGGAATCATGCACTCCTAGTTTAACCTGTGGGATCGTCGACACTCCCGAGGAAGCCGAGCTTTGTAAACATTTTCAGAATTCGCTAGACTTGGATTCGCCCAACTGCATAAAGTGGTTCGGTAACCCTGTAATCCGGTCGCGCTGAAGTTTTGCGCAGGCCCCTGTGCCGCCGCCCAGTGGGTCTCAAAGTTAGGAGAAGACTTGAAACTCACTTCGGTCGATTGGCTGATCATGCTGCTCTACTTCGTGTTTGTGCTGGGCATCGGTTTTGCCCTCAAGCGCTACATGAAGACTAGCAAGGACTTCTTCCAGGCGGGGCGTGCACTGCCGGCGTGGATCTGCGGGCTGGCCTTTATCAGCGCCAACCTGGGCGCGCAGGAAGTGATCGGCATGGGCGCGTCGGGCGCAAAGTACGGCCTGGAAACTGCACATTTTTATGGAATCGGCGCGATTCCGGCGATGATTTTTGTGGGCATCTTCATGATGCCGTTTTATTACGGATCGAAAGCGCGGTCGGTGCCGGAGTTTTTGCGAATGCGCTTCGACGAAAAGACGCGCGCGCTGAACGCGTGTTCGTTTGCCGTGATGACGGTGTTCAGCTCGGGAATATCGATGTATGCGATGGCGCGGCTCATTCAGGCGCTGCATGTCTTTGACGGTCTCTTTATGCAACTCGGCTGGCCAAAGGAAGGAATCTTTACTTTCTCGATCGTGCTGTCGGCTCTGATTGTTTTGCTCTACATATTTCTGGGCGGACTGACCAGCGCAATTTACAACGAGGTTCTGCAGTTCTTCCTGATTATCGCGGGATTCTTGCCGCTGGTGCTGCTGGGACTCAAAAACGTGGGTGGCTGGCGCGGCATGAAAGCTTCAGTTGCGATGGTCGATCCGCGCATGCTGCATGAGTGGAAAGGAATCATGCATCCGGCCACCAATCCCATGGGCGTCGACATTATCGGGATCGGCATGGGGCTTGGATTCGTGCTGGGAGCAGGATACTGGTGTACGGATTTCCTGGTGATCCAGACTGCGATGGCGTCAAAGAATATGGAGTCGGCGCGCCGTGTTCCGCTGATTGCAGCGGTGCCGAAGATGGTGTTTCCATTTCTCGTGATCTTGCCGGGATTGTTGGCGATCGGGCTACCGACGCCGCATACCACCATCGTGGAGACGCACGCCGATGGCGCGATCTATCACAGCATCACCGTGGTGCCAAAGGAAGTGGAAGAGGGCCGCGGGCTGGTGCCGGCGAAGATCAATCCTGTGACAGGGCAGGCGATGCTGGATGCCAGCGGAAAACCGCTGCTCGACTACGACATGGCGACACCTAACATGCTGCTGCACTACTTTCCCACGGGAATTCTGGGGCTGGGGCTGACTGCGCTGCTGGCCAGTTTCATGAGCGGAATGGCTGGGAACGTGACGGCGTTCAACACAGTTTTCACCTACGATCTTTACCAGTCCTACATTCGCAAGAACGCGAGCGACCGGCACTACATGGCGGTGGGGCGATGGGCGACGGTGGGAGGCATTCTGCTATCGATCGCAACTGCGTATGCCGCGATCAATTTCAACAATATTATGGACACGCTGCAACTGGTATTCAGCTTCGTGAATGCACCGTTGTTTGCAACGTTCCTGCTGGGCATGTTTTGGAAGCGCACCACAGGCCACGGCGCATTTGCCGGACTGATTGCGGGAACGGCTGCGGCGATGCTGCACCACGGGCTCACACTGCCCATCGAGGCGCATCCCGGCGTGCACGGTGGATGGATCACCGTACTGCACAACTATCCGAGCGACATGGCGCAGAATTTTTATGGAGCGATTTACGCATTCAGTGCGAATTTCATCGTGGCCGTCGTGGTGAGCCTGTGCACTAAAGCGAGGCCGGAGTCGGAATTGGTGGGGTTGGTGCATTCGCTCACAAAGAAGCCGTCAATGGCGCACATCGTATGGTGGAAGCGGCCTGAAGCGCTGGCGGTTGCGGTGCTGGTGGGCGCAATTGCACTGAACATATTTTTTGCCTGAGGCCTGGAGGGAACGATGAGTCTCGATCTGCGCATACCGATGGGATTGATGTTCACGCTGACTGGCGTGATTCTCACCGCCTTTGGACTAAAGACGAACGGCGATGTAAATCTCTATGCCAAGAGCCTTGGCATCAACGCCAATCTTTGGTGGGGGCTGGTATTGCTTGTCTTTGGGCTGACAATGCTCTATCTCGGACGGCGTGGACAGAAGCGATTGGCGAGCCTTCCCCCAGAGCCTGTGGATGAAACGCGCTCGCGGCTCGGGCATTGAGTTCCTTTTCGCTCTCGCAAGCCGGAATTCGCTGATTTGTCAGGCGCGGCAAGTAAACTGACAAAGAGCGATGAAGCGAAGAACGATTGAGCATTATGAAATTGTGCGGCGCCTCGGGGCGGGCGGCAGCGGCGTGGTCTACCTGGCCAATGACACGTTGCTGCAGCGCCCGGTGGTGTTGAAGATTTTGCGCGCCGGACTGCTGTCGGCGCAGCAGATGCGTTCGACGGTGCTGCGCGAAGCGCGCCTTGCCTCGGCTATCGAGCATCCTAATGTCTGCGCGATTTACGAAGTAGGTGAGGCGGGCGACGAGGGCTACATTGTCATGCAATATGTGCCGGGCCAGTCCCTCGAGCAGCTTATTGCGCGCGGGCCGGCGACGCCGCAACTGGTGCTCTCCGTGGGCATTCAGATTGCCGATGGATTGCAGGCGGCGCATGCGCTGGGCATCTTTCATCGCGATCTGAAGCCGCAGAATGTGATGCTCACTGAAGGCGGCCTGGTAAAGATTCTGGATTTCGGTTTGGCGCGGCGGCTACGGCCGGAAGACGCCGGTTTTGATCCGACCAAGCCGGCGCTGGCCAAAGACGCGTCGATGGCGGCAACCTACACCGCGCGCGGAGGCACGATTCGCTACATGGCGCCGGAACAATTTGTAACGGGGCAATCGAGCGTGCAGTCGGATGTGTGGGCGCTGGGAGTGATTCTGTATGAACTGGCGAGCGGACGTCATCCCTTTTCGCGGCCGGACGCGGAGGATTTTCAGGCGATTCGAGCGATTCAGTTTTCCGATCCGGCAGATTTAAGCGAGATCGTTCCCACGATCTCGACCGAGCTCAGGAGCGTGATCGCGACGTGTCTGGAAAAGAACCCTGGCGCGCGTTACAACTCGGCAGCGGAGGTACGCGAGGCGCTGAAGACGATTATGAAGGCGCAGCAGATCGAGACGGGCATTATTCCCGGGGATGCAGCGGCGAATCTTCCAACCACAGCGGCAGAAGCGGAGAAGCGCGCGACCGGATTCCTGTCAATGCTGGCAGAGCGATTTCGCGAGTCGGCCAGCGACAGGCCGGCACAGAATTCGCTGGTGGTGCTGCCATTTACAAATCTCGGCGCGACCGAGGTGGCGCCGCTTTATGGTTATGCGCTGGCGGATGCCATTGCTGCGCGGCTGGCGCGCATCCCCGATCTGGTGGTGCGGCCGTCGAGCACGCTGATGTCGCTGCCGATTGCCCAGATGGATCCGCTGTCGGTGGGCCAGCGATTGCTGGTTTCGTTTGTGTTGGCGGGCAGTTTTGCACGCTCGGAGCTGGGATTTGATTTGAACTGGCAACTGCTCGATGTCGCCTCGCAGCGGGTGCGCTCCGGTGGAGCGATTCAAGTGGCATCGCTCGATCTGATCGCGGTGCAGACCGAGATCTCAAACGAAGTGTATGCGGCGCTCCACGGCTTGAGGGCTCCAGAACAGAGCGGTGATGCGCATCGGACTGGCGCACGCGATGGTTCGCTGCCAGGGCCGGTCAGCGAGGATTATCTGCAGGCGCGCGCTCTGCTCAGTTCGTTCATGGTGCGCACGGGGGCGCGCGATGATCTCGATCGAGCCTGCGCGCTTTTTACCGGGGTGACGCAAAAGGATCCGGAGTTTTCGGCGGGATGGAGCGGACTTGGCATCGCCGAGCTGCAATATGCGCGCCACGGATTTGGGGGTCAGAGTCACTTGATGCGTGCGCGTCGCGCGTTTGACGAAGCACTCAAGCTGGACGCGGACTCAACCGAGGCGAATCTCTATCGTATCTACATGCTGCTGTCGCGCGGAGAGAAAGAGTCTGCGCGGCACGGCATCGCCAACCTGCTGGCGACTGCGGCCAATGACTGGAACCTCCACATGGTGGCCGGCCTCGCGCTGCGCGCCGATGGGATGTACGACGAGGCGCTGCAGGAGTTCAGCCTCGCGTTGAAACTCAATCCGGCCAATGCGGCAATTCTCTACAATCACCGGGCCCGCGTGTATCACTATCAAAACCAACTTGAATTAGCGGGCGATGAACTCGAGAAGGGCCTTGCTCTGGAGCCGCGCCATCCTTTGCTGCGCACGTCGTCAGGCTACCAGCAGATGCGCATCGGCAACCTGGCGGCGGCGATTGAGATTCTCGAGGGAGTGATTCGCGACGACGAGCGACTGCGCATTGCAGTGCCGACGCTGGCCATGTGCTACGTGCAGGTGGGGCAGCGCGAGCGAGCCGCCGCGCTCTTAAAAGACGACACGCTGGATGCCGCGGAAGCCGATGGCGAGATGGCATACAGGCTGGCGAGCTACTTCGCCGTGGAGGGCGACTCGAGTGAAGCGTTGCATTGGCTGCGTCGCGCGATTTATTTAGGCAATGAAAATTATCCGTGGTTTCAGAAGAACCCGGCGTGGAACAATCTGCGCACAAACTCGGATTTCGAGCGCATTCTCGAAGATTTGAAAAAAAGTTTTCGGAAGAATCAAAAGACGTGGAAGCGACTCTTGGAGCAAGTGCCAGGCGAGGCGAAATAGCGCGGTCTCAAGGTTTGAGGGTCGAGACTTCGAGAGCTTTGCGGTCCCAGTGCGCACAATTCGCGGCCGCTTCATAGGTGCTCTGCAAGAACGAGAGCAACGCCGCATCAGGATCGGAAGCGCTGCACATGTCCTCATAGGGCAACACGAATTCGCCAAACTTTGCGTCGAATCGAGCCTGCACGGGTGCGATGGGATATTGGGCGTACCCTTGCGGCTCTGGATACGCGTAGCTGTAGAAGAACGGCTCAACGCCACCGCCGCCCGGCCAGAATCCGCAGCTGCTGACTTCGTGCGAATAGGCGTCACGCACGACGCGATCGGGCAGGCCCGGCATGCTGGGGTGTTCGGGCGCGATTCGGCCCGAGAATCGGGTGCAGGCGAGATCGAGCGCTCCCCAGAAAAGATGAATCGGACTCACCTTGCCAATAAAACGGGCGCGAAAGACCGTGAAAACGCGCGTGCTTTGCAACAGAATGCGCCAGAATCGCTGCACATATTCGGCATCGTATGCGTGGTGCGCCCCGTCCTGCTCAAAAGGGATGGGCTGAGCAATCTCGCAGGGGACGGGCCAGATGCGCACCGGCGCGCCGAGCTCGTCGAGCGCGGTAATCACCTTCCGGTAAAACGCTGCGACGGTCATCGGCTCGAGAGCGATGGTTCTTCTTTCTCCGTTGCTGAACTGAACGACGAGCAGGTGCTCGAGAAAATCGAAATCGATCTGTAAAACGCGCGTGCCATAGGGCATGGGTGAAGTGGTGAGGCCGCGGACAGTAGGGTAGAGAGTCACATTCCAGCAGTGGTTGATTCGCGGCGTGAGGGCGAGGCGGATCTTGCCCACAATCTGCATCCAAAGCTGCAACGTGGCGCAGGTATCGGCCCATGCACTTTGCGGAAGCGGCGGCCAAATTGCGGCGGCGGGACTGTTTTCGCTGGGAGACATGATACCTCGCAGCGACCATGATAAACGGAGTAGCGAACTCGGGGTAGACTGGTTCGGATGCTCCTCAATCACGCTGCCGAAGCCGATTTTCCTGAAATCATTGAGCTCGTCAACCTTGCCTTTCGAGGCAGCGGACCGATCTCAAGCTGGAACATCGAAGCCGGAATTATAGAAGGCCAGCGCATTAACGAATCGCTGCTGATAGAAGACCTGACTGCGAAGCCGGAAGCCCATTTTCTTCTGCATCGCGATCCTGATGATCGGACGCTTCTCGGAACGGCGTGGCTTGATCCGGGCGCGGACGGGATCTGGTATCTGGGCCTGCTCACCGTCAGACCGTCGTTGCAGAATCAGCATCTTGGCCGCGCTCTGTTGACGGCCGCCGAAGATTTCGCGAAAAAACGCGGCGCATATCGCATCCGCATGACCGTGGTAAATGTGAGGGGCACGCTTATCGCATGGTATGAGCGGCGAGGTTATACGTTGACTGGAGAGACGAAGCCGTTTCCGTATAGCGACAATCGATTCGGAACGCCGCTGCGTGATGACTTGCATTTTGTGGTGCTTCAAAAAGATATCTAAGCGCAAGCTGTCCCAGACACCTCCGTGATGCCTGGGACATTGCGGCGAACTACGCCTTAAACGCAGGTGACTACTTCAGATTGATCGTTGCTTTTAAAGGCAAATCCTGTGAAGAGCCACCGACGAGGATCGTGTAGACGCCCGGAACGAGCGACCAACCATGCGTGGTTTCGTCAAAGATTGACAAGTATTTTCGGTCGATGTCGACGGTCATGGTGCGTTTTTCTTTGGAGTCGAGCTTCAGTTTGGCAAAGCCAACCAATCGCTTGAAAGGCTCTCCGGCAGCTGCCGGCAGTGTGGCGTAAACTTCGGCAATTTCTGAGCCGGCACGTGGACCGGTATTCGTCACGGTGAAAGTGGTCTTCACCGAATCGCCCGGCGCGACCGACAAATCCGAATAGCCGTAGGTGGTATAGGAAAGACCGAAGCCGAACGGGAAGAGAACGGGCTTCTTCTCGGCTTCATACCACTTGTAGCCGACTTTGATGCCTTCGTCGTAGCTGACCTGGAAGGGAGGCAGACCGGCGGCGCGCACCTCGGGCGCCACCGGACCGGAGAAGTGGTCGGACTCGGGTGGCGGCGTGGTAACGGTGGGGTGGGGCAAGTCGGCCTCGCTGCGCGGGAAAGTGTTGGGCAGCTTGCCGCTCGGATTCACAGAGCCGAAGAGAATGTTGCCAACCGCATTGGCGCCATCGCTTCCGCTATACCACGCTTCGAGAATGGCAGCTGGCGCATCGACCCAGGGCATCGTGACCGGGCTACCGGTTTCAAGTACCACGATAGTGTGCGGATTGGCTGCGGCGACTGCGGCGATTACGGCGTCTTGATTGTGCGGCAGCGAGAGGCTGGGCAGATCCATGCCTTCGCTCTCCCACATGTAGGCGAAAACAATTGCGACGTCGGCCCCTTTGGCCGCGGCTGCAGCTGCAGCGGGATCTGTGCCCGGATCGTATGTTACTGTCGCCTTCGGTGCCCGCGCCTGTATCGCTTTGAGCGGTGAGGTCGGAAACCATATCTCCTCCTGCCAGTGCGTGGCACCCTTGCCCGGCGGCATGATGGCGTTACCGCCGATGGGGTCAACCTGCGCCGAGCCGCCGCCGGAGATCATGCCCACGTCAGAGTGAGAGCCGATGACGGCGACAGTGTGCAGCCTGGAGGGGATTAACGGAAGTGTGGCATGGTCATTTTTCAGCAGTACGATGCCGCCCTCTTCGATTTTGCGCGAAGTTTCAAATCCTGCAAAGGGATCGATGACACTGCGCTGGCGCGGGAAATCGATTATCCCGGCTGCAAACATTGAACGCAGAATGCGACGCACATGTCCATCGAGTTCAGCCATTGGAATGGTGCCGGCGTTAACAGCGGCTTTAAATTTGTCAGCGTAGAAAATACTGCCGGGCTGCTCGTTGTCGAGGCCTGCAGCAGAGGCTTTCTCGGTGGAGTGCGTACCTCCCCAGTCTGAGACGACGAAGCCGGGGAAGTGCCAATCCTTCTTCAACACATCAGTGAGCAGCCACTTGTTTTCGCAGGCGAAGTCGCCGTTGACGCGGTTGTAGGAGCACATCACCGCTGCGGGATGTCCTTTTTCGACGCCGATTTCGAAGGCCAGCAAATCGCTTTCCCGTGCCGCGCGTTCGCCGATGTGGATATTGACAGAATTACGACCGCTCTCCTGGTCGTTGAATGCGTAGTGCTTGATGTCGCCGATAACGTGCGCTGACTGCGTGCCCTCGATCAGTTTTGCGACCAATGTCCCGGCGAGCACCGGATCTTCGCCGAGATACTCAAAGGTGCGGCCGTTTCGTGGCTCACGGGTAATGTCGACGCCACCGCCAAGCGACATGTTGAATCCTTGCGCGCGCAACTCATGGCCGATCAGCGCGCCGTATTCGAAGGCGGCGTTGGGGTCCCAGCTCGCGGCTGCCGCCACGTTCGCGGGCAGCGCGGTGGAGTATCGGCCGTTGACGCCGCTGGAGCGAACACCGTAGGCCGCGTCGCTCATGTCGATGCCGGGAATGCCGAGCCGGGGAACGCCAACGTCGTAGCCGACACCGCGATTGGATGCCGCGTTCTCGGGGGTGACAGGCTCATCGGTCGGCATGCCAACGCCGTGCAGGATTGCGATCTTTTCGTCGAGCGTCATTTCCTTGAGCACAAGTTCGGCACGCTCGTCGGGAGAAAGACTCGTGTTCATCCAAGGGCCGGTAGGCGGGGGTGGCTGCTCATGCCGCTGCGCCATGCCTGCATTCGCCAGGCAAAGGAAGGTGAGGATGAATAGCGCTAGGGCGCCCGATCGAATGCCAAGTGAAGCCTGCCGCATGAAGCACCTCGCTCAAACGTTTTTTTTAGGACAGACAATCCTATCAACATCCGTCAAGGCGCGCCCGTCTGTGGGGTGGTGGAGACTTGGAGTTGGCTCAAACACAGTTGTCCTGGCAACGGTAAGAAGGTCGGAGTAGGGCGCATTTGAAGTGAATCGATTATCTATTCGAAGGTAAGCAGAACGACCTCGGAGTGCGTGCCGACGCGCATGGGCGGGCCCCAGGTGCCCGCTCCGCTGGAGGTGAGCACCTGCAGTTCGCCGAATCGGTGCAGGCCATAAGTGAATTTGCCGAAGGCTCGGCGCGTGAACCACGTGAACGGAAAGATCTGCCCCGCATGGGTGTGGCCGGAGAGCATGAGGCTCACTCCTGCCTGCTCCACAATTGGCTGGCGATTGGGGACGTGCTGAAGCAGAATGCTGGCGCGACCATCGAGATTGAGGCTCAGGAGAAAGTGGCGCAGGCTCATCGGTTGGTTTGAGCTGTTGTAGGAGACACCAATGATCGTGAGACCGTCGATATCCTCCGCGGCATTTTCGAGGACGTGAATGCCGGCGTGCTTGAGCGCCTGGGAATAATGCGTGGAGCCGCCGTATTCCTCATGATTGCCCGAGACGAAG
>Ga0181516_10000680_pt1 | contig 29253 bp, 48 predicted proteins | sample PEATcosm2014_Bin_25_FD_121104 | JGI IMG/M metagenome (GOLD analysis project Ga0181516, IMG submission 121104) | Peatland microbial communities from MTU Mesocosm Facility, Houghton, MI, USA - PEATcosm2014_Bin01_10_metaG | ecosystem: Environmental > Terrestrial > Soil > Wetlands > Peat | place... | reverse complement strand
CTCGCCTGCGTTGAGGTGGGAGAAAGCGAGCCACCACGAGGCGAGCGTCGTGCCCTTCGGTGAGGCCAGAACGGCCGTCATCTCGCTCATCCGCATCCCGCAGCGGTTGGAGATGGTCGGCTTCCTGCCGACGATGGCCTCGTCGAGCAGCCACGACCAGTAGAGGTCGAGCGCCTCCTGCGGCACCCTCGCCGAGGGCTTGTTCACCGAGTGCTTGCCGATGGTGCGGAGCGCGATGCTCATCGGCTCGTCGATGAGGCCGGCCTTGAACTGCGCCGCGACGCGTTTCTTCAGCTTCACCTTGTAGTTGGACGAGGCCCAGCCCAGGACGATGGCGACGGCGTGCTCGCGGGCGAGCTTGGCAATCTGGCTGCTGAGCGCGTTGCTTGGAGGGAAGAAGGCTCGCCGATCCTGTATCGCCACCGTGAACCGGTGCGCTGCGAGCATGCCCTCGACGCACGCCTTGAGGTACTCGACGTAGACGAGCAGGAGGGCATCGAGCGCAGCGAGCTTCCCGGGGTTGGCCTCGGGGTGCAAGGAAAGAAAGCGTGCTTTCTTCACGCAAGAGCCTCGACGGCCTTCTTCGCGCGTCGCTCGGCGGAGCGTTTGCCGTAGAGCCGCGAGCACAAGGACACGATGATCTCGTGAAGGTCGCGCACGATGTCGTCCTTGGTCTCAGCCTGGTCGACCACGATGAGCTTGCGGTTGGGACACGAACCAGCACCGTGCCCATAGCCAGTTGCTCGCATTCAGCGGGCAAGGTGCCGGCGCGCCCCATGCGCCACGCGGTTCACGCTCATGACGCGCCACATCTAGCACGTCGGCTCGACCTCGACCACGTCCGTTGCGGCCGAGGGATCAGCGCTTGCCTTTCGTGTTCTTCTCCACCGACAGCTTGCGTGGACGGGACGCGCCGCAGTGCGGGCAGATGATGAGGAACTTTGGCTCGTCGCTGTTCCAAACGCCGCAGTCCGGGCGGTTCGGGCACCTCCAGCCGTAGGACAGGGCCTCTCGCACGTACTCCTCACGGTAGGTACCACCGGGCAGCATGACCACAAACTTAGCTCACCTCGGGTGGACTTCGCGGTATGCTCGCGAGCGATGGGGCACTTGCGATGAGCGTCGGCCGAAACGATCCGTGCGTTTGCGGCAGCGGCAAGAAGTACAAGCACTGCTGCCTCGACAAGACCCCGTGCCAGGGGGACGGAGGGCGTTGCGGCAAGCCCACGAAGGGAGCCTTGACCTGCAAGCTCTGCGGCAAGCTGTATCCAGCCTGCGCCGCACACCAACCCGAGATCCGCATGAACATGAATGGGCACGTCTTGCGGTCGCACCCGGAGACGTTGCCCACCGAGCAATTCGATCGGCTGCTGCGCGACGAGACGGGCATGGCGACCTTCCGCCAGAAGGCTCGCGAGGCGCCAGACCTGTGGCGCGTCTTTTTCGAGTACGTTGACGAAAGGCAGAGCGGCCAGACGCGCACGCCGGCTCAACGTGCCGAGGCCGCTCAGCGGGGCCGCCGCGAACAGGCCGCGCGTCTGCGCGACCAGGCGACCCACGAACCGGGCGAGCTGATCCGCTGGTACGATGGTGCCTGGGAGTTCCTCCTGTCGTCAAGCGGTCCTGGGGAGATCCAAAAGTGGGCCTTTTCAGCGATGCTCTTCCCCCGTGGACGCGGGTCGACGGAGCAGGACTGGCGTCGACTGCACCACTGGACCGAAGCCCTCGGCATTCCTCAGGGCAGCGAGGTCGGCAAAACCATCGAGGCCACGCCCAATGCAGTCCACAAGTGGGTCTGGGTGCAGGTCGCGAAGACCGCGACGCCCCCCGCGAACTAGCGGCCCTGGATAAACTTCCTGGCCGTCACGTAAGACACGTCCGCCTTCAGCACGCGCAGAATACGGCCCTGGGTATCGACCTCCACGACATCGACCAGGCCCGGACGGGATCCGGGACGTGTGATCGGCTGCGGCGCGTAGTCGCCCCGGCGACGCGTGGCTCGTCCGCGACGGCTGGATCGGCTGCGGCGGCTGGACGCACCACGACGACTGGATCGATTCCGCCGAGCGGCCATCGCGACCTCCGTGACAGTCAACGCAATCCAGGCATCGCAACGCTCCTCAGTGGACGTGCGCTGGATGCCTGGACGCCAGATGCATCACGCCGACTACCGCCGGCTCTTGCCCTTCTTGTGGCCCTTCTTGTGGCCCTTGCGGCTGCTCCGGCTCTTGCCCTTCTTGTGACCCTTCTTCTTGCCTGCCATGGTGGCTTCCTTTCTTGTTGGTTTCGTGACGACTGCTCAGCGTGATCTTCGGGTGTTGGAGCGCTCGCGCCGAAGTGCATCGATCCGATGCGTCCAACGGGCCAACGCGCTCGCTGCCATCAGTAGAAGCTTCCGGGAGGGTAGGCCAGATCCCGCAGCTCGGTGTCGCGCCAGGGCGTCCGCCGGCCTGCGGCCTCATGGTGGGCGATGGAGGCGGCCGTCAGATCATTGGCCCGTCCGAGGTAGCCGCGAAGCGCATCCTTCACACGATCGGGGAAATCGGGGTTGTAGATGCCCGACGTGTGCCTACCGATCGGCACGTCACCGTAGCGCTGGATTGCACGCTCAAGGGCGCGGGCGTATCCGCGCCGCTCGTCGGCGGCACGGCGTGCGAACTCAGTGGCCTTGAGGGCGTGCTCTTCCTTGCTCATCTCCGAGAACACGCGACGTGTGAGCGGACCGCCGCCGGTATGGCCCGCGACGTTGAGCAGGCTCGGCTCAACGTTCCACTTCGGGAGATGATGGGGTTCGTAGTACCGGCGATCGCCCAGCACACCACCCGTCAAGAGATTGGTGACCGCGCGCAACGTGAAGGGGTGGACGGACTTGCGCGTCCGACCTGGCGGCGTGGCCTCGACCATGAAGAGATCCGCGTTCACCTTGCGAATCTTCTTGCCCAGAACCTCCTGTGAGGTCCCGTCCTTCATCCGCTGAAGGATGCTCTCGATGCCTGGCACGGAACCGATGCTACCAGCAGACCGTTTCGCGACGCCAGAAAGTAATTGGGCCATGTCGCGCCCATGCTCCCAAGCGGGTGCCAAGTCGGATCTATCTGTCGTGGTGGCGACCGTGGTACTATCGAACCCGGACCCGCACCCGATGAACGCTCCCATGCCTTCCATGGTCGGCTACGCCCCCGCGCTCAACATGGCGGCTCTCGGCGACGTCCAGCGGGCGCTCAATCTCCTGCGGCAGGCGGGTCTACTCCACCGGGAGTCCATGCCGAAGCCGCTGCTGGAGGACGGTCAGGCGGGCCCCTACACCCGCGCCGCCATCGTCGCCTTCCAGCAGGCGCTGTTCCTGCCGGCCACCGGCCGCCTCGACGCCTCGACCCGCGGCATGCTCGTCCAGGCCCTCGCCCACATCGGCGTGGCGGCCGAGGCTGGAGGCGCGGCCACGACCGGCGGGAGCCCCGTCATGAACATCCTCTCGGTGCTCGACGTGCAGAAGGCCCTGAACCTTCTCACCCCCAACGTGGTCAACGAGGACGGCGTGCTCGGCCCGAAGACCCTCGGCGCCCTCCTCACCTTCCAGAGGACCTACCTCCTGCCGGCGACGGGCACGCTCGATCAGCCGACGCGCAACACCCTGGCCCAGCTCCTCACCCGCAAGGGCGTACCGGCCTTTGCCCCGGCAGCGACCGCGGGCGCGCTGCCGTCGACTCCGCCTCCCGTCATCGACCGCTCGGCGCAGATCCGTCAGCAGGCGGTCGAGGCCCTGCAGCAGCTCCACCAGATCGGCCTGAACGCCGTCGCCGACGTGCTGCGTCGACTGCTGGGCGAGCCCACCCTCGAAAACCTGAACCAGGCCATCGCCTTTCTGAAGCTCCCGACCACAGGCGTCTTCGCCCACCAGGTCGCTGCCCTCTGGCAGCCCGTCCTCGACAGCTACTTGCGCCAGCCCGATCCGAACGCCGCCTTGCGCGCGGCTCTCCCTGCCCAGATGACGCCTCTGCTCAACCAAGTCGACACCGTGCTGGGAGCGGTCCGGCAGCTGGCCAACGCGCCCACCGTCGACACCCTGAGCGTCACCATTGCCAAGCTCGTGGGACCCGAGGGTGGCGCTCTGGGCGCCCAGATCGCTCGTCCCCTGCAAGCATTCCTGACCTCCATCACGACGGTCGCCGCGCCACCGGGCACGGCCCACACCTGATCCATCTCACCGTAGGAGCCCTTCGTCATGCCGTTCGGATTGCTGCTGCTGGCCCTGGCTGGGTACGTCGTCTACCAGAAGTCTCGGGGTGGCGGCGGGGTGGGTGCCGGAGGCGCCCCGGGCACCATCGTCGACGTCAGTCCGATCCTCGGGCAACGCAGTGCCAACGTGACGCAGGGCCAGACCGTCCGCGTCAACCTCCCCAAGGAGTGGTTTCTCCTGCAGGATCCCAGCGTGGATCCCAACACGACCCCTCTGCAGCCCGTTCCCGCGCGAGGTCTCGGCGGCATGACGTTCACCGCAGCCATGGCCGGTCAGCAGAGGCTGACCTTCTTCAAGCACGGCTCGCTGCTCCAGATCGACCTCGACATCAACGTGGCGCCCGTGGCGACGGCCAGTTGGGCCGCGGGCTACCGCGTCTACCGCCCGTACCGGGAGTTCTGGGGACGCCTGCGCGCCATCGACCCCTACTGGCGTGTGCGTGAGACACAGTGGCGCCTCCACCGCCGCTGGGACCCCGCCTGGGGCACCCCGCCGCCGCCGCAGGCCGATCCCGTCGTCGACGTGGTCGATCCGCCTGCAGCCTGATCCATCCACTCACCCCCGCCCGCGCGCATGGCGTTCCTCGCCCTGATCCCAAAGTACGTGCGGGCTGCGCGCGCCTTGCTTCTCGACGCCATGCGCACGGTCGAGGCCATCCAGCGTACGAGCGACGATGCCGACAACGCCGACGAGGCGCGGGAGGGCCTGCAGAACGCGCTGGAGTACCTCCTCAAGGATGACGCCGAGCGGTCCATCGATGCCATCAAGTGGAGTGAGAAACGCCTGGCCCACTATGCCGACCCGGTCATCGGTCCGAAGGACCAGATCAGCTCTCAGGACAGCCGGCTCGCCAAGAGGGCCATCGCCCACCTCTTCAACGCCGAGGTGAAGATCGTCGCGGCCGCAACACGTGCCTCACCCCAAGCAGCGCAGTCGGCTGACTCCACGACCAGCAAGGCGCGCACTCCGGCGGCGGCGCGCCGCGTCCGCCGCCGCTAGAGCGAGACACACACAGGATCGTCGTCGCGCCCTTCACACGCGGCGGACCTCCGCCTCACGGAGGATGGGCTCGTCCGCGGCAGCCTCACCTTCGGCCTTGGCGCGTGGCAGCGCCTGCGGCGAGCGGTACGGCTCTTCGAGCGGCAGCGCGTCGCGCTTCGCCCGGATGCCGCTGGCCATGGCTTCAAGGTGCTCCAGCTCCGCTTCGTAGAAAGCGCGGGTCAAGGTGACGCATTCGCGTTCGAGGTTAGCTCGGAAGCGGCCCGGCCTCGCGGATGCCATGGTACATCTCCGCGGCTCGAACCCCGCACCAGAGGCACACCACGCCGTGACACTTGTCTTTCTGAACGATCGTCTCGCGCATCGGCGTCACGACGCGTTTGGGCCCCCATAGCGTGGCGACGCTCCGGCGTTCGCAATAGGGGCATCGCTTCTCCGACATGTACGTCGTCAGGCCGGCTTCTCGGATCAGCCGGATTGCGGCCACGCACCGTTCTTCGGTTGCAAGCTGCAACCTCTCCAACTGCAGCTCACGGACTTCGCGGCTCGAAGTCCGCAGCCACCCAATGACCCGCCACGCGATGAGGCCCGCGCCGAGACCGGAAGGCAGGAACAGAAACGCGTCGTTGACGGTCATGCTGGAGGCTTCCACGTCCCGGCGAGCACCTGGGCGATCTCTTCGGCGATCCGCTGGTCCTCCGGCGACAGGCTGCCCGTGACCTTCTGCTCGTCGGCAGCTGCCTTCAGGGCCTCATCACTCTTGGTGAGCCGGTCGCGCGTGCGCGCCAGACCGGTCTCCAGCTCGTTCACCAGTTCCGCATCCTCTGCGGCGATGCGCTCGCTGTCCCGCATGTCCTCGCGCAGCCGGCGTCGTTCCTCGATCCGGAACCGCGCCAGCTCACGGTCCTTCTCGCGCTCTTCCGCCACCAGCCGCGCGTGCTCCATCCGAAGCTCCTCGATCCGGAGCTGCATGGTCATCTCGGCAAGTCGGTTGCGGCTTGAACCGTGTGCACCGGACTTGCCCGCAAGAAAGACCGCGCTGGGCTTGAACGCGAGAGGGATGGGCTTCTCGAACTTCGCCACGCTCCACGAGATTACCGCAGCTACGTGGGCGTGCCAGCCAGGAATGTTGGCAGGTCTGACTGTTCAACGCGCGGTCGAACGTTGACAGCGACGCTCACCAGCGTCATGATGAGCGGCTCATGTCCAGGGAGTACACGCAGCTGCACCGTCCCTTGATGGCCTTCGCCAAAGGCGGCGTGCAGGTGCGCCTCGATGTCGGAACGCTCGTGCGCCGGCCGTTCCGGGCGGCGGGCGCCACCCACTTCCTCGCCAGCCAGGATGGAAGGCAGTGGCTCGCGTATTACACGACCGAGGACATCGAAGACCAGGTCGCGTGACGGCGCTCTGAAGGCGCGTTGCCCGAACTCGACCTACGGCCGGCGGCTCCGCCGAGAGCGGCGGAAGACCGGCAGCTAATTCGCCGACGAAACGTCGGGGTACCAGATGTTGCCGATGTCGCCGCTGTTGAATTGCTGCCAGCTGGCGTGCAGGACACCGTCGTAGCCGAGCGCGCGCATGTAGTAGGTCATCGGGTGGAAACGCTCCTCGGCCTGGCTGCGCCAGTACGATGGACCGCGTCTGGACCTCGACCTCGTGCGCGCGCGCGACGCCATTCAGCGGGAGTCCTTGGAGCTTCCCGCGATGAGCGGATGCTCTGGCCCACCGACGATGCGGTAGATCCTCTGGCCGCCTGCACTCCGAACGGCCGCTGCGTACGTCCCGAAGAAGTAGAGACCCGAGCCGATGTGGCCCGTGTCGCGACCGCAATCCATCTTCGGGAGCGGCTCGCCGAGCCGCGCTGCGCCAACGCGATAGAAGACCTGACGCTTGCGCACGGCCCAGAATGCCTTTTCGGGATCGCGCGCCGCGGCCGCCTGAACGTCGCGATCGGCCGCAGCGTCCTCCGCCGTCGCGGGCTCAATCGAGCCTTGCCACACCTCGCTCGGCATGAGCCGAGCTTACAGTGCAGACCCTCCACCCGGAAGACGGACACGGAGAAAGTTCATGCGCGCAAGAACAGGAAGTGCCAGCCGGGCACGGATCTGTTCCAGCTCTGCTCGATCGCTTTCTTCTCGAAGCGCACGGAGTTGAGCGGCGCGAGAAGCACGTGAAAGCTCAGGTTTTTTCCTTTTCACGGAGCGTTGCCTCCAACGTGGGCAAGACGGCCAGATCCTTGGGCCGCGCGGCGGCCCGTTTGCTCTTGCATCGCCCGCACAACGCGCTGAAGCTCGATGGTGGCGTCCATCTAGTTCTTGCCGTTGGCGGAGCGACCGATGAACTCGATCGCGTCGCCAGGGTGCGAGGCATCGACCTCGTAGCGATGCGACGGATCGTCCTTCAATCCCGAGTCCACCATCTGCTGGAGCACATCGGCCCGCCATTGACCGACCAAGCGTCCGACCTTGTCGTAGATCCGGATCGACAGGTGCGGGTCGCTCTTGCAACGTGTGAGGGCTTCGGCGCGGGTCATGGGGTCGAGAGTACTCTCCCCCGCGGCCCACGGCCATCGGCCTGAGTCACTCAGTCCTCGGGCCCTCGGGCCTCGGACGTACAGAACGTCAGGCTCAGCGGCGCGAGCCCGCCGCGACGGCCCGAGGCGGCTGACTGAGACGGTTTGCTAGACGCTCTGCCTTCGCGAGGGTCCGCTCCTCGATGTCTTTCAAATCCGCCACAGCCTGTGCCAGTTCCGACCCATCGGGCTCTTCGGTCTTGAGGGGACGAACGTGTGAGGAGTTCACCTCAGGCGCAGATCGCGCAGCTCCCGGTGGAGCGCGTCGATTTCCCGGCGCAGGGGCTCGATCTTCTCCTCTGTCGCGCTCCGCTCCCTTCTCCACGTCTCCACCGTGGACTCGATGTTGCCGATGAACCGCTCCATTTTCAGCCATCGCTCTACCCCATCCTTCATGTGACCGGTCAGAGTCTCTTGAAGCGCGATCCGCTGGTCCCGCTCGTGATCCAGCGTACTACGAAGCTCCACAAGGAGTGCATCGCTTTCGACGGCGTCCGGGCGGCTACCACGCACGATCCGTTCCACGTCTCGCTCGACGCGGCGCTCCACCTCGTTCATGAGCGACTGCACCATTGCTCGAAGCTCCTGACTCGCCTGCGAAAAACGCTCCTCCATCCCCGTCTTGAAGGTGGTGAGTTCCATGCGGAGCCCGCTTCGGACGTCGTCGAACGCCTGAGAAAGCTTGCGCACCTCGGGGGAGTTCTGGGCGGCGCCTTGGAAGCTCTGGGCGAGCATCTTGGCCTCGTTGGCGACCTTCACCGCCTCGTCCGCACTCTTCTTGGCTTCCTCGATGGTCTTCGTGACCTGGTTGACGGCCCGGGTCAGAAAGCCGCTGAGGGCGACCCCAATGGGGCCGAGAGCGCTTCCGATGTGCGTGAGCTGCTGAAAAAGATCGTCGGCCATCCGTCCGATGATCTTAGCAGCAGTTTCTTTCTCTTGGTTGGCTCTTGTGTCGCTCTTCGATCACGAGCTGCGGGCGAAAAAGCCCGCACAGAAGGCACGTGCCTGATCGACCACGATCGCATCACCTCCTGTGGCGATGACGCGATCGTGCTCGATGTCGACGCCGAAGGTCATGGTCGGAAACCTCTTGCGAAGCCCGATCATCAGCGCCTGCAGAAGCTCGGAGAAGGGATCCTTGGAGGCGGCCGACGCGGGCGCCTTGGCCTGCCCCCTCAGGACGGACAGATCGCACAGTCGGTCCTTCATCGACTCAGCGCGGCTCCATGGGGCCATGCGCGGCCGGAGCACTGGGCGCGGCCATCGGCGCCATCTGCGTCACCTGCCGCGCGATGAAGGCCGCCGCGCGGAGAGTGGCGGCCCCGGACACCTCGCGCGCACTCTCCGAGGCGGGCGGCGGGATGGGGTGGTTGTCGCACCGGTAGTCCCGCTGCTGATCGGCGAGGGGCAGGAAGTGGGTGCCGGGCATCCCGCAGACACGACACACCGGCCGGACCAGGTAGTAGACGTTGACGACGAGATCCATCATCTGCCGGAGGCTCTCCATCATCGAGGCCGAGGAAGCCTGCTCGCCCATCGCCTCCATACGCCGCAGACGCGCGATCATCTCGTCGCGCGCGGCCGTGGCGATCTGCTGGTTGGGCTGCCCGTAGGCGCGCAGCACCAGCTCGTCGACCGTCAGATCGCTCTCGCTCCGGGGGCCCGCCGCCATCGCGTGGAGCTGACCCAGCTGCGTCTTCAGCTGCGACTGCAGCTCCGTGGGCCCCTCGAACACCTGATCGCTGCTGAACTTGAACGACACGATGGCCGCCGGATCGAAGCCGCGACGGTCGATCTTCCGTCGCTCGAAGAAGATCGGAGACAGCCGGGCCAGCGTCTCGGCGTCGAGGTCCCCGAGGAGCTTGGCCACGGCGTCGCGTGCACTCGACGGGAACGGCATCATCGAGGGGGCCGACACGAGCCAGTTGCTCGCCTGGGCGATCTGCGGGGCGATCATCTCCACCGGCATCCCCTCGGTCGACCACATGAGCACCATGTCGAGGAGCATCTCGACGATGGCCGCGTTGAACTCGGCCAGCCGCAGCTCGTCCGGCTCGCCCACCGGACGCCAGACGGCCCTGGGTGCGGCCGCCGCGAGGAGAAGGCGCGCGACGCCGGAGCTACCCAACGTCGTCGGAGGTCCGTCGTGCACGAACACCTCGCGGCCCACCGACAGGCTCTGCGAGACCGGCCCCCAGGCGATCCCCAGCTCCTTGAGAGGGCGGTCTGCCTCATCGCCCTTCTTCCACGCCATGGTCAGCGGCGCCTGCCATCCCTGCGAGGGCACCGACCGCGGGTCCGCGCCGCCCACGAGAGCCGATGCCGAGACAGGAGCGGACTGCGGGGTGGAGGCGCCGTTGGCAGGGGTGGGTTCGTTGTTCATGTTCGACGCAACGTAACACGGCCGCCAACAGCTACAAGCCTCCTCGTCAGTCGGCGGTCAGTCGGCGGTAGCCACGATCTTGGGTCACGCATCACGGAACGATTTCAGTGTCTCCCGGGTCGACTTCAGTGTTCCTTCCTTCCGGGGGCCAGGGGACGGCTTCAGACGCCGAAGCGGAGCGAAGTGACGCTCGCTCCATCCCGTGTCGTCGCGGACGTAGTGCCAGCCCGGGATGTTGTCGGGCTGCTGGTACGTACCCAGCTCCCATGGGGCGCCGGGCGAGCGCTGGAAGAGAACGACCTCACCCGCGACGAAGGTTTTCTTCTTCGCCATCCTACGTCTCCCCGCGCTCGGCGCGCTCGGCGCGCTCCGTCTCGGCGCGCTCCGTCTCGTACCACTCCACTTCGCTGCTGATCCGATCCTCGTATTCCTGCTGCGAACGCGCGCTCATCACGTAGCCGGCGCTCGTCCGGGAGAGGACCTCACGGCAGACGTCCCACTCGGCCCAGCCGAGCTTGATGAGGCGCGCCCACAGGGCGCGGCGTCGCGTGTCTTTCAGGATTTCACGCGCCCCCAAGGGGAGACGGGAAAGGGCGCGGTACTGGGCGGTGGTTGCTCGGCTCATGCACGTATGCACGCTCGGCGCGCCGTTTTGATAAGCGCAGCACATCACTTTTCCTTGGTCGCTTGCGTCAACGCCGTTTGCAAGACGGTGCGGACCCGCTCTGCCAGCACCATGCGCGCAATCGCCCGGAACCCTCTCAGTGTCTCGTCGTGGGTCAGCTTGTCCCATCGCTTGAAGTCCGTCCACTCGCCTCTCGACTGCGCACGGATGTAGCGGTGCCACATGCGCCGCGCGAGCGATTCCACGTCGGCGTCGGCTTCGCCCTCCTCCTCATCCAGCTCACGCTCCAGGGCCTCGGCATGGGCCATCCAGGAGGCCACCGATTCACCCAGGCGCATCTGGAGCTTCGCCTTCTCGTGCGGGTCTCGTTCCTTGTCCCAGGTGTCCCAGAGCGCGTCGAGGTTGGCGCGCTCGCCTGGTTCGAGCCGGTCGCGCCGATCGAGGGCGCGCTGGATGTTCGACCAGGCCTTCGCCGCCTTGATGGGATCGGCCATGAGCGCGCGGTGACGGGCCTCAAAGTCGGCCTTCCTCTCCGGCGACGGCGGCTTGGGATTGTGCGCGTCGGCAAGGGCGTGCAGCTCGGCAAGCCGGCTGCGGAGCCGGTCTCGGCACCGCGCGGCCGAATGGTACATGCCCGCCTCCACCTCGAACGGCTTCGGAGCGTCGTCGTAGTACTGCTCGCGCACGGCGATGCCGCAGTGCTCGCACGCGGGGCCGATGACCAGCTTCATTCCGTCCTGTCCTCCGGCAAGGGGTACCGCTTCTCGGCGGCCCGTTTCGAGCATTTGAGGCAGACCCCGCGAACGCCGCCCGCGTGTCCCCGGTACCGAATGAGGCGCGCGGCGAGTACTGGATCCATCCCCTTGGGGAAGGTCTGCTCCTCACTGTGGCCGCACTCGCGGCACGTGAGCTTTTCGGTCAGCGGGCCCACCTGCTCGACGTCGTGACGCGTGCTGACCTTCACCGTGCGGCGCAGCCGCAGGATGAGCGTTCGTTTGGGATCGCGTCGCTTGACGGCCATCGTCACCCCTCCTTTGCCGGGATGCGGTACACCCCCCCATCCCATACGCCACCTTCCTCGCTCTCCAACTGCCGAACCTCGCGCATGATCTCCAACCACTCAAGGAGCTTGGCGGTTCGCGTCGCCATGGCCGCGAGGTCGTTGCGAAGCGGCTCCCACTGCTTCGTGGCGTCCGCGACCTCTTTCGGCCCACTCGGGGCGCGCGTCTCCATGTGCGTTTTGCACAGGATGGTCCACCCCTGCCCGCGCTCCTGCTTGGTCGTCAGCTCGGCGGGGAACAGCCATACGCCGTTCTTCTCGCCCCGCACCGTGGACACGCATTCGGCGCCGCACACACTGCATCTCCAGACGGGAGCCGGCTCCAACGGTCCAACGGGACAGATCATGCGTCGTCCTCCTCCTGCTCCAGGACGCTCTCCGTACCCAGACCGCCCGTACGCGGAGCGCACCGCATCTCGCTCTCGCGTTCGAGTGATTCGGCCGAAACCGAGCCGTCATTCAGTCGGCTCGCCAGCTCGCGCGCGCCCGCGCGTGAGAGACCTCCCCGAACCATCGTGGGCGTCAGGTCCCGGATGCTCTGGCCACCGCGCGCGTAATCGTCGATGAAAATGCCCTTGCGGCGCCGCAGGACACACCAGCCCTCGGGCGAGTCGTCACGGCCGAGGAAAAACCGACGGCGCACGGGCTCACCTGGAGCTTTCGGGAAGGAGGCGGCTGCGCACGACCGCTCGACCCTTCTCCGTCACGTGCACGCGAGCCTTTCGTCCATCGGCAGGGATGGCGACTCGGACCAGCCCGAGCGTTTCCAACCCATGGGCGGAACGGTGCGCGCCTGCCCCGCGGATGCGGTGGCCGTCACCGGGCAGGGACTCCGATTCGGCGCTTCGCAGGATGGCCCACTGCGTCTCCGTCAATCGGACGAGCTTGCCGTCCGCGAACTTGATGACCGTGTACCTCATGGTCGTGCCCCGATCACGGGTGCTTCCCGTTCTTTGGATGCGGGTCCCACGACGATGTCCACGCGGCGGCCGCGCACGACCTCGTACAGCTCCGCGTCAAAAGGCGGCGTGTAGAACTCGTCCGGAACGATGACGTGCGGCTCGCCGTCGGCCCACTTGCACCAGCTCGTCTTGCCGTCGTACACGCCGCTGCACTGCTTGACCCCGGGGAGCGCCATCGGGTTGTAGCCCGGCCGCGGTACCCCAAACGCGCGATCGCCCTCGTCGATCTCCGGGTCGATCCACGCCGTGAGATGCGTCCGTGACATGTACACACCCAGATCGCCCAGACGAAGACCGATCAGCGGGAGCCTGACGGCCCAGGCCGTGGAGTGATCGAGGTCGCTGGCGTTGTCAGCAAGATGCGCCTGCAGACACCAGCCACCGTCGTCGCGCTCGCGCTGCCGATGGATCTCCACTGCGCCCATCTGGAGCCACCGCACGAGAATCTCGCGAGCCGCCCGGTCGCGACCGAGATGAATGGTCACGGTGCACTCCAGCTGGTCGCTGTCGCGGGTGATCCTTCGCAGATCGGTCTCGACGACGACCAAAGGGCCGGGCTTCTTCATGCATGCCCCTCTCTCAGCCGACCTGCGCCGCGGCCGGAGCGTTGGCGGCGAGAGCAAGCTGTGCGCGCGGGAACTCCAGCTCGTTGCTCTCGCCCAGTACCCAGGCGAGGGCCTTCCCGATGGCCTCGGCCCGAGGATCGCTCGGATCGGCCTGGGTGAGACTCGCCTTCATCTCGGCGATCTCCTTCTTCGACCGCATGACGGGCGCGCCATCGACGATCTCGCGCGCCTTGCGGCTGTTGGTCGAGCGCTTCTTGCCCGGCGTCCTCGGCGCCTCGGTGACCAGCCGCTTGATGAGCTTGCGCCCCGCGTCCGGGCCGTCCTTGGCCGCGAGCTTCGCCGCCTTGATGCCGTTGGTCAGCGTGACCTTCTCCGCGTCGACGGCATGGCGCACGAAGTCCGGCGCGTCGTGGAGCGCGAGCAGGCCCTTGACCGTCGCCACGTCCACGCCGAGCGCAATGCCCACGTCCTCCGGCGTCCCGCCGTGGTCGATCATCCGCGCGGCCTTCTCGGCGCGGTTCGTCGCGCTGTCGGCGTGACGCTGCTCGTTCTCGGTCAGGATGAGACCGATCGCGTGAGCGCCCTTGGCCATGCGCTTGACGACGCACGGGATGAGGTGCGGCTCGTCGCCGCGCGCGCGCAGGCGCTTGTTCGCCTCTCGCAGCCCCTTGACACGATGCCGCCCCTTGACGACCTCGGTCTCGCCCGTCTCCGGGTTCTTGCGCACCGTGATGGGCTCGGTGACGCCGTAGTGCATGACGTTGAGAATGAACCTCTCGGTCGGCTCCTCGTGCACGCGCTTGTCGTAGAGATCCGAGTGCGGATCCGTCACGAGCGTGAGCTTGTCCGGGTCGATGAAGAGAAGATCGCCCTTCTTCTCGGCGCCGTGCGCCTTGCGCGAGTCCTTCGATGCCTTCTGCGTCTTTGCCTTCCCCATGACCTTCCTCCTTGCCTTCGTGATTTCGCGAATGTTTGTCTCTGCCGTGCTACCCCTGTTCGGGCGCGAGCGCTTCGATGTCGCGGCGAACCGTGCCGTCCGTGGCGTCGATGGACGCCGTGTGACTCCAGCCCAACCGGATGAACTCGTCGACCGACCCGGGCGAGTAACCCTCGCCCAGAAGGTACGCCCGGAACGAGGCCTCGTCGGGGTGGACCGCGGAGATGGGCGAGCCGAGACTCGTCGACTCCCAGAGCTGCCAGCCGGGCCCTTCGGGTGGCTCGGTGGGGCGCCACGCCTCCGCCGCCTCCCGGCTGGCGGGATCGTCGCCTTCTCCATCGCAGACCGGACACCGGCCCCAGGTCTCGGGCAGGCCCGCGGCCTTCAGCAGCGTCTTCATGATGCTGTAGCTGTCGCTGCCGAATAGCGCGTTGGGGCGCTCTCCGTCCGCCAGCCCGGTCACGAGCTGCACCAGATCCTCCCCGCCGAACGGATGGAGATCCCCGGCACGGGTCCTGGGCGCCTGGGGCCACTCGACGAGGTAGGGGTGCGGGTAGAGACGACCGCGCGCGCGCAGCGCGTCCGCGTGCGGCTCGGCCGCCGCCTGTTCTCCCACCAGCGCAATGAGGCGCGCGATGGCCTCCAGCCAGGTCGCCGCCGCCGTCTCGCCACCGAAACACGTCTTGCCCGTCTCGGGGCACTCCTTGTCGTGCGGGTTGAAAAAGCCCTCCCATGGCTTCTGGAGCGGCCAATCGAAATCGAGCGGCACGCGGCGGATCTCGCGGCTCATCGTGCCCCCTCGACCAGCGCCTTGTACGCGTCCATGGCCTTGGTCTCCCACGCGCGCAGCGCCTGCACGTGGCGCGCGAGAACCCCGAGGTCGCGGCCGAGAGGCTGGACACCCAAGGCCTGGTCGCCAAGCATCGTGTTGTGGTGCGCCACCCTGGCGATCTGTAGGGCGTGCTCCGCGATCCAGCCCAGCGCCAGCTGGATCTCCGCCTGAAGCTCCTTCTCGGTCTCGTGCGGTTTCGCTCGCCCGGCCATCGCTTTTCTGTTCTCCCGGAATCCTCGCGCGTGCGCGTGATGTTTGACAGCATGTATTACACGCTCGTCCGCGCACGTCAAGATGCGCGCAGAAGATCGCCGATTCGGCCTAGAAAAGCAGGCAGAACGTCAGAACCACGCGAATAGCCGGCGCCACCAGGGAAGGCGGCGCCTCGGCCCCCACACGGACCAGGCGCCGCCGTCCGGGGAACGGCCGACCATCGTCATGTCGGGGAGCAAACGGTAGCGGAAGGTCGAGATCGTCTCGCAGGAGGAGCAGAGGCCCCACGCGTCCATGAGGAAGTTCCGGCCGAACGGGCGCGTGACGTGCCCCCGCAGGGCCTCGCCCGTGATCGGCTCGCCGCACTTCGTGCAACGGCCGCTCATCGTCTCCCAGCGCGCGCCTGTCTCGAACACCAGCGGGAACTGGCTGGCGATGGTGGGCAGCGCGCGGAACTCGTCCAGCGTCATGGTGGCGGCGACGGTCGAGAGAGTGGGCAGATGCGGCGGGCTCGGACTTTAGAATGGTCCCACACTTCCCTCGCCCGTGACAACTGCAAGCCAAATCAGAGCGTGCGCGCTACGCTGGCAGCCCGTCCCGCTTGAAGCGCAGCCGCCTTCACTTTCCAGATCCCCTGCCGGCCTCCGAGCAGACAGCGCTGTGCCTGCGCGCACAGAAGGGGGACGCGCACGCGCGATCGCTGCTCGTCCGGAGCAATGTGAACTTCCTCTACAAGCAGGCGAAGGTCTTCGCCGCGCAGACATCCCTGCTCGAACTCGACGATCTGATGGCCGAGGGCGTCATCGCGCTCCTCGACGCCATCGACCGGTTCGACATGGAGCGCGGAGAGCGCTTCCTCACCTACGCCACCCACTGGGTGAAGCACCACATGCGCGAGGCCGTCGTGCAGGCCGCCATCCGCGTGAGCGCCCCCGTGGACATCTTGACGCGCGTCTGGGCGAACCGCTTCGCGCGCGACCGCCAGACGCTGCGGGACCGGGGCGTCGCTGAGGCGAACCTCGAAGTCGCCGTCGCCCGGGCCAACGACATGAGCCCGGCGCGCCTCCTGGCCGCCGAGAGCTTGCGCCGGCCGGCGACGTCCATGGACCAGCCGCTGGGCGAGGACGCCGACCGGTCCATGCATGATGTGCTCGCGGACGTCGAGCCCTCGGCCGAGCAGCACCTTCTCGATGCGCAGTGGGCCACACGGCTCCAGACCAGCATCGCTCTCTTCGGCAGCAAGCTCCCGTGGACGCGGCGCGTCGTCTTCGCCGAACGCTTGGTCGCCGGCCGCTCGCTGAAGGAGGTCGGTCAGATCCTCGACCTCAGTCGCGAGCGCATCCGGCAGATCGAGAGGGTGCTCCTGGACGACCTGCGCGACGTGCTGCTCGCCGACTTTCCGTCCGAGCTTGAGGACAAGAGCGAGCCAAACCAAAAACGAGTGTGGCGCAATTTGGCTTCGCTTGTGCGATGATGCTCCGCGGACACGTTCCGATGACCAACGAGCTGGCGCCTTTCGCTCCCGACGATCGCGATGACGATCCCGTTCTCTCGACGATCATGACTCCCAAGCTTCGCGCGCGATCGCTCGGACGTGCCGATGCTGCCAAGCCTTCGGAGGTGGTTCATCTCCGCCTCATCAACGACGCCGAACAGCCCTACGATCGACCCCACACCCGCGCCGACTGCGACAATGTCCCGCGACCCTGTCCGTTCGTCGGGTGCAAGCACAACCTCTACCTCGACTACACCAAGGAGACGGGCAACATCCGGCTCAACTTCCCCGACCGAGAGCCCTACGAGATGCCCGCGGACGGCAGCTGCTCGCTCGACGTCGCCGAGCAGGGTGGCGTCACCCTGAACGCCGCCGGGGAGTACATCAACCTGACGCGCGAGCGCATCCGGCAGGTCGAGAACGAGGCGCTGCAGAAGCTCCGCGCACCACCGGCCATGGGACGACGCGGCAGCGCGCTCGCCGAGAACATGGCCATCTTGCGGACCTACGAGCACCACGAGAGCGGCTCGGCCGCCTCGCCACTCGCCGAGGAGATGCTCGAAACCAGCTCCGATGGCGGAGGGGAAGAAGAAGAGGGCGATCTCCGCCGCTTCAAGGCCGATCTCCCCCACATCCTCGACGGCAACGTGAGCGACGAAGAGTACTCCGCCGCCCTCCACCGCATCTGGGACCACTGGCGCGAAGACCGGCACGCGCTCACGCGCGGCGACCTGCACATCGTCCACGGTCGGTACGTGAGCGCCCGCCACGTGAAGGTCCTCGACGCCATCCACGACTGCTGGCGCGACCACGGCCGGCCTCCCAGCATCCTGGAGATCGCCGACGTGGCGGAGGTCAACGGAACGACCGCGTCCACCCGGCGCCAGAACGCCTCGGCCATCCTGCGCTCGCTTCGAGAGCTGGGCCTCATCGAAGGCAAGCGCGGCCAGCTGCGCGTCGTCATCGTACGCATGGAGAGCGACGCTCCCGAGGAGCCGGACCCCGAGCCCGCGACCCAAGAGCCGTCCGAATAGCGCCCGATTTACGGCCCCTGTCTCGCGGTCCGCCGTGGTACGCTTCCTCTGGTATGAACTACGCCGCCGGTCAGATGGCTTCCGTCGTGCGCCTCGTCTCGACCGATCCCAGCATGCCTTTCGAACGGGTCGTGCGGACGGTGCCGCTGCTGCAGCGGCAGGCCTGGCAGCCGTGGCCCTGGCGCCTCTGGGGCGGTCCGAGTCTCGCGTACGGACGGTCCCTCGCCGACTACCCGGGCATCCAGCCGTACGTCGACCTCCGGCCCTACGGCTACGGATACGAGCCGCCCTACGAGGGATGGGGTGAGGCGCCGTACGAGTACGAGCCCTACGCCGTCGCCGGGCAGGCTCCGCCCATGGACGTCCGCGCCGCGGCGCAAGTCCTGGCCGCCGCCATCCATGCCGCTGCCGCGCACGGGCAGCCGCCGGCCTGGCAGCCCACCTTCGACTTTCAGCACGCGTTCAACCACGCCTTCGGACCTCTCGGCGGCCTGGGCACCCCAGCGCGTCCCGAGCTGCTGCGCCCCGACGGGATCTACGGACCGCGCACTGAGCTGGCCCTCGGGCGCTTTCTGGGGGGACTGCAGCAGGTGATGGCCCTCTACCAGGGCGCTCCGGCCGCAGAGGCCGCCGCGGGCGCGCTCGACATCGTGGGGCCCTCCATCCACCGGTACCGCGCCTCGGGCCGCGCCTCCCACCAGACCGACATCCTCGCGGGCACCAACATCGATCCGCAGCTCGCCGCCGCGGTCCAGCAATTGGCCACCCTGCTGCTCAATCAACCGGGCGTCCAGGGCGTCGCCGACAACGCGGCCCGCGGAATCGACGTCTTCGTCCTGGTCCCGTACCTCAACCAGATCCACGCCTACGTCGAACGCGTCCTTCAGGGCGCGTACATGGGCTTTCCCATCATCGTACGTCCCTCAGGCGCCATCGTCGCCCAGTGATGGCCCGTGCTGGAAGGCATCGACGTCTCCAGCCATCAGGGCGCCATCGACTGGCGCTCCGTCGCCTCGGCCGGCAAGAGCTTCGCCTTCATCCGGGCGAGTGACGGGGCGGCCTTCCCCGACGCGCGCTTCGCCACCAATTGGGCGGGGGCCCGGGCCGCGGGCCTGACGCGGGGCGCGTACCAGTTCTTTCGGCCGACCGAGAGCGCGACCGCACAGGCCGATCTCCTCCTGTCGAGCATGGGGCGCCTGGAGCAGGGCGATCTCCCGCCGGCCCTCGACGTCGAGACGTTTTGTGCGGCCCCCGCCACCCAGTGCGCGGGCGGCGGCGCATCGCCGGGCGCGACCGCCGACGCCATCAGCGTCTGGATCGACCGCGTCTCGCGGGCCACGGGCCTCATGCCGATCCTCTACACGTCGCCGGGCTTCTGGTCGCAGCTGCCCGCTCGCTCGCTCGAACGCCGCGCCATCCCCTGGATCTCCCATTGGTACACGGCCAAGCCGACCGTGCCCGGCGCCTGGAAGCGGTGGGCCTTCTGGCAGTACACCGACAAGGGGCAGGTGCCAGGCATCCAGGGGCCGGTCGATCTCGATCGCTTCGAGGGGAACCGCGTCGACCTGCGCCTGCTCACCCGCGGCGGCGTCGCGCGCGTCGTCGAGGTCAGCGCCGGAGGGGCGGCCATTTTGGCGGTCCTGGCCCTGGGCGCTGCTCTGATCTTCAGCCAGAGTGGCGGCGAAAAGAAATAGCGCGCGGCGCCCGCGCGTCTTGTATGACGCTCCGATGGCCAACGTCGCTGGTGCCAATGCTGCCCCGCGCCCCTTCCTGAAGTGGCTGGGCGGCAAGTCGCAGCTCCTTCCCGAGCTGTCCAAACACATCCCGGAGCGCTTCGGGCGCTACCACGAACCGTTTCTCGGGGGAGGAGCGCTGTTCTTTCATCTCGCGGCGGCAGGGCGCATCACCCGCGCCACCCTGAGCGATCAGAATGCGGGCCTCGTCGCCACGTACAAGACAGTCCGCGACGACGTCGAGTCGCTCATCCGCGCCCTCCGGAGCTACAGCCGGCTCTACGATACGACCCAGGCTCGAAGAAAGACCATCTACTACGCCGTTCGAGGGCGGACGATCGCCGCCGATCAGCACATCGCCGCCGCCGCGCGGCTCATCTTTCTCAACCGCACCTGCTACAACGGCGCGTACCGCGTCAACAAGCGGGGGGAGTTCAACGTACCCATCGGGCGTTACGCCAACCCCACCATCTGCGACGCGGAGAACCTCCGCGCCTGCTCGCGCATCCTCGCGCAGACGACATTGCAGGCCGCCGACTTCGGACTGACGTCGATGGACGCCCACCGCGGCGACTTCTGGTACGCGGATCCGCCGTACGTCCCGCGGAACGCCAGCAGCGACTTCACGGCGTACACCAAGGAATCGTTCGGGCCCGCCGAGCAGGAGCGCCTCGCCGACATCGCGCGGCGGCTGAAGAAGAAGGGGGTCCACGTCCTTCTCTCCAACAGCGACACGCCCTTCGTCCGCAAGCTCTACAAGGACTTCGCCATCCGCCGCGTGCAAGCGCGGAGGGCAGTCAACAGTCGCGCCGACCGTCGTGGAACGGTCGCCGAGTTGCTCATCGAATAACGCGCTGGTGAGACTCCATGGGACACGAGCCTTGATCGACGACGCGCGGCACGAGGTCGGACGCTACGTCTGCTCTCGCTACGGATGCTCTCGTGTCAGCGAGATCGACACGGAGATGGGGGCCATGTGCCGCGAGCACTCCTCGCCCCTTCTGTTCGAGGTGCAGTTTCCGTATCGCCACGTCGGACCCGGCCCGCGATTCGTGCCGTGGGCCTTTGTGAAAGCGCACGAGACGCAGGCGCGCAGAAACCATGGCGGCCAGACCTTGGCGCGGCTCTCCGAGCGGGGAGGGCTTTCGGTGCGCGAGCTACTCTGCGTCGTGCGCGATCAAGAGTGGACCCGGGACATCGACCATCTGGCGCATACGGTCGCCGTGACGGAGCTGGAGGGCGAACTGGAGCGATGGCGAGCTTCGGTACCTCGGTAGGGGTGCAGGGATTCGAACCCCGATAGGCGGAATCAAAATCCGCTGTCCTTGCCGTTGAACGACACCCCTGTGCTTCTGTGGTTCTGTGCTCGGAGAGGGATTCGAACCCTCATGACCTTTCGGCCGCTCGTACCTGAAACGAGTGCGTCTACCAGCTCCGCCATCCGAGCGCGTCTCGTGCATGGAGGGGGACTTGAACCCCCACGACCTTGCGGCCGCCGCGGCCTGAACGCGGTGCGTCTGCGATTCCGCCATCCATGCGTACATCATGTCGTGTGTCGTGCGAACGGAGGGACTCGAACCCTCATGACCTTTCGGCCGCTAGCACCTCAAGCTAGTGCGTCTACCATCTCCGCCACGTTCGCGAACGGGACCCTACGGGATCCCGGGTGCACGGGAAGGGACTCGAACCCTTATGGTTGCCCGGCGATTTTTAGGATCGCTGCGTCTGCCGATTCCGCCACCCGCGCGTCACGCCGATGCCAGCCCGGGCCCGCGTAGTAGCAGGCCGAGGCGCATCGGCTGGAGAAGGCGTTGTCGGAGTTTCATGGGACGAGAATCTTCGTGGAGCGCGGTGGAGTCGAACCACTTGCCGGAGGCCACCGATTTACAGTCGGCTAGAGCTACCCCGCTCTGAACACGCTCCGTGGGAGGTGTCTTCGAGCTGCGGCGCGTCTCTTCGTGTCCGGTGAGGGATTTGAACCCTCATGCCCTTCTCAGGGGCGGCGGTGTTTGAAGCCGCTGTGTCTACCGTTCCACCAACCGGACGCGTACGAGAGCGCTCAGCCCAATAGGGCGAGGCAATAGCGACCGGATTGAAGCAGCAGTACGAGCGTCACGACAGGCACAGTACCATGAGAGCCACGGCCGTCAAGAAGTTCGTCAGCCGAAGCGGCCATGTGTAAGACCTCACGTGTCTCGGCTCAGGACCAACCGAGCTGGGGCTTTCACGTTTTGCCACCGCCTTCGTGCTCCTGTCTCGGCTCAAAACCAACCGAGCTGGCGTTGCTACGCACGACCGTCCGATCGCGTACCACGCACGTCGGGTGCCGTCTCGGCTCAGGACCAACCGAGCTGGCATTGCTACCTGTTCGCCTTCGCGACCTGCATGCGCGCGTTGTTGACGTCTCGGCTCAGGACCAACCGAGCTACGCCGCTGGGGTCTTGGGCTACCCGTTCATCCTGGAGGAGCTTTGGCAGGCCTTCACGTCTCGGCTCAGGACCAACCGAGCTGGCGTTGCTACGGGTACCCATGGAATCGGTTTCATTCTACGTCGTTCGGTGCCTCCGCGCGAGCGCCCTCCCTCCCAAGCGCGCGCTCCGGAATCCGCGCGCTGTGCGCGCGTTTTGGGCGTAAAAAGACGCTCCGTTCGCGATCCGCGGCTGCCAGTTTCGCGGCTTCATCCGGCCACTTACGAACTTTCGCACGCCCGCGACTTGCGCCGCTGTTTGACAGGTTGTATTACATTCTCATGACCGACGCCGCCGCCCCCGCCCAGACCACGCAGACCTTCGTCGTCGTCCTGGCCAAAAAGGACGCCCTGGTCGGCGAGCTGGAGCGCCTCGCCAAGCGCGCGCGCCGCCTGGGCTCGATGCCCATCACGTGGACGTTCGGCGAGATCACGACCAAGGAGGTCAGCGTGCGCCGCCCCATGGTCGACGATGAGGATGCGGCGGTCCTACCGGGCGCCATGACGCACGTCACGCGGAAGGTCCCCTTCATCCAACTGACCCTCACGGGCGCGGCGCCGCGGATGGCAGGCTGGACGTTCGCGGCCGTCATCCAGAACCTGGAAGGCATCAACATCCTGCGCCACGTCCCGGGCGTCGAGCGCGAGATCCCGGACCAGTACCGCACCCGTGGACCGGTCTGCGATCACTGCCAGGCGCAGCGCAACCGCAAGGACACGTACCTGCTCGTCGACGAGAGCGGTCGCTGGATGCAGGTCGGCTCCAGCTGCCTCGTGGACTTCCTCGGGCACGAGGACCCCCATGCCGTCGCGAGCTACGCGGAGCTTCTCGCCAGCGCCGCGGGCCTCTGCGCCAGCGCGGAGGACGACGAGGAGGGCGGCTTCGGGTTCGGCGGTGGCCGACGCCTCTACGCGCTCGTCGAGTACCTGGCGTGCGTCGCGGCCGAGATCCGCGAGAGCGGCTGGGTCCCCAAGAGCCGCGTCGACAACCCGGCCCTCAGCACCGCCGAGCAGGCAGCCGATCGGCTCGACCCGCCCCCGCGCGCCACGCGCCGCGATCGCTCCGTCACGGACGCGGACCGGGCTGTCGCCGAGGCTTCGGCCGAGTGGGCCCTCGCGCTCGACCAGAGCGGCGAGCACATGAACGACTACCTCTGGAACCTCCATGCCGTCGCCAGGGCCGGCGTCACCGAAGCGCGCACCATCGGCATCGCGGCCTCCATGGTCGCCGCCTACACGAAGGCCGAGGCCCGCAAGCGCGAGCTGGCGGCCCGCAAGCCGAGCGACTACGTCGGCGAGATCGGTGAGCGCCGCAGTTTCGTGCTCACACTCCAGCGGCACCACAGCTTCGAGACGGCGTTTGGCTGGAAGAGCCTCTACAGCTTCCGGGACGAGGAGGACAACGTCTTCGTGTGGTTCACGTCGGCCGGCGACGACGAGTTGACCGAAGGCGCGACCTACACCGTCCTCGGGACGATCAAGGAGCACGAGGAGTACAAGGGGACGAGGCAGACCATCCTGTCGCGATGCTCGGCCGTCGAGCACGATGCGGCCGCCTACATCGCGATCCGCAACGAGGAGGTCCGCAAGGCCCTGAGCAAGAAGGCCAAGAAGAGCGCCCTGACCGCCGAAGAGCAGACCCAGCTCGACACGCTTCAGAAGGCTGCGCGCGAGGCGGCCCGCGAGGCGCGCAAACAAAAGAAGGCTGCTGCGCTGGACGAGGCGACAACCACCATGGTCGTGTGCGGGCAGCCATGAAGACTTTCGTCATCGTCTACGACCGCAGCGGTGGCGAACGCAATCGCTGGGAGGACGGCCCCGTCCCTCGCGAGGGCGAGTACGTGCGCGAACAGTACGGTCGAGAAGCCGGCCCACATGAATCTTCACTACGGCATGCTGGAGGTCAGCTGACCATGACGTTCCGCACGCTGGATGAGATTCTCGCCCGCGGGCAGCCCGATGTTGCTGTTCCCACGATCCTGGAGGAGAAGGGGCCGGCCACAGGACCGCTTCGCCTGATGGCAGTGGGAGACCAGGTCGCTCTTCGCCTGATGGGAGAGCTGTGGCCGTTCCGGGTGGATCGTCTCCCCCCCGATGTCCCCGCCGGGTACGTGGAGGTCTCTCCGGTCCCCAAGAACAAGGGCAACAAGCTGTTCGTTGCCGCCTCCCAGGCGACGCTGGTCCCACAGGACGCCTGCCTTCTTCATCCGCGCTGCCAGTTGCACAGCGACTGCCAGGGTACAGAGGGGCAGCCCGCCTCGATCGGCTGCGCTTGCCACGAGCTGGCGGTCTCATCGCCGCGGTGGCGCCACTCCGGCATGGAGGGCGCTCTCACCACCGAAGGCCTCTGCGAGAACGAGCGGAAGAGTCGTCCAGCCTGAACGACTAGGAGTGCGGCGAGATGCTCTACCCCTGGGAGATCGGACCCATGCGCGAGGTCGTCGAGCAGACGGGCATGGTCGTCGTCCGCGATCCGTACCCGCTCACGCACTACACCTACAGGCTGTCGTGCGGTCACCCCGTGCAGTACCCCATGCCGGACCGCACGGCGGTGGCCTGCAAGGCGTGCGGGGACGTCATACGCGCCGAGCAGGAGCGAGAAGCGGCGGCCGAAGACTAGGACCGGCGCTCGCGCCGGTCGCGCTCTCTCATGTCGCGAAGGAGGTGGGCAGCGCGCCGCAGGTTGACCCGTCGCCAGCTCCACCGACCCGCCAGGATCTCGCTGGCCATCCAGTAGGTGGCGCCGACGATGGCTACCGCCCAGAGCGTGACCTTCGTCATCGGGACCTCTGGGCACGCACCCAAGATGAGGTCATGGGAGCGCGAGAGTCAGCGAGCCGTCGGCGTCGGCATCGTGAACACCTCCGGGTGGTGCTGCGCCATGTGCTGGACGTAGCAGACCTCGCTTTCGCGCCGACTCGCGAAGACGGGCATGTTGCACACGAGCATCCCGCAGTAGCGGCATGGCCAACAGTCCCACCAGTCCATCATCTGCCCCCAGCCGTCGGGCTTGCGCTGGGGACGCCGCTGCTTGCAGGTCGGGCAGGAGGGCAGGGCGCTTGGGCGATTCGGATCGCTCGTGTACGGGGGACCGGTCTGCGGATCGTCGGGCTCCACCGACGCCAGCATAGCAGTCTGTTTTTTTTCTGGGCTCCCGCGCGCGTGGGCGTGTACGCTATCCGATCATGGCTGCTCGACGGACCAAGAGGACGAGTCGCAAGGGACGCCCGGCATCGCGAAAGAGCCGGCCCGACCGGCGCCGCGGCGCGGTGATACGTTCGCGGTCCCGCGCCTACAACGTCCGGCTCGACGGCAAGTGGATCGACAAGGTGTTCCAGGACTCACCGTGGCCGAACAAGACCGAGCGCGAGGCCGACGTCAAGCGCGGCCTCGTCAATCACGACGGCTACGATCCGGGCATCAAGGTCACGGAAACGAAGTAGCCCGAAGGTCTAAGGGATCGTAGCTCAATCGGTCAGAGCCCCCGGCTCATAACCGGGCGCGTCTCGGTTCGAACCCGAGCGGTCCCACAACGTCCTTGAGCGGCGCCGCAGGCTCCTGGTACGCTGCCAAGTCGTGCCCAAGTCCCACACAAGACCGCGGAGCGCTCGGTTCGAGCGCCTTGAGCACCGCGAGCTTCGGCGCGTCCTCGACACGAAGACGCTGCGGGAAGGCGACGACGTCCCGGGGGTCGGCTACGCCGATGGCTCGGGCGCCCTCGTCACCTACCACGTGACCGACAATCCCGAGGCGGTGAGTGCGCTCGTTGCGCGCAAGGGTCGCCTCATGGCCGCATACGGCGAGAAGGGCAAGTGGTCGGAGCTGGGGCCCGGCCTCTACGTGAGTGGCAATCCGCACTTCTGGGTCGGCCGCGCGCGCGGCAAGTGGGACTTCCTGAAGCGGCTGACGCCGACCCAGACCGCAGCCTTACTGACGCGATTGCGCAGCGATCTGGAGGAGATGCACAAGCGCCGATGGCTGTCTGCCAACGAGTACAGCAACGCCGTGCGTGACCTCGGCCTCGTCGACCAGGGGCACTACGAGCCGACGGTCCTGACCATGATGGCGGGCCAGCCGTACAACATCAAGCTGTGGGAGCCGTCCTACCTCGCGCCGCTCGGCATCGAGCCAGGCCGCAAGCCCCGCGTGCTCGAAGTGCGCATCGTGGGCAAGTTCGCGGAGCTGGGGGGGAGTCATCCGGACGTGACTCTCCTCCGCACGCTGCGCCGCGGCGGCGTCGCTGGGGCCTACACGCGCGCCGGCATGGCAACCAATCCAGAGCTGGTCATCTGGGACCCCAAGGCCGTCGTGAGCGTGCGTGAGGTCGATCTCGACCGGTGACCTCCGTTTGCAGTAGGCTCGCTGTCATGCCTCGAAACAAGCGCAGCAGCCGCTCCTCACGCCCCGGCCACTCGAAGAGGCGCCATGGCGACTCGACCCCCGAGCAATGGGAGCTGGGTGGGAAGATCCTGGACGAGTGCGAGAGCCATCCCGCGATCAAGACGATCCGCGACGACTACGACGCGGTCGTCGCGGCGCTCAAGGAGTCAGCCAAGCAGTCCAAGGCCATGAAGCGGATCGGCGTCGGCCGCACGGAGGACCCCAACCTCATCCTCGCCAACGTCGTACCGGCGATCGAAGAGCTGGCGGACACGGCGCGCCTGGTCGCCAAGCAGTTGAAGGAACGGCTCGGCGGAGCCTGATCATTCCGGCCCGCGTCCCCACGCGTCCGCGACCACGAACCGACCTACGCCCAGTACACGCACGACGCGCCCCTCGTGGGCGACGTCATCCGCGTGCCTCTACGGCGTCGATGTTCCTCTCATGCTTCTCCGGTTCTTTCCACCTGGCCAGCGTTTACGAGCACTTGCGCGCCTCGGTCGAAAAGTGACACTATCCGGTTGACGCCACCGCGATCCGGGTTAGATTGAGGGGTGCGATGAAGGACATGACGCTGACCGCCCCGATGTTCGCCGCGCTGGAGACCATCGCCTGCCTGGGCGACATCGGCGCTGACGCGCGGCGTTGGTCCGGCCTCGGCTTCTCGGCCGGTACCATCCGCGCCCTGGAGCGCCGCTGCTACGTCGTCGCGGACGAGCGGGAGGACGGGACGCCGATCTACATGCTGACGCCCGCCGGGCGTCGCCCAGCTCCGTGCGTGGGGCCGTCAGGACGCGGGCAAGGGGAGAGCGTAGCGATGGCGAGGCTGACCAAGGCGGTGCGGGCTCTAATCGTCGCGGACGTCATGCTGGCCGCGCGGGAGAACGCAAGGGAGACCGAGGGTGTCCCGTACCGCATGTCGGCGGATGGCAGGAGCCGCGAGTACGGTCCCGAGATCCAGGACGCCTACGCGGCATCCGTCCGGTCGATCGGTGAATCGCTCCAGTCTGAGCGCGAGTACCGCAACTACCACGGTGTGCCGCGCCCGCTGACCGGTCCGGAGGCTCAGAGCATCGTCAACGAACTGCTCAAGTGCGGGTACTGACCATGCGGCACATACGCATTGCCCCGATCAATCTGGACCGGCGCTTCCGCCGAACGCGAACGGTCGTCGAACGTGCTGGCTCCCGTCGAACCGCCACGTTCTGCGGTGCTCCGCCTCGTGAGGGGGACACCGATGCACATGCGGTCGAATCGATGCGCCTGAGTGCGCGACACTTTCCAGGCGGTCTCTCAGAGACGACGCTGGCTGAGGTCTGCCCGGTCTGTCTCATACTCGCCGGTCCCGAGTGCGAGAAGAAGATGGGAGGTGCGTCGTGACGCCTGGCGAGTTCAAAGCCCTGCTTGCGAAAAACAAACTTCCTCTCGCCCCCGGGCCGGTGCTCGACGCGCGTTGGGTTGCGGGGCGTGACGATTGGTACGTGCTGACAAGCGCTGGTTGGTACTGGCTCTCCGGCAAGACGTGGGTGCCCGTTCCCACGGGTCCGCTTTGAGAAAGAGAGTGACTTCGTGATCGTCTCGATCGATTGGCACACCGCCGCCTGCATCCTCGTAGGCCTCATCGCCTACGTTCTCCTTCGAAGGAAGAAGTAGCCATGAACTCGTTCGTCAGGTTTTACGATGTCTACTACCGGCTGAACGGGAACTACCGTTCCATGCGCGTTCTCGCCGCCAACACGAACGACGCCCGCAAGGCCGTCGAAGACGCCGAGGGAGACGAAGTCATCGTCGACGAGTGCTTCAACGTCAGTGAGCCGTCATCGTGAAGAAGGGTACCGCCATGAAGACCTCGATCGTTATCGACCTCCCGGAGCACGTCGCCGAAGCCGTCGTCGAGCTGTCGAAGACCATCGACCTCGGGACTCTCCTTCGGGATGCGCTAGGCGAGTTCGCATCGAGGCGTCAATTGAGTGAGACGTACGTCACGGGGCGGTATCCGTCTCTGTCGTCCAAAGCTCGGGCCTCGAAGATCGACGAGGTCGCACGGCGGATTGCTTTCGCCGAGGCGATCTACTCCGGCGTCGCCCGCGTCGTTCAGGAGAAGCTCCCCGAGCTGAAGCAGTGTCAGGGCATCGGCAACTACAAGGAGGGCTGGTACGTCCAGGGCACGGGCGGTTTCCAGTGTGAACACGGCGAGGGCCACGACGTCTCTCAGGGCTCCGACGTCTACGTCGACGGCAAGGGTCACATCTTCTGTCAGCACCACGTCGACGAAGCCAACGGCGGCGCCTGAAAGTTCCCATGAAGATCCTCATCGACAACCTCGGCGCGCTCGAAGAAGGCGCCCGCATGCTCGGGTGGGACGTTGCTCGCTTCAAGCACGTCCTCACCAAGGCAGCGTGGGAGGGCGACGTCGACCGCCTCGACGAGCTGGCTGGCTGCCGATGCTGCTGCGATGAGCACACGTTCTCCTGGTGCCCGGCGCGACTCTGGAACGGCTGTCGCGGCGGTCAGAGCGATCCGCGAACCGATCTTCAGACTCTCGATCTCCACGTGATTCAGATCGTCCGCGCGGAGCCACCGGGAGAGGCGCGGCCCCGGCATGACGACGGTCAGGCGCTCAATCAGGAAGGAATGCGGGATCACCTTGCGAGCGACAACCGACTCGCCCACGCCCACGAACACGTATGGAAATGTGTAGACGGTCTCGACGACAACGTCACCCATGAGATCACGCTAGCACAGGGTCGGGGAGGCG
>Ga0181516_10000678_pt1 | contig 29262 bp, 21 predicted proteins | sample PEATcosm2014_Bin_25_FD_121104 | JGI IMG/M metagenome (GOLD analysis project Ga0181516, IMG submission 121104) | Peatland microbial communities from MTU Mesocosm Facility, Houghton, MI, USA - PEATcosm2014_Bin01_10_metaG | ecosystem: Environmental > Terrestrial > Soil > Wetlands > Peat | place... | reverse complement strand
CCAGGACGAGAAGGACTCCAGCATCCAGATCGACCAGATCACCAACGCGCTCAAGCACATGGATCCCTCGGCCGGCAGCGACAAGCGCATGGACCTCAACACCGAGAGCGTGGGCACCATGGTCGACCACTGGATCAAGACCAACCCCCTGGGGCTGCAGGGCGACGAGACCGCGCTGCGCCTGGTGTACGAGCCCTGGGTGGCCAAGGTCACCAAGGCCCGCGAGCAGTACTCGCCCATGTCCAGCTACGCCCAGCTGCCCGCGGACCTGCCCGCCCCGCTGCGGGACAGCCTGGAGAAGAACTACCGGCTGGGCACCCTCTCCATCCTGAAGATCGAGAGCTTCTCCCCGTCCATCTCCGGGGAGTGGACCTGGCGCACCCTCAAGGCCGTGTTCTGGGCCATGGGCGCCATCCTGGTCTACGTGATCTTCCGCTTCACCCTGAGCTTTTCCGTGGGCGGCATCGTCGCCCTGATCCACGACATCCTGATGGCCCTGGGGCTGTTCGTCTTCTTCGGCTTCGAGTTCTCGGTGCCGGTGGTGGCCAGCTTCCTCATCCTCATGGGCTACTCCATGGCCGACACCATCGTGGTGTTCGACCGGATCCGCGAGAACAGCCACAAGCCCGAGTACCGGCGGGTGGACATCACCAAGCTGGTGAACGATTCCATCAACCAGACGCTGAGCCGGACCATCCTCACCAGCCTGTCCGTGCTGTTCGTGGCCTTCTGCCTGCTGGCCTGGGGCGGCCACGCCCTGCGCGACATGAGCTTCCCCATCTTCGTGGGGGTCATCACCGGCACCTACAGTTCCATCTTCATCGCCTCCCCGGTGGTGGTGTACTGGGACCACTGGTTCGGCGGCAAGGACAAGATCAAGCAGCACGCTCATGCCCGGGGGTAGAGGTTCCCGGTACGGGCGTCCGGGTTCCGCCAGGGGGTCGCTGCTGGAAAAGCACGCAGGCGCGCGCTTTTCCAGCAGCGTTTCAGTGGCAAGGGATTCTTCGCGTGTCCCGTTGGCGAGAGATTTTCTCCAGTCCAGTGGGACACGCCTGCAGGGTCAAAAGCCGTAACGCCGCGGGAAAGGCGAGCGCCAGCGAGCCGCCACCGCGGCGCCCGCAGGTCCGGGAGCCGGCCGACCGCGCGGACGGACTCCAGGAGCCTGACGACGTATTGGGAGGCCCTCCCGGCGGGACGGAGGCTACTCCTCTTCCGACCGCTTCACCAGCTTCGCCAGGGGGGTGGTGCGGGCCTGGTGGGTGGTGCCTTTCCAGACGTAGCGGGTGCCGCGCTTCTGGCCCTGCTTGGAAATGACACCTTCATCCTCAAGCTCGGAAAAGAAACGGCGCAGGGTGGCGGGAGCCCAGTCGCAGGCCTTGAGCCCCAGTTCCTCCTGGGCCTGGAAGCTGGAGAGGGCGCCCTGGAGCTGGAGGGTCTTCACCAGCTGGGCCTTCAGGTCGGAGAGTTCGCCCTTGGAACGCCTCAGCTTGCTCTTGAAGTCGGCGGCGGGGTCGAAGGCGGCCGGGGCCGTGGCCGGCGCCGGCGGCGCCTGGGCGGCGGGGGTGAAGGCCGGGGCGGGCGCCGGGGGCGAGAACCCGGGCGCCGGGGACGCCGGGGCGGGCTCCTCGGGCACCCGGTCCTCCACCTCGAACAACAAGCCGTCCAGGAACAGGTCCGCTTCCTCCCGGGCGAAAAACACCACCACCGAGCCCGGGGAGAACCCTTCGCCGTGGAATGCCGAGATCACGCGATCCCCGATCCGTTTTTTCTGCTCCGTGGACAGCCGGGGCGATTTAATGTGAACGGACGGCATAGACACTCCTTTAACAAGAGGGTAATTCAATCTAATCTGTCTTATGAGCGAGGGAAACTCTTTTTGGGCCCCTCCATGTCCTTTCCCTCAGGGAGTTCCCATGTGTCCCACCCCTTCGACCCCGTCAAAGGTGCCTTCAGCGGAAACCCATCGTTTTGAAGTTTATCTGCGCGCCAAAAAACTCAAGCTAACGGGCGAGCGAATGGAAATCCTCGGAACCATTTTCCGGAAAAACGCCCACTTCGACGCCGAGGAACTGCACGGGGAGCTCAAGCAGCAGGGGCGCGACATCAGCCGGGCCACCGTCTACCGCACCCTGGACCTGCTGGTGCAGTGCGGCCTGGTGCGCAAGAGCAGCCTGGGCTCCAGCCACGCCAACTACGAGGCCGCCCACGAGGATGAGCACCACGATCACCTGATCTGCCTCAACTGCAATAAAGTCATGGAGTTCTACCGCCCCGACCTGGAGCAGCTGCAGGTGGAGATCTGCCGGGAGCAGCAGTTCAAGCCCCTGCACCACAGCCTGCAGATCTTCGGGCTATGCGCCAATTGCGTGGGCAAGGCGGACGAATCAACAATTCAACATCGGGTGGCGCAGATCCATACCTAACGTAGGTCTATTTAATCTACGGACCCATTTCGATTCGGTTGCTTCGGCCGGAAAATCCGGCCGGGTCCGGCCGGCCTCAGCTAGAATCGGTCATGCAAAAACTTACCCTCGAAGACCTCCAGCGCCTCCCCAAGACCGACCTGCACGTCCACCTGGACGGCAGCCTGCGCATCCCCACCATCCTGGACCTGGCCCGGGAGCAGGGGGTCAAGCTGCCCGGGAACAGCGTGGAAACCCTGCGGCCGTTCGTGGAGATGGGGGAGGATTGCGGGTCCCTGGTGGAATACCTGAAGGCGTTCGACGTCGCCCTGTCGGTGATGCAGACCCACGAGGCCCTGGTGCGCACCGCGTTCGAACTGGCCGAGGACGCGGCCCGGGAGAACGTCCGCTACATGGAGGTGCGCTACAGCCCGATCCTGCATCAGCAGAAGGGGTTGACCCTGTTCAGCATCGTCCAGGCGGTGCTGGAGGGCCTGGCCGCGGCGGAGCGGATCTACCCCATCCGCACCGGGGTCATCCTGTGCGGCATCCGCCACATCGCCCCGGACGTCTCCAACCGCCTGGCCGACCTCACCGTGGCCTTCAAGAACAAGGGCGTGGTGGGCTTCGACCTGGCCGGCGCCGAGGAGGACTTCCCGGCCAAGAAGCACCGGGAGGCGTTCGAGCGGGTGCTGGCCAACAACATCAACTGCACGCTCCACGCCGGCGAGGCCTACGGCCCCGAGAGCATCCACCAGGCCATCCACCTCTGCGGCGCCCACCGCATCGGCCACGGGGTGCGCCTGATCGAGGACGGCGACCTGCTCAACTACGTGAACGACCACCGCATCCCCCTGGAGTGCTGCCCCTCGTCCAACGTCCAGACCAAGGCCGTGCGCAAGATGCAGGACCACCCCATCCGGCTGTTCTACGACCTGGGCCTGCGGGTGACCGTGAACACCGACAACCGCATGGTGACCCGCACCACCGTCAGCGAGGAGTACCAGGTCCTGCACGAGGTGCTGGGCTTCACCCTGGACGAGATCAAGGAACTCATCATCATGGGCTTCAAGAGCGCCTTCCTGCCCTACGGCCTCAAGCGGGCCCTGCTCGCCGAGGTGGTGAACGAGCTCAAGGCGTTCACTCCCGGCAGCCTGGACAGCAAGAAGGAGCAGCTGTAGGGATTTCCAAGTCGGCGGGAACGCGGTAATCTTGATCCAAGAGGTCGGAATAGTGTCCATGCTTCAGCGTTTCAAGGATTTTCTCGACCACCAGGACCGGATCCTGCTCACCACCCATGAGAACCCCGACGGGGACGGGACCGGGGCCATGCTGGGCCTGGCCCACTACCTGCGCCATCTGGGCAAGGAGGTGCGGATCGTGGTGGTGCCTTCCCTGCCCGGCTTCCTGGGCTTCCTGGACCCCGGCGGCTGGGTGGAAGCCTTCGACCCCGAGGGGGCCCACCGGGACCTGGCGGCGTGGCCCGCCACCTGGATCCTGGTGGACGCCTCCGAGCCGCACCGCATGGGCCCGCTGCACCCGGTGTTCCAGGCGTCGCCCGCGGTCAAGGCCTGCCTGGACCATCACCTGAAGGAGGCGCCCAAGGGCTTCGACCAGGAGTTCACCGACCCCTCGGCCAGCGCCAGCGCGGAACTGGTGTACGACCTGGCGGTCCTGGGCATGTCCCGGCCCCTGCCCCCGGCCATGGCCGAGGCGCTGTACGCGGGGGTGGTGGACGACACCGGCAATTTCCGCTTTTCCAACGCCACCGCCAAGGTGCACCGGCTGGCCGCCGACCTCATCGAGCAGGGGGTGGCCCCGGCCCGGACCTACCAGAACCTCTATCACCAGGGCCGCCCGGCCAGGCTGCGGCTCTTCGGCCAGGCCTTCGCCGGCATGGCCCTGCTGGGCGAAGGCCGCTACGCCCGGCTGAGCCTGACCCAGGCCGATTTCGCCGCCTGCGGGGCCGACCACGACGATCTGGAGGGGCTGGTGAACCGCCCCCTGGAACTGCGCGGGGTGGAGGTCGCCTGCCTGCTCCACGAACTGGCCGACGGCCGGATCAAGGCCAGCCTGCGCTCCCGGGAGGGCGCGGACGTGAACGCCGTCTGCAAGCGCTTCGGCGGGGGCGGCCACCGGCTCGCCTCGGGCGCCAAGCTGGACGGGCCCCTGGCAAGAGCGGAGAATGAGATGGACGCAGCCGTCCTGGTCCAGCTCGGGATCGATTTCCCGGCCCGATGACCCGGGCGCAATGCTTCCCCAATCCTGGCGCCAGCCTCGATGCAAGGCCTTCACCCCTATCCATTCTCCATCGTCCCGACTGGATACCCCATGTGTCCCAAAGACAGCAGCAGCGCCCCCCACTTTGAACTGGGCCCCGATTCGCCCCTGGAAGTGATCACCCGTCTGGAAACCGAGTCGGTGCCGTTCGTGGCCAAGGCCAACGTGCCTTCCATCTTCGGCAAGTTCGTGGTCTACGGCTTCCTGGAGAAGGTCACCGGCAAGGAGCACCTGGCCATCGTGGCCGGGGAGATCGATGCCCGCAAGCGGGTGAACGTGCGCATCCACAGCGAGTGCTGGACCGGGGACGTGCTGGGCAGCCTGAAGTGCGACTGCCGGGCCCAGCTGGAGGCGGCCCTGCGCTACATCGGCGAGAAGGGCGGGATGGTGCTGTACCTGCGCCAGGAAGGCCGCGGCATCGGCCTGCTGAACAAGCTGAAGGCCTACGCCCTGCAGGAGCGCGGTTTCGACACGGTGGAGGCGAACCACGAGCTGGGCTTCGCCGACGACCTGCGCACCTACGAGTCGGCGGTGGAGATGCTGCGCTTCTTCGGCGTGCACAAGGTCCGCCTGCTCACCAACAACCCCCGGAAGATCCAGGCCCTGGAGGATTCCGGCATCCACGTCCAGCGGGAGGCCCACCAGCTGGCCTCCAACCCCTACAACCTCCGCTACCTGAAGACCAAGGCCAGCAAGTCCGGCCACATGCTGGACTTCACGGAGGATCCGGCGCTCTAGCCGGTTCGTCCGGGTTCTTATTTTGTCACGACGGCTTACCGGCAGCGGCTGATCGGCGGGACCCGGGACCGGGCTATTCGTCACGCCTGGGCAGGAGCAGGCTTCGCTGCACGCGCTCCAGGCTGCCCTGGAGGCGGACCTGCTTCCAGGCCAGGACCATGGCGTAGCCCAGCCAGACCCAGAGCAGGCGCGGGTCGCAGGGGGTGCGCTTGAGGGGCTCGAAGCCGATGTCCACCAGGAGGCCGTTGACGAACCACACCACCACGCCGAACGCGATCAGCAGGTGGCCCCAGCGGATCCAGTACGGACGCAGCCCCTCCTTGGTCTTCCAGCGCAGCAGCAGCCAGCGCTCCATGAGGGTGCTCTTGGCCTCGGCGAAGTTCAGCGCCACCAGCTGGTCCACCAGGGGCGCGTAATGGTGCGCCTTCAGCTCGGTCAGTTCCTCTTCGCCGTTGAGCTTGCGCAGGAAGGCCGAGCGGATCTTGCCCACGCACTCCTCCCAGGGCGCCTCCTCCCGCTGCAGGGCCAGGTGCAGGCGCGCCAGCCCGACCCAGAGCAGGGCCTGGTAGACCAGCACGCCCCACAGGGACAGGCCCTGCCAGCCATGGGAGCGGGCCAGTTCCAGAAACCGGACGATATCCATGGCGAGGCTCCTAATCCCGTTGCAGCTTTTCCATCCACTGGGTGAGCTCCGGGTCGATCTCCTGGCCCAGGCGGATGGCCTCCTTGAGGTCCTTCATCCCGGCATCCATCTCCCCGCGCTTGAAATGCACGAAGGCCCGGTCCCGGAACGGCAGGCTCTCCCCCGGGGACAGCAGCACCAGGTGGGTGGAACTCCAGAGCGCCTCGGACCATGCCTGGGAACGCAGGAACCGCACGTGCAGGTTGCGCACCAGGCGGGTGAGGATGGCCCGGTTGGACACCGGCAGCAGCATGGAGGGGTCAAAGGTGGCCCGGCCGCCGGTGGCCAGCTCCACCAGCCGGGCCGCCCCGGATGCGCCCAGGGACCGGCCGCCGTTGAAGGGGTCGAAATGCAGGATGCCCACATCCAGCCGCAGGCCGGCGATGAAATGCCCGGGCAGGGCCACGCCCACGGCCTGGAAGCCCAGCCGGCGCGCCACCTCCATCCACAGGATGGAAAGGGTGATGGGCATGCCCCGCCGGCGGGCGATGACCTGGGGAATCGCCGCGTTGGCCGGATCGTCGTAGGTCTCCTGGTCCCCCTGGAAGCCCAGCTCCCGGAACAGGTAGTCGTTGAGCACGTCGATGGCGCCGTGGAGGTTCCAGGGCAGCGGCATGCGCCCCGCCAGTTCGTGCACCCACCCGTCCACCACGGCCAGGGTCGCCTGGGGGTCGGGATCGTCCAGCATCGGACCCACCGCCAGCACCGCCCCCTCCAGGAGCCGGTCGCACTGGGGATCCGCCATCAGGTATTCGTGCAGTGACATGTCAGCCCCTTCTCCGCAGCAGGGCCCGGCCGGCCAGGACCAGCAGCACCGCCCCGGCGCCGGCCCACAGCCAGGTCCGCCGCGCTCCGGCCGAGGCCTGGGCCGCGGCCTCGGCCTTCCTGGCGTTCTCGGAGATGGACAGCTTCTCCTGCGCGTCCCGGGCCTGGGCCACGGCCTCCTGTCCGGAGCGCCGGGCGGCGTCCAGTTCCTGGGCCGCGGTCTGGTCCGACGGGTCGGCGGCGGGGTCCCGGGGGGCTTCCGCCTGCTGGAAGGCGACCCGCCGCACCCGTCCCCGGTGCCGGGGGACGGCCCGGGCCGGACGCGCCCGGGCCCCGGCGGCGTCCCCGTCGTCCGGGTCCTGGTCCTGGTCCAGGCTTTCGGCCAGCGCCTGGACGTCCTCGCGCAGGGCCTGGAGGTCGTCGTGCTGCCGCTGCAGCAGGCTGCCGTGGGTCCAGAGCAGGCCCACCTGGAGGACCAGCAGGACGATGATGCCGCGGCTCAGCCACGTGGGCACGGAAGGGGTGGGTTCGGGGGACTTCATGCGCTGTCTCGGGAAAGGATGAAGAGGGTCCGGTCATCCCGGTTCTGGGCCTCGTAGGCCGCCACATCATGGAAGACCGCCTCGCAGGCCGACTTGACCGAACCGGTGGGCCATAGGCCCTGAAGCTGGTGCGTGAACCGGGACAGTCCGTAAAGCTCGCCGTCCTTGTTCATGGCCTCGGTCAGACCGTCACTGTACATCACCAGCCACTGGTGCGGGTGCAATTGCCCTTCAATCACCTGCCAATTCCCCTGGGAGGCCGGCCGCAGGCCGAGCCCCCGGCCCCGGGACGGGAGCTCCCGGGCGTCCTCGGAGCCGGCGCCGGTGACCATGAGGATGGGGGGATGGCCGGCCCGGGCGGCCCGGTAGTGCCCGGCCGCATCCCACTCGAGCAGGGAGATGGTCAGGAAGTCCTTTGGACCCAGTAGGTTGACCAGAGCCCGGTCCAGCGACGGCAGGATCTGGTCGAACTCCAGGTCCTCCTGCTGGGCGGCGAAGCTCAGCAGGGCCGTGGCCTGGCTCATGTACAGGGCGGCCGGGAGGCCCTTGCCGCTCACGTCGCCCACCGCGGCCAGGTACCGGCCCGAAGGCCGGCGCCCCACCCAGAGCAGGTCCCCTCCCGTCTCCAGGGCCGGGTCCAGCCGGAGCGCCACCTGGAAGCCGTGCAGGTCGGGGGGTTGGGACGTGATGAGGCTCTGCTGGATCAGCCGGGCGGTGTGCAGTTCCTGCTCGATCCGCCCCTGGTCCAGCAGTCTGCCGTGCAGCAGCGCCGTCTCCAGCAGCAGGCCGGTGGCCAGGGCCACCTCCCGGAGCAGCTCCCGGTCCTCGCGGCCGTAGTTGAGTTCCGCGTACTTGCCGCCCAGGAGGAGGGCCGCGTAGGAGATCTCGTTCACCAGGATGAGGGCCAGCACCTGGGCCTCCAGGGCGTCCACCCGGGCCCGGAGCGCCGGACCCTGCTCGCGGATCCAGGGCGCTTCGTCGCTCTGCAGGCCAAGCACCAGCTCCCGGTTCTCCTGGGCCTGGCGGAGCAGGCCCGGGGGCAGCTTCAGCACCAGGCCCGAGTCCTCGGGCTCACCGGGGCCCGGCGGCAGCCGGAACCGGCTGCCGTCCGCGGGCAGCAGCAGCAGCAGGTGGGGGCGGAACGCCTGGCGCAGGGAGGCGGCCAGGCGCTCCAGGATGGCCTCCACCGAGAAGCGGTCCCGGGTCTCCCGCAGGTTGCCCAGGATGGTCTCCCGGGCGGTGTTCAGGTCCCGGCGGAAGGTCCGGCGCAGGGCCAGCAGGAGGGCGCGCAGCAGCCAGCCGATGGGCAGGGCGGAGAGGCCGGCCAGGATCCCCACCCATCCCGCCGGGACCAGCTGCATGCCCTCGCCGAACAGGTAGGCCAGGCCGCCCAGGTAGAGCGTCAGGATCAGGCCCAGCACGAAGAAGTAGGTGACCCAGCGGAGCATGGCCCGGCGCACGTCGAAAAAGCCGTGGCGGAAGATGGCGAAGGCGAAGGCGATCGGCAGCAGGGGCAGCGGCAGGTAGTAGACCCAGCTGCCCCGGGCGAACACCAGGCTCTGGCCGGCGGCCCGCAGCAGGCAGAACCGGTAGAACAGCAGCTCGGCCAGGACCAGGGTGGTGAAGACCAGGGCGGGGAACAGCACCTTGCGCTTGCGCGAGCGCTGCCGGAGGCTGCCGGCCCAGAACAGGGCCAGTCCGGCCAGGGCGGCGAGGGGGGTGAAGGCGGCGACCATGGCGGTCACCACCCCGGAGTCCATCACCCGGAGAAAGCCGTGGAACCGTTCCGGGTGGCCCAGGGTCCGCAGCAGCAGCTGGCCCATGACCAGGAAGGCGCCCCCCAGGGAGCAGCCGTACAGGGCCGCCAGGAACCGGCGGTGGGTGCGCAGCGGGAACGGATGCGGAAAGCGCAGGAAGAAGTGCAGCCACAGGGCCGGCGCCAGCCCCGCCCCGAGCCCGGCGAAGCCCAGGAGGGGCGCCAGGACGGCGGTGGGCAGCGTGTTGACCCCCAGCGGGAAGCACAGGCTCAGCAGCAGGCTCACCACCCCCAGGTAGAAGAAGTGGCGCGCGCTCTTGCGGCCCGGGGAGGCGAGCACCGCCAGCAGCCCGGTGGCCCAGGCCACCAGCCCGGTGAGCAGCACGAGGATGGCGGTGACATTGACCGGTTTCACCAGCCGCACCGGCAGCCGCAGGATCCGCCCATCCCGCTTGACGGTGTAGACCAGGATCCGCCCTTCCGGCTGGCCGTTGATGAAGCGCTGGGCCTGGTCCAGCTCCCGGGGGCGCACCTGCCGGCCGTGGATCAGGACCAGCTCGTCCCCTTCCAGCAGGCCGGCGTCCTCCGCCGCGCCGTTGGGCAGGATCTCCTGGATCAGCACGTGGCCGCCCTGGACCTGCCAGGTGCACTGGTCATCCGACGCGGCATAGGCCCACTGGTTCAGGTAGAATGAGCCCAGCGCCAGGACCAGGGCGACGATGCTGGCCAGGATCAGGCGCCAGCGGATGGCTCGCAGGGTGGGAGACAAGGTAACCTTAGGGCATGGGAGCGGTGAACGGGGACAACGGAAAGCCTTGGTGGATCCTCGTCGGGGGACGGCGGCGCCTGGGGCGCGCGCTGGCGGAGGCGCTCGCCGGGGAGCACAACCTGGTGCTGACGAGTTCGGTTTCCTGGGAAACGGAAGCCCGCTGGGTCGCAGAACTGTCCAAACAAACCCAGGTGCGGAGCCTGGTCTGGAGTGCAGGGGACCCGAACGTGGTTCCAACGATGATGGCAGATCTGGCGGCCCTGGGGGCCGCGGGGATCGTCCCGGCCTGCGCCGTCCTGGTGAGCGGCACCTTCCCGGAGCAGCCCATGGGCCAATGGGACCCGGCCAGCCTCGAAGCCACCTGGCGGGTCAACCTCAGCTTCCCGCTGCTGGCGGCCCAGGCGCTGGCGCCCGGCCTCGCGGACGGCGGCTGCCTCCAGTTCCTGCTGGACATCGCCATCGAGCGGCCCTTCCTGCGGCGGCTGCCCTATTCCGCGGCCAAGGCCGGGCTGGCCGCCCTGGTGCCGGGACTGGCCCGGCTGCTGGCCCCGCGCCTGCGGGTGGTGGGCCATGCCCTGGGCACGGTGCTGCCGGCGGCGGCGACCGATCCGGCGGACCTGGCCGCCCGGAGCCTGCTGCAGAACGTCGGCACGCCCGAGGACCTGGCCCGGGCCCTGCGCTTCGCGGCGCAGAGCCCCTACCTCACCGGCACCATCCTCACCCTGGACGGCGGCACCCGTCTGTCCTGAACCCGCCACGAACGGGTTATACTGGGGGTCAGAGGGTGTTGTGAAGTTCAAGGTTAATGAAATTTTCTACTCGATCCAGGGGGAGGGCTCCCGGGCCGGCCGCCCCTGTCTTTTCATACGGCTGGCCGGGTGCCCGTTGCGCTGCGTCTACTGCGACACCACCTACGCCTACTTCGAAGGCGCGCCCATGGAGCTGGAAGCGATCCTCGCCCAGGCCCGGACCCGGCTCGGCCCGCACCGCCCGGGCCCCAACGCCCCTTTCGTGGAGCTCACCGGGGGCGAGCCCCTGGCCCATCCGGACGCCCCCGCCCTGCTGGCCGCCCTGTGCGGCCTGGGCTGCGAGGTGGCGCTGGAGACGGCCGGCAGCCATGACATCCGGGAGGTGCCGGCCGGCGTGGTGAAGATCGTGGACCGCAAGACCCCCGGCAGCGGCGAGGCCTCGCGCTGGCTGGAGTCGAACCTGGAGCACATGGTGCCCGGCCAGGACGAGCTGAAGTTCGTGCTCTGCGACCGGGACGACTACGCCTGGGCCAAGGCCTGGTGCGAAAGCCGGGACGTGCTGGGCCGGCTCGACGTGCTGTTCAGCCCGGTGTGGGGCGGCCTCGACCCCGCCTGGCTGGCCGAGCGGATCGTCCAGGACAGCCTGCCGGTGCGGTTCCAGCTCCAGCTGCACAAGCTCCTGTGGGGACCCGAACGCAGGGGGGTGTAGACGCCCTTGACGGGGCACGGGCGGTGGCCAAGCTTGTCGGTGCGGGGCCCGGGAACCCGGGCCAAGGAAGTGCCGGATGGCCACACCCAGCGGGCAGGCAGCTGATGGAGGCCCCAGGGGGGCCGGATCGGGACTCCCAGGCCCCGATCCCTGCGCCGCCTTGCGGGAGCGGATGGTCCGGGAGCAGATCGCGGGCCGGGGGGTCCGGGACCCCCGGGTGCTGGAGGCCATGGGGACCGTGCCCCGGCACCTGTTCGTGCCCGGGGCCGTGGCCGCCGAGGCGCACGCGGACTGCCCCCTGCCCATCGGCTGCGGCCAGACCATCTCCCAGCCCTACATCGTCGCGGTCATGGCCGAGGTCCTGGAACTGACCGGGAGCGAACGGGTGCTGGAGGTGGGCTCCGGTTCCGGCTACATGGCCGCGGTGCTGTCCCGGCTGGCCCTGGAGGTGTACGGGGTGGAGCTGGAGCCGGAGCTGCACCAGCGGTCGGCACGGATCCTGTCCCGGCTGGGCTGCGCCAATGTCCGCCTGCGCTGCGGCGACGGCGCCCTGGGCTGGCCGGAAGCGGCCCCCTTCGACGCCGCGCTCCTGAGCTGCGCCGCCGAGGCGCTGCCCGCGGAGCCCTGGGCCCAGGTGGCCATGGGCGGGCGGATGGTCCTGCCCGTGGGCGCGCCCCTGGGCGGCCAGGAGCTGGTCCTGGTGCGCAAGACGCCCCAGGGGAGCCGGATCACCCGCCTGATGCCGGTGGGGTTCGTGCCGCTGCGCCGGGGGCCGGAGCTGCCGCAATAGCCCGGGGAACCTTGCGGAATTGAACACCACAGAAGGTCAGGGCCGGGCCCAGGACCCCAAGGAGCCGTACATGTCATTTCCCGTCTTCAGCGGTCGCCGGCTGGTCCGGCTGGCCATCCTGGGTCTCGGCCTCATGGAGGCCCGGGCCCAGGTCATCGTCACGCCCCGCTGCGCGATCCTCCAGCCGGGGCATACCTGCACCTTCGAGGCCCGGTCCGCCGGCAGATGGGGCGGGGCCCCGGAGGCGTGGCGCTGGAGCCTGCCGGAGGGCGGCGAGGGGGGGGTCCACGCGGACACCGGGACCTATACCGCGCCACCGGTGACCGGGGTCCGGCGGATCCGGGTGCGGGCCGCGCACCGCTCCGACCCGGATCGCTTCGGCGAGGCGACGGTCACGGTGCTCCCCCATGAGCCGTTCGACCTGGTGCGCAAGGTGCTGGGCCCGGACTGGGCGGAGCCCTATTCCGAAACGCTTCCGTTCGTGGACCTGGCCACCGGCAAGCGGTTCCCGGTCGCGGGCTGGGTGCGGGATGGGCCGCCATCGGCCGGACCGGATCCCGGGTTCCGCACCGGCTGCGGCCAGCCCTGCCTGCTGCGCTGGGAACCCTGCCCCGGCGCCCAGGCCCAGCTCCTCTCGTTCCAGGAGGGGGACGAGGTGGTCCGGAGGGACGTGACCGGGCAGGAGGCGCAGGCCATCACGCCCCGGGCCCCGGTGCGGCGCTGCACGGTGGAATCCCTGTGCCCCATGGGCGGGGCGGAACCGGGCTGGCGGAGCCGGACCCAGCGCCTCCAGGTGGACGTGCGGGGCGTGTTCCCCCTGGCCGGGAATCCCCGCGCCGGAGGGCATGCCGATGGACGCGGCCTTTCGGCCCGGTTCCGGGAAGCTTTCGATGCGGCGCTGGTGCCGGTGCGGACCGGAGTGGCCTCCGGCACCCGGCACCTCCTGGTGACCGATCCCCGCACCCACGTGCTGCGGCGGGTCACCCCCAACGGCGAGGTGTCCACCTTCTGCGGCGAGCCGGACCAGGCCGGCCACCAGGACTCCCCCGGCCTGGTCCGGCGCCTGGCTTCCCGGCTGTGCGGGAAGGAGCTTCCCACGCCCCGCTTCTGCCGGCCCACCTATCTGGTGCGGCAGGGCTTTCCCTTCCATTCGGGAACCCTTGAATGGGAGCTCCTGGTCTCCGACAGCGGCAACCATGCCATCCGCCGGGTGGGTTCCGACGGCCAGGTGGCCACCCTGGCCGGAACGCCGGGCCAGGCCGGGCATGTGGACGCCGACGACCCCTGCGAAGCCCGGTTCAACGACCCCAGGGGGCTTGCGGTGGACGACCGGGGCACGGTCCATGTGGCCGACCGGGGCAACCATGCCATCCGCAGCCTCTCCCCCTGGGGCCGGGTGTGGACCCTGGCGGGGCGCCCGGGGCGGGCCGGAAGCGACGACGGCGCCTGCGACACCGCCCGATTCAAGGACCTCAAGGGCATGACCGTCCATGCAACCCCGCCCCAGGGGCGATGTCTGTTCGTGCTGGACGGCCACGCGGTGCGGAAGATCAGCCTGCCCGGCGGCACGGTCACCACCGTGCTCGGGCAGGTGGACACCCCGGGCTTCCGGGAGCTTCCCCCGGGCCCGGCGGACGCCCCCGACCTGCGGCAGCCCTGCCTGCGCGACCCCGTCGGCATCCGCAGCCTGAACGGCAGGCTGTACATCGCGTACCAGGGCAACCACGCGCTCCGGGAACTGGACCTGGAAACGAACGGCCTGCGGACCCTGGCGGGCGACCCCCTGGAAGCGGAAACCCGCTGGGGCCTGCTCCGGGATGGCGTTCCCGGCCCCCTGGGCCCGGAATACGCCGCCCTGGAAGCGCCCACCGCCGTGTGCCCCCGCATGGACAGCCCGACGGATGCTCTGGTGGTCTGCACCGGGCGCGCCCTGGCCGAACTCCGCGACGGGATCGAGACCCGGGACCGCCCCGCCGCCATCCAGCTGGACTGTTTCCCCGCCACGGCGTGGGAGCCCTGCACCGTGACCTTCACCGTCCGCACCGAGAACCGCCACGGCCAGGCCACGGTCAGGCCCCTGCGCTACACCGTGGACTTCCTGGATCCCGGCGGCGCCCTGGCCGAGCGGCGGGAGGGCCAGGCCTCCAGCTCCGGCCTGGTGGCCGTCCAGGGCACGTTCACCGGGGCCGGCAAGGGGGCCGTGGTGCTGCGCTGCGTGACCGACGAAGGGGTCTCGGGCGGGGCCAGGCAGGACGTGCAGGTTGCGGAGCGACTATAGCTTCGAGCGCGGGGGCGCGGCGGCCGCATCCGCCTCCGCCAGGTAGCGCTCCGCGTCCATGGCGGCCATGCAGCCGTAGCTTGCGGCGGTGACGGTCTGGCGATAGGTCCGGTCCGCCAGTTCCCCCGCCGCGAACAGCCCCGGGATCCCGGTGCGGGTGGACCCCGGCTCGGTCAGCACGTAGCCCTGGGCATCCAGCCGGACGATCCCCCGGAGCAGCTCCGACCGGGGGGTCTGGCCGATGGCCACCACGGCGCCCTGGGCGGCCACCTCCCCGGTCTCCCCGGTGACCAGGTCCCGCAGCACCACCTTGGCCAGGCCGCCCCCGGGACCGGCCTGGAACGCCTGCACGGCGCAGGGCACCCGCCACCGCAGGTTCGGCGCGGCGCGGGCCCGGTCCAGCAGGATGCGGGAGGCCCGGAACGTGGTGCGGCGGTGCACGACGGTGACCCGGGCCGCGGACCGGGCCAGGGCCAGCGCCTCTTCCAGCGCGGCGTCGCCGCCCCCCACCACCACCACGTCCTGGTCCTTGAACCCCTGGGCGTCCCGGGTGCTGAAGGCGACCCCCCGGCCCGCCAGCTCGGTTTCGCCGGGGACCCCGAGCCTGCGGCTCCGGGCGCCCATGGCGAGGATCACCGTCCGCGCCGCCAGGGTCCGGCCGCCGGCGGTGACCCGGTGCGGCGATCCGGCCGCGCCCGCCTGGAGGGCGGTGGCGTCCTGGGCCAGGAAGCGCGCCCCGAAGCGTTCCGCCTGGCGACGGAACGCCGCCATGAGCACCGGGCCGGCGACCCCGTCGGGGTGGCCGGGATAGTTCTCCACCCGGGGCGCCTCCATGGGCTGGCCGCCCCGGTCGGCCCCTTCGATCACCAGCGGCTCCAGGCCCGCCCGGGCGGCGAACAGCCCCGCCGTGTAGCCCGCGGGGCCGCCGCCGACGACGATGACCTGCTCCACCGGCTCCCGGAGCGCCGGACCGCCCGGGGTTTCCGGAGCCCACAGGGCGACGGCGCCGCCCAGGAAGGCGGTGGTCAGGATCCGGCGCAGGCGGTGCATGGGGGGCGGCTTCAGAGGGTGGGCTGGATGAGGTAGTCCACCTGCCGCTGGAAGAAGGCGGGATCCGCCGCAAAGGCGGCGCGGCGGATCAGGCTCCGGGCGTCCAGGGCCAGGTCCGTGGCCAGCACGCCGTCCAGGTGGTCCAGTTCGTGCTGCAGCAGCTCCGATTCGGCCGGCCCGAGCCGCTCCCAGGCCTGGGCGGCACCCCATTCATCCATCCAGTGGACGGAGACCGAAGCGTGGCGCCGCAGCTTCACCAGCAGGTCGGGAAAGCACATGCAGTCGTCCCAGAGGGTGAAGGTGTCTTCGCTGCGCCAGGCGATGACCGGGTTGACCAGGGTGCGGGTGCCCTGCCCCAGGTTGATGGCGATGAAACGTTTGGGGATGCCGATCTGGGGCGCGGCGATGCCGCGGCCGAAGCCCCGCTCGGCCCGGAACGCGTCCAGGGCGGCCTGCAGCCGCCGGTTCTCGGCCTGGAAGGCCGGATCCGCCACGTCCGCCACCGGCGCGCAGACCACCCGCAGCCTGGGGTCGCCCAGGGGCAGGACGCCATCGACCGGGGGCGGCTCCCGGTGCATGGGCTCACGACGGTTCATGGCTGCTCCCTTTCGGCTACCAGTCGATTCTAGCAACCGTAGGATGAAGTGGAGGCATCGCCGGAGAGGTTCCGGGCGCCAGGGCGGGCAGAGCCAGCGGATGGGCAGAGCCAGGACCGGGCAGACAGTTCCCCTCCCTTCCCGGCCGAGCTGCTCCGGGAAGGGAGGGGAGGGTGCTGCTGGTGGTGCCTGGGCTTGTCCGGCGTGGCCTACAGCCCCGTTTTGGCTTTAATGGCGCCCTTGACTTTGTTCACGAAACCCCAGAATCCGCCTCCGGCCTGGCCAGGGGCGCTCGGCGCCACCCAGGGATTCCGCTCGGTGCCCGGCTCGGTGGCCTTGGCCAGGGCGTTCCCGGTGGTGAACACCAGGCCGTCGGCGGTCATCGCCAGACCCAGGGGCCTGAAGATCGGGTGGCCCAGCTCCGCGTTCGTTCCGATCGGGAGGAACCCGTGGGTGAGGAGACTGCCCACCACCGGCTCGAGCAGGTTCATGGCCGGGTCCAGCTTCCAGATCGTGTGGCTGGGCGTGTGGCTGAAGTAGACGCAGCCTGCGCCGTCCACCGTCATGGCGCCGATGGGGGACTCGTTCTCCCGCAAGGGATACTTGCCCGGGTCCACGAACCTGTGGGACTTTTCGTTCCACGCCCAGACCGGCGCCTTCCCGGCCTCCCGTTCGTACTTCCGGATCGTGAGCTTGTCCTTGTAGAGAGCAAGGGTGATGAGGGCGTTGTCCCGGTCGACCGCGAGGGCCTGGGGCGCCATTGCGGGCGAGCCCACTTCCTCCACGGCGATCCCGCCGCCACGGACCGTGACCTGCAGGAGAGCGCTGGATCTCCGGTTCGCCTTCATGCAGGTGAAGAACACCGGATCCTTCTGGCTTCTTCCGGCCGTGATGCAGCGCAGGTTGTCCACCTCCATCTCGCGGGGCTGGCCATCCTTGCCCTCGCTGGTGGCGACGGACAGTTCCTGCCCGGCGGAAAGGACCGTGAGGACCTTGCTTCCGGGGATGACCAGGCGCACGCGTTTCCGGGAGCGGTCATCTTCGTCCATCACGAACAGGCGGCCCGCGGGATCCATGGACACCGCGGAAGGTTTCCGGAAGGCTGCCGCCAGCAGTTTGCCGTCGGCATCACCCTCCACCCCGGTTCCCGCGAAGGTGGTCACCTGGTTGTTGTCCGTCCGGACCAGGCGCAGGGTGTGGTTCCTGTTGTCGGCCACATAGACGCCCTTGGCATCCGCGGCCACCCCCATGGGGCCCAGGAAGGCCGCATCGCCACCCTTGGTGGGATCCTGGGTGCCGCACAGCAGCTTGACCGCCGCGGACACCGCCTTGGACTCCGCCTTCGATTCCAGCGCTTCCCCGGCGGGCGCCGGGGCGGCCTCCGCCTTGGAGTCGCCCCGGTCCGGAGGCGGCGGCATCCCGGGCAGGGCCTGGTCTGCCGCCGCCGAGGACGGCGCAGACGCGGCAGCGGAGGACTCGGCCGGGATGACGTCCAGGGCGGCCGCCGGCTGCACGAGCGCCGCGTCTGGCGGAACCACCGGGGCATCGCCCTGGCTTGGCGCGCTGGCAGGCCCGGCCTGGTCTTCAGGCTCCACCTGGCTGGCAGGGGCTGGGATCGACCCGGCCTTGGATTCCGCGGGGTCCGAGGCGGGCTCGGCCGGCAGTATTGGGCTGGACGCCGCGGCGCCTGCGCCCATGGCCTGGTCATCACCCATCAGGTTCTCCAGGGCCTGGGCCCGGCTGCCGTCCGCAGGCAGGGATGCCGCGGCCGGAGCGGAAGACGCCTGGTTTTCCACCGGAGACGTGGCCGAGGTTCGGGAGAACATGCTCCGGAGAGTCTTGGCTCCGCTCTTGGCTCTGGTCCTGACGGTGTCCATCGCCCTCCAGAATCGGGATTGGGTTTGGCCGGGTGCGGCCTGATCGGGCTCGGCCTGAACGGGCTCGGACTGAACGGGCTCGGCCTGGTCGGATCCCGCCTGGTCGGCAGGCTCCGCCTGGTCAGCGGCGCTCGGCGCCACCCAGGGCATCCTCTCGGTGCCTGGCGCGGTGGCCATGGCCACGGCGTTCCCGGTGGTGAACACCAGGCCGCCGGGGGTCATGGCGACACCCAAGGGCTGGTATATCCCGCGGTCCAGGCCGAAACTCAGTTCCCTTCCGTGCAGGAGTTTCTCCGCAGTGCCGACCTGGCCCACCACCTTCTCAAGCAGGGTCAGGCTCGGGTCCACCTTCCAGATCGTGTGGTTGGCCGTGTCGGTGAAATAGACGCAGCCGATGCTGTCCACGGTCATGGCGCCGATGGCGGGAGTCTGGGCGCCCGCGGGCTGGTTGCCGTCTGCCCAGAAGGTCAGCCGGCTTTCGGTCGGCTGCCAGGCGGATGCATTCCCCGGGGCCCGCTGGAACTTCTGGATCGCCAGCTCCTGGTTGCGCATCGTGAGGGCGTAGAGACAGTTGTCACGGTCCACAGCGAGGGCCTGAGGCCCATTCGACTTCTTCAGGACGTCAGCCACTTTCTCCACATCGACCCTGCCGTCACGGACGGTGAACTGGAGGAGTCCGCCGACTTTGCGCCGATTCATCATGCAGGCGAAGAACACCGGATCCTTCTGCCCTCTTCCGGCGGTGATGCAGCGCACGCTGGGCACCTCCGTCATCTGGGGCTCGCCGGCCTTGCTTTCCCCGGTGGCGATGGCGATCTGCTGCCCGATGGAAAGGACGGTTTCGACCTCGCCTCCAGGCGTGACCAGGCGCACGCGGTTGCGGGCGTTCCTGTCCTCATCCAGGATGAACAAACGCCCCTCGGGATCCATGGACACGGCGGAGGGCCGCCGGAACGCTGCTTCCGGCAGTCTGCCATCGGCGTCACCAGCCACGGGCTTCTGCGCTTCGGTCCTGCCCGCCATGTGGGTTACCGTCCCGTCAGCGTGGACCAGCTTGAGCGAATGGCTGACGTTGTCCACCACATAGATGCCCTTGGCATCCGCAGCCACTCCCACGGGTCTCAGCGACCTGCTTTCTCCGCCCTGGTACGGATCCTGGATGCCGTAGAGCAGGCGGACCGACCCAGGCGCCTGCGGCGCGGGCGCGTCGGCTCGGCCCGGCTCCGCCTTCGAGTCTCCCGGGGCCTCGGCCGGCGCCGCCCCGGACCGGCCATCGTCCACCCCGCCCAAGGACAGCGAAGACGCGACGGAGGGGCTGGCCTGGTGCTCACGCTCCGCCTGGCCGGCAGGGGCCGGGCTGGAGGCCTTCTGATGGTGCTGCAACGCCAGCCTGAAAGCTTCCGGGCTGCCCACGATCGCGGGTTTCTCCGGAGCGGGCTTCTGCCCCTCGGGGCTTCGGGCGAAATCCCTCTGTTGTTGCGACTGTGGCAGCATGAACTCGCCGACCAGTGCGCCTGGCTGGGCCGGGCGCCGCCTTCGCGAGCCGCGAACCTTGCGGGATGACCGCTTGGACTCCACCACCGGCGCAGCCGCGGACTCCGCCGCTGGAGCCTGGGGCGGAACGGGAGCCGAGGCAGGCTCGGCCGGCAGCGCCGGACCGGACGCCGCGGCGCCTGCACCCGCGGCCTGGTCATCGCTCATCAGGTTCTGCAGAGCCTGGTCCTGGCTGCCTTCCGCGGCCTCGGATGCCGCGGCCGAGGTCCGGGTGAACCGGTTCCGGAGACTCTTGAATCCGCTCCTGACTCCATCCACCGCCATCCGGAATCGGGATGGGGTCTGGCCGGGTCCGGCCTTGTCATCGGCGCTCGGCGCCACCCAGGGAAGCCTCTCGGTGCCCGGCTCGGTGACCCTGGCCAAGGCGTTCCCGGTGGTGAACACCAGGCCGTCGTCGGTCATCGCCAGACCCAGGGGCCTGAAGATCGGGTGGCCCAGCTCAGCATTCGCCCCGATCGGGAGGAACCCGTGGGTGACGAGACTGCCCACCACCTCCTCGACCAGGTTCATGGTCGGATCCGCCTTCCAGAGCGTGTGGCTGGGCGTGTGGCTGAAGTAGATGCAGCCCGCGCTGTCCACCGTCATGGCACCGATGGGGCACTCGTTCTCCTGCATGGGATACTTGCCTGGGTCCACGAACTTGTGGGACTTTTCGACAACCGCCCAGACCGGCGCCTGCCCTGGCTGCCGTTGGTACTTCCGGATCGTGAGATTGTCCTTATGCAGCGTGAGGGTGATGAGGGCGTTGTCCCGGTCCACCACGAGGGCCTGGGGCACCGTTGTGGCTGAAGCCACTTCCTCCACCTGGTGCTTGCCGCCACGGATCGTGACCTGCAGGAGAGCGCTGGCTTTTTTGGACTTCCTCATGCAGGCGAAGAACACCGGTTCCTGCTGGCTTCTTCCGGCCGCGATGCAGCGCAGGTTGGCCACCTCCATCGCCCGGGTCCTGCTGTCCTTGCCTTCGCTGGTGGCGACGGACAGTTCCTGCCCGGCGGAAAGGACCGTGAGGACCTTGCTTCCGGGGATGACCAGGCGCACGCGTCGCCGGGAGCGGTCATCCTCGTCCATCACGAACAGGCGGCCCGCGGGATCCATGGACACCGCGGAAGGTTTCCGGAACGCCGCCTCCAGCAGCTTGCCATCGGCGTCACCCGCGACGCCGGTTCCCGCGAAGGTCGTCACTTGGTTGTTGTCGGCGCGGACCAGTCGCAGGGTATGGGTCTTGTTGTCGGCCACATAGAAGCCCTTGGCATCCGCCGCCACCCCCATGGGGTTCTGGAAGGTCGCGTCGCCTCCCTTGGTCGGGTCCTGGGTGCCGCACAGCAGCTTCACCGACGCGGACTCGGCCTTGGACTCCGCCTTCGACTCCGGCGCTGGCGCGGAGGACGCCGAGGACTGCGCAGGCGCGGAAGGGGAGGCGCTGTCCTGGCTGGCGGAGGCGGCCGGGCGCTTGGCCTCGTTCACGCCCACCTGCGGCTGCAGCCCATGGTCAGATGATGGATCAGAAACCGGAGCGGAAGGCTCCGAGGGGCCGGCAGGCACCCCGGCCGGGCTGCCCGCCACTGGCTGCGTTGGCGCCTCCACCGGCATTGCCGTGCGTGTGGCGGTTTCCTTGCCAGGAGCAATGGTCTGCCACAGGGCCTGCCATGCATAATTCCACCCTCCTGCCCGCGGCTCGATCAGCACAGGCGATTCAGACGGCACCATGGCCGGGACTGAACTCGGCCCTGCCGGAGCAGCCGGAGCGGGCGGCGCCGGGTTTGCCGGGACCAGTGGCGACGCTGCGCTGGAGGGTGCGGCCGGGGCATCGGGCCCGTTCGCGTCCGCCGGCAGCTGCAGCCCGACGGCCTTGCCATCCTGCCCCTGGGCAGCGGCGCCTTGTGCCGGGCCCGGGATGGAATCATCGTCCGAGTCTTTCTCCAGGAGCCACTGCAGCCCCGGCGCAAGCGGAGCAGCCGCTGGCCGGCCGGCGGCCGGGATGGAAGCCCTGCGCGATGGCAGCGCGGGCGCCGCCACGGAAGCCTGCGGCGGATTCGGAGCCAGGGAGGCAGGCTCGATCCGTGGCGCCGGGCCGGGCTGCGCCGGGCGTGCGTCCGCGGCCTTGGCCTCGGCCACGAGCGCCGCCAGGGCCTGGAGCTCGCGTTCGCTCAGCCTTCCTGCCGGCTGCCAGTTGGGCACCGGAGAACCAGCCCGCCCCCCGGCTTCATCCAGCTGCTGCAACCGCCGGAGCGCATCCTGGCTCAACCCGCTCACACCGTGGCGAGAGCTTGAGGCGGGGGTGCCGTGGTCATCCACGTCCACATGCAATCCCGGCCGAAGGCCTGCAGGGTCTTGGGGTAGGTTCGAGCTGGAATCATCGTCGGAGTCTTCCAGGAGCCACTGCTCCCCCGCAGTGCGCGGTGCGGCCGCTGGCCGGCCGGCGGCCGGGCTGGAAGCCCTGCGCGATGGCTGCGCGGGCGCCGCCACGGAAGCCTGCGGCGGATTCGGAGCCAGGGAGGCAGGCTCGACCCGTGGCGCCGGGCCGGGCTGCGCCGGGCGTGCGTCCGCGGCCTTGGCCTCATCCCTGAGCGCCGCCAGGGCCTGGAGCTGGGCGGGGGTCCATCTTGTGTTCGCTGGCACAGGGTAGGCCACGTCTGAGTCGGACACTGTCCCGGAAACCTGCGGCGCGGGCAACGAACCGCGCTTGGGTTCCGTTGACTGGACAGGGCATGCATCCTCGGCCTGGGCCTCATCCCTGAGCGCCGCCAGGGCCTGGAGTTCGCGTTCGCTCAGCCTTCCTGCCGGCTGCCAGTTGGGCACCGGAGCATCAGCCCGCTCCCTGGCATCGTCGGAGTCGTCGGAGTCATCCAGGAGCCACTGCTCCCCCGGCGTGCGCAGTGCAACCGTCGGCCGGGCCGCGGCCTGGCGCGTGGCGGGGCCGCCCAAGGACTGCAAGGAGGGGCCGCCGGGAACGGCGGGGGCAGAGGGAACGAGCTGGCCAGTGGGCCGCTTCCCTTCCCGAGGCAGCCCCGGCTGATCTTCGGTGGACCGGTCCAGGAGCCACTGCTCCCCCCCCGGGCGCGGTGCAACCTTGGGCCGGCCCGGGCCCTTGAGCCGCCCCAGGAGCCACTCCTCCCCCTGGGAACGCGGTGCGATCCTGGGCCGGCCCGTGGCCCGCTTCCCGTCCCCGGGCCCAAAGCCGCCATCACTGTCATCTTCATCATCGCTGTCATCGCTCTCATCGCCGGATGATGAGTGCACGCTGGCATCGTCGTCCAGGCTCCTGGACGGCCTCGGGAACCACGGCAGGTCCCGTCCGAACGGGGCTGGCGCCGGCTCGGCATGGGCCCGGCGCGGGATTCCGCCATCCAAGGGCCGCCCGGGCGCTGGCGCGGGGGGGAAGGAAGGGTCGGACGGGTCCGTGGGCCGCTTCCCGTCCCCCGGAACAAAGGCGGCCGGCACCGGACCGGTCCCCATGAACTCCACCGGCGCCTTGACCTGCCTCCCGATGGGGCTGGTCACCACCAGGTGGTATTGCCGATTCGCTTCGAGTTGCACCCGGATGGGCGTCCCGAATTCGACCCGCTGGTTTCCGGGCTCCAGGGCACCCGCGCCGCCGCTGAACTCGGCGATGAGCACCTGGACCGGCCGCCCCGCCTCCACGGCGTCGACGACCTTGGCCGACTTGATTTCCGGCTTGGCGATGATGTTGATCTCGGTGACGTCCGTCGCCTCGGGGAATCCCTTCACCCGGGAGCGCGCACGGGCCTTCCCCGGCACGCCGGCAGCGGCGTACAGGCCATCGGACGTGATGGTCCCGGCCGAGCCGTCCTCCAGGGTCCAGACCACATCCTGCGCCGCCGCGCCCTTGACGGTGGCCTTCAGCCGGACGGTATCGCCCGCATGGACCGGCAGCTTGCGGTGCTCGTTCTGCACCTCCACCTTCTGGGTCTTGGCCACGGGGTCCTTGCCGCCGCAGCCCACGGTCACGGGCAGCACGGAGGCCGCGAGGGTCAGGCCCAGGCTGGTAAGAATCGCTCGATTGGGTTTATACAAGAACATCAAAGTGTTCCTCCTATACCCATATCTGCACTAACTACTCATAAAGTTCGATGAGCATCATGAATTGTATTAAAATTTTATAATTATTGATTCAACTGCAGTTAAATATATTTATCTCATCAAGACGCCTTGGCACTGCCCCCCTCCCGGCCGTGCCCAGGATGCGCGCCAGCACGGTGGGGCCGCAGATCCTTGAAAAGATCTGCTGCATCCTTTGGCCCGCCGAGGCACGAATGGAATCAGTAGCCCTGGCCGCGGTCCACGGCGCCCTGGATCGGGATGCCTTCGGCGAACCGGCGCAGGTTGGGCAGGATGTCCGGGATGATGGCCCGCGGGGTGGAGGGACCGGAGTGGTGCGGGGTCACCACCACCCGGGGGTGGTCCCAGAGCGGCGAGGACGGCGGGAGGGGCTCCTGGGGCAGCACGTCCAGCACGGCCCGCCCGAGCCGGCCGCGGTCTAGGGCGTCCAGCAGGTCCGGCACCACCACCTGCGCGCCCCGGCCCACGTTCACCAGGGTGAGGCCGGCGTGGCCCTGGCGCAGCAGGTCAGCGTCCACCAGGCCCCGGGTCGCCGCGGTGAGCGGCGCGCACAGCACCAGGATCCGGGCGCCGGGCAGCCAGGAGCCCAGCTCCGGGCCGGCATGGACCGGGAACTCCGCATCCGCCCGGGCGCTGCGCACGAAGCCGTGGACCTCCAGGCCCAGCTCCCGCAGGGCCCGCCCGATCTGCCGGCCGATGCGGCCGAAGCCGAACACCAGCGCGACCTTGCCGGTGAAATCCTCGGGCACCAGCCGGGCGGCCCAGGTCCGTTCCCGCTGGGCGGCCCGGCACTCATCCAGGCGCTGGGCTTCCTGCAGCAGGTGGGCGAGCACGTAGCGGGCCATCCACAGGCCGAACTGGCCGTCGGCACGGGTGATGGGGATGCCGGGGGGGATGCCCGGGTCGTTCACCAGGTGGTCCAGGCCCGCGCCGGAATTCTGGATCCAGGCCAGCCGCGGCATGGCGCGCACCAGCCCGGCCGGGACCTGCCACGCGAACAGCCCCTCGGCGCCGGCCAGCCACGGATCGGCGGACGCTTCGGCCAGGGCCCCGGGGGGCCAGCCGCGGATCTCCAGGCGGGGCTCCGCCTCCGCCAGGGCCGCGGCCCATTCCTTGAACCGGTGATGGATCACGGCCAGTTTGCGCATGGATCCAGCATACTCAATCCCCGCCGGCGGCAGGATCCGGCCGGTTTGGTAATACAATGGGTCCATGCCCGAACCCGCTTCCGCACCCCCCGTGGCCCAACCAGCGTCCCCTGGGCCGGTGTTCGAACCGCCCAAAGGGTTCGAGACCCGGTTCCGCGACCTGGAGCTGCATCTGGCCGCCTTCGACGGGCCGCTGGACCTGTTGCTCTACCTGATCCGGGAACAGAAGCTGGACATCCTGGACCTGCCCATGGCGGATGTCACCCGGCAGTACATGGACTACCTGCATCTCATGGAAGAGCTCAACCTGGAGATCGCCGCGGAGTTCGTGGCCATGGCCGCCCAGCTGCTGCAGATCAAGTCCCGGCTCATGCTGCCCCGGCCCCCGGCGGAGGCCGGCGAGGAGGATCCCCGCGAGGACCTGGTGCAGCGGCTGCTGGACTACGAGCAGGTGAAGGCGGCGGCCCAGGTGCTGTCCGTGCGGGAGGCGGACTGGCGCAACGTGGTGTTCACCCCGGGCCTGGACCTGCAGGAGCACGCCAAGGTCGAGGAGGAGCCCATCAAGGCCACCCTGTTCGACCTCCTGGGCGCCTACCGGGAGGCCCTGAAGCGCTTCCTGCCGCCGCCTCCGGTGGAGGTGCGCACCGCCCCCAAGTCCCTGGACCAGCGCATCCAGGAACTCCTGGCCACCCTCACCGCCGGCAGCTGGCAACCCTTCAGCAGCCTGCTGGCGGTGGCCCGGAGCCGGGAGGAGCTGGTGCTCACCTTCCTGGCGCTGCTGGAACTGGCCCGCACCGGCCGGGTGCACCTGGTGCAGACCGAACATCTGGGCGAGATCCGTGTCCAGGCCGCCTGACCCCGGCCAGGCCCTGGACCGGGGCTTCCGCTTCGCCTACCCGGCCGGGCTGGCGCTCTGCGTGCTCTGGCCCCTGGTGCTGCAGGTCCTGCTGGGCACCGTCATCCACCGCATCCCGGGGCCCCCTCCCGGCGCCGCGGTCCAGCAGCTGGGCTACACCTTCACCGGGCTGACCCTCGCCTGCGCCCTGGGCATCACCTGGCGCTGGGGCCGGCTCCGGGCGTCGTTCCGGAAGGTCCCCATCCAGCGGCAGGGGCTGGTCCTGGTCCGGGAGATCGTCCTCTATTCGGTCCTGTGCGAGTTCAGCACGCTGTTCGGCGTTCTCTACTACGGCCTGGGCGGGCCCGAGCGCTTTGCCCGGGGCTTCATCGCGCTGACCGCCGTCATGTTTTTCGCCTTCGTTCCCCGCCTGTCCACCTGGCGGGAAGCCGCCCACGGGGAGTAGACCGACATGCCCATCCCAGACCAGGACCCCTCAGCCACCCCGCACCGCGCCCTGGACACCCAGCCGATTCCGGTCGGGGTTCCACCGCCGGGACTGGCGGCCGAGCCCGCCCCGCCGGAGCGTCCCAAGTCCAGGCTCCTGCGCAACTGGATCGGCGGCATCGTGGCGGTCCTGATCCTGGCCGGGGTGGCGGTGTCCTTCCTGCGCGGCCCGTCCACGGCGCCCGGGGACAGCCTGCTGGGCGGCGGCCGGCCCAGCCAGGACATCCCCCCGACCCTGCGGCCCTACTACGACCGGGCCCAGAACGGGGACTCCAGCGCCATGCGCATGCTGGGCACCATGTACTACAACGGGCTGAACGTGCCCCAGAACCCCAAGGAAGGCATCCGCTGGTACCGCAAGGCCGCCGCCGCCGGCAGCGTCGCCGCCAAGAAGGACCTCGAGCAGCTCGGCCTCAGCCCGGAGGAGTAGGTGCGGCGGCAAATGCACGGTCAATCATCGTAAATTTCATAGCCGAGTCCATTGAAATATGGACTTGACACCGCCCCTCAGTCGGTTCAAACTTCATTTTAACAACACCCGCCACGCCTCTCACTGAAGCGCCCTAGGTGGGTTTTTTAGTATATGCGTTTATGGAAACCATACATAAGAAGACCTTTGCAAAACCCCCTCAATCGATCCCCCGGCTGCTGGCCAAGCTTGAAGCGCGAGGGCTGATCATTCCTGATCCGGACTTGGCGAGCCACCACCTCAAATTCATCGGCTTCTACCGTCTGTCCGCCTACATGCTTCCTTTCCAGCACCAGGGCACCGGCGCAGACCGGCATCAGTTCCGGCCTGGAACGACCTTCGATGATGTCTTGGGCGTCCATGGCTTCGACAGGAAGCTTCGGCTCCTGGTGCTGGATGCCCTGGAGCGGGTCGAGGTGGCCGTCCGCTCCGCCATCTCCGACCACATGTCATTGGCTTTCGGCAGCCTCTGGTTCCTGGACGCCAAGCGTTTCAAGCCAGGTTTCGACCATCTGGACTTCATCGCTCGGCTGAAAAGAGAAATCGGTCACGATCCGCGCGATGCGGGTCGTCGCCAGATCCATATCCGCCATTACTACGACAATTATGCAAGGCCGGAACTGCCACCGAGCTGGATGCTCTTCGAGGCCATCCCCTTCGGGGCCGTTTCCCGCTGCTATGCACACCTCCAGGACGCTGAACGTAAAGCTATCGCCGCCGATTTTCGACTGGACGAGCGCATCCTTCATTCCGCCCTTCATGCCCTTTCTTACTTGCGCAACCTCTGTGCCCACCACGCCCGCATCTGGAACCGGGTCTTCACCATCAAGCCGATCATTCCCAAGCGGCTGAAGGCTTTGAATGCCCCAAATCACCAGTTCTACGGCCTGGCCGTCATCCTTCAGGATCTGCTGGCAACGATTGTCAGAGACTCGCGTTGGGGCCTGAAACTCGCATCCCTGTTGGAACAGCACCCCAAGATCCAGGAGTCCACCTTGGGGTTTCAGCCGGATTGGCGTGCATCCCCCCACTGGAAGACCGCGAATCCGTGACGCACGGTTCCGAGCAGCTCGGCCTCAGCCCGGAGGAGTAGCGGCTGGGGCTTCGCGCCAGGCCAGGATCTTCCGGGCCACCGCCGGCCCGGTCTTGGCCTCCAGGTCCGCCGCCGCGGCCTCCCGCACCGCCTGGACGCTGCCGTAGCTCTGCAGCAGCTTGCGCGCGGTCAGCGGCCCGATGCCGGGGATCTGGGTGAGCTCGGTCTGCAGGGTCCGCTTGGCCCTGAGGTTGCGGTGGTAGGTGATGGCGAACCGGTGGGCCTCGTCGCGGATCCGCTGCAGCAGCTGCAGCACCGGGCTGGTGCGGGGGATGCGCAGGGGCTCGGCGCTGCCGGGCCGGAACACCAGCTCCTCCTTCTTGGCCAGGGAGGCCCGCTCCAGCTGGTCCAGGCCGAGCTCCCGCAGGGCCGCCTCGGCGGCGTGCAGCTGGCCCAGGCCGCCGTCGATGAGCACCAGGTCGGGAAAGTCCTGGCCTTCGTTGCGCAGCCGCTGGTAGCGCCGGGTCACCACCTCGGCCATGTTGGCGAAGTCGTCGTTCTGCTCGTTGGTCATCTTGAACCGGCGGTAGCGCTGCCGGTCGGGCAGCCCGTCCGTGAACACCACGCAGGAAGCCACCACCTCCTTGCCCTGGCCGTGGCTGATGTCGAAGCACTCGATGCGCCGGGGCAGGCGGACCAGGCCCAGGAAGCCCTGGAGCCCCTCCAGCACCGCCTGGTTCAGCCGGGCCGGTTCGAACTTGCGCTCCAGCGCCAGCCGCGCATTCTCCTGGGCCATGGCCAGCAGCTCCACCTTCTCGCCCCGCTGGGGCACGTGGATGGCCGGCTTGGCGCCGCGCAGGCTGCCCAGCCACTCCCGCAGCAGCTCCAGCTCGTCCGGCTCCAGCTCCACCATGATCCGGCCCGGCACCGGCTCCTCGGCGTAGACCCGCTTCAGCACCTCCGCCAGCACCGCGCCGTCGAAGGCCTCCACGTCCTCGATGAGGTACTCCCGGCGCGCCACCATCCGCCCGTCCCGCATCACCAGCCGGTGCACGCAGGCCCGGCCGTCCAGCACGGCGCTGCCGAACAGGTCGGCGTCCTCCTGGTCCACGGTGGCCGCCTTCTGCCGGTTGAACCAGGCGTCCAGCTGCTGCAGGGCGTCCCGGTACTGGGCCGCCTGCTCGTAGGCGCTGTGCTCCGCCGCCTGCCACATGGCCGCCTCCAGCCGGGCCTTCAGCTCGTCCCGGCGGCCCTCCAGGAACAGCTTGGCCTCCTTGGCCTGCTCCCGGTACGAAGCCTGGTCCACCGCGCCGATGCAGGGGGCCGTGCACCGGTGCAGCTGGTACTTCAGGCAGGCCCGGCCCCGCTTGCCGTCGATGTCGATGTCGCAGTCGCGGATCTGGAAGAAGCGGTAGACCAGCTCCGCGGTCCGGTAGGCGGTGGAGGCGGGGAAGAAGGGGCCGTAGTACAGCGAGCCGTCCTTGCGCACCTTGCGGGTGACGAACACCTGGGGGAAGGCGTTCTTCCAGGTGAGCTTCACGTACGGATAGCTCTTGTCGTCGCGCAGCAGGATGTTGTAGCGCGGGTGCTTTTCCTTGATGAGATTATTTTCGAGCGCCAGGGCTTCGCGCTCATTGCCCACGATGATGTACT
>Ga0181516_10000677_pt1 | contig 29305 bp, 24 predicted proteins | sample PEATcosm2014_Bin_25_FD_121104 | JGI IMG/M metagenome (GOLD analysis project Ga0181516, IMG submission 121104) | Peatland microbial communities from MTU Mesocosm Facility, Houghton, MI, USA - PEATcosm2014_Bin01_10_metaG | ecosystem: Environmental > Terrestrial > Soil > Wetlands > Peat | place... | reverse complement strand
ATCTACACTCGGTGGGCTCGCGCTGCCTCCAGAGCCAAAGCCAGCCGGTCAAAAAACTGACTGCGCTCACTCTGAAATCAGCACGCTTGAGAAATCGCGGCTAAAGCCGTGCCCTTTCAAAACCGGTCTACAGTAAAACAAAAAACGCCCTAAAACGCCTCCAGGTACAATGGAGCTGTGGCCTCATCCCTTTCTCTTTCCCCTACTGCGACGCGAATCCGTTGCAAAGGCGTGCTCTTCGACATGGACGGGATACTCGTCTCGTCCGTGGGTTCCGTGGAACGGAGTTGGTCGAAGTGGGCCGAGATGCGCGGCATCGATCCGGAACTAACCTGCAAGACAGCGCACGGCCGCCGGGCCATCGACACGATTGGCCTTCTCAGGCCGGACCTGGACCCCGAGGCGGAACTCAAGATCGTTGAGGACAGGGAAGTCGAGGACAACCAAGGGCTCGCCGTGTTACCCGGCGTGCTCGACCTGCTGGCCGCACTGCCGCCCACGCATCGGGGATTGCCACGCTGGGCCGTCGTGACCAGCGCCACAGAGCGGCTGGCCCGCGCGCGGATGGCTGCGGGAGGCATTCCGGCGCCAGAACGGCTCGTCACTGCTGAGTTCGTGACCCGCGGCAAGCCGCATCCTGAGCCGTTTTTGGCCGGGGCGGCTTTGCTGGGCTTTGCGCCCCAAGATTGCGTGGTTTTCGAGGATTCGTCGTCGGGTGCCCGAGCCGGCCGAGCCGCCGGTTGCACAGTTGTGGCGACCCTGTTCTCCCATCCCGTGGAGACGCTGGATGCCGCACACTACCTGGTGACCGACCTGAGCGGCATGCAGGTTACGCAGCTTGCCGGCGACGACGGATTGACGCTGGAATTCATCCCTCTGGCCAGATAAGTATCAGATCCCTGATCCATGACCCCTGCTTTGCATTACTCGTTTGCCTCAATCCGCCGCCCGTGCGGGTCCTGCTCCTCGCGCGTATTGATTTTGTAGATCTTCACAAAGGCACGCAACTGGTCGCGGCTCAGAGTCACCTGCTGCTCGAAGACGAACCAGCGCACGCCCTCGGTGCAGGGTGGCGTGGTGAGCGAGCCCATAAAGGTCCAGTAGCCGCGGTCGCCGGGCAGCAGCCCGCCGGGGTTGATCATCTCCGGAATCTTCTCTGATTTGCCCACGGTAGCCGGCAGGTGCGGCCAGAGAGTGGAAAGCAATGCGTTCGGCCTGTTCTGGTCCTCGATCAGCCGCACGGCGAGGATCGCCATCTTGCCATCGGCGCTCTTGTGCACCAGTTGGATGCTCATGTCGGAGAATTTGCCTTTGACAGTCTCCTCGCCGGGATGGCGGAAATCGAACTCGACCAGGTTGTAGCGAACGCCATCGACCACGATGTAGCTGCCGGGATCGACGTGGCCTACAATCGCGCGGCCAGTGTTCTCAAGCGTGACCGGGCCCGCGATGTAGTGGAACTCGATAGGCTTAAGCGACTTGTTGAGGTGCGCGCCGCGAATGTCAATTGGAGACTGCTCGTGGCCCTTGGAGCAGGCCTCGTAGGCCGGGTCGAGCTTGCCCCACCGCAGCGGGCCGGTCCTGCCCTCGTAACTCCAGTTCGGGTTCTGAGCAGCGGCCATCGAGGCCAACGCAAGGAAAAGTACGGCAAGTAAAGAAAAACGCATAAGCAGCTCCCCGATCAAGGCGTTCAAGCGACACCGAGAATTCTAAGTCATCGGCGGGGGAAGCGTGCAAAACGGAAAGGGACCCATCCGGCCGGATGGGTCCCACTATGGTGGAGCGGATTGAGGTTCCGGATTACTTTACGGCGGCCTTGAGGCCGGCCTGTTCGGCGAGAGCTGCAGCCTTGTCGGTGGCCTCCCAGGTGAACTCGGGCTCGCTTCGGCCGAAATGGCCATACGCAGCGGTCTGCTGATAGATGGGCCGGCGCAGGTTCAGGCTCTCGATGATGCCCTTGGGGGTGAGCGAGAAATTCTTGCGGACCAGCTCGGTCAGCTTGGCTTCGCCCACCTTGCCGGTGCCGAAGGTCTCAACACGCACACTCACCGGCTCGGGAACGCCGATGGCGTAAGCAAGCTGCACTTCGGCGCGTTCCGCCAGGCCGGAGGCCACGATGTTCTTGGCGATATAGCGGGCCATGTATGCCGCGCTGCGGTCGACCTTGGTCGGGTCTTTCCCCGAAAAAGCGCCGCCGCCGTGACGGCCCGCGCCACCGTAGCTGTCCACGATGATCTTGCGGCCGGTCAGGCCGGTATCACCCATAGGGCCGCCGATGACAAACCTTCCGGTCGGATTGATGTGGTACTTGGTGTGCTCGTCGAGCCACTTGGACGGCAGCACGGCCTGGATGACGTGCTTCAGAATATCGGCGTGCAATTCCTCGTTGCCGATGCTTTCGGCGTGCTGGGTGGAGATAACCACGGCATCGATGCGAAAGGGCTTGCCGTTCTCGTCGTACTCCACCGTCACCTGGCTCTTTCCGTCGGGGCGAAGGTAGGGCAGCTTCCCGCTCTTGCGGACGGCGGTCAACTGGCGGCACAACTTGTGGGCCAGCGAGATGGGCGCAGGCATCAGCTCGGGTGTTTCGTTCGAGGCGTAGCCGAACATCATGCCCTGGTCGCCGGCGCCGCCTGTGTCAACGCCCTGGGCGATGTCACCCGACTGCTTGTTGATGGTCGAGATCACGGCGCATGTGTTGGAGTCGAAGCCGTAGAGAGCATTGTCATAGCCGATGGAGGCCACGACGCCGCGGACCAGGCTCTGGAAATCGACGTAGGCCTTGGTAGTAATTTCGCCGGCGATGACTACCAGGCCGGTGGCCGTGAGAGTCTCGGCGGCAACACGGCTGTAGGGGTCCTGCTCCAGGCATGCGTCCAGAATTGCGTCTGACACCTGGTCGGCAATCTTGTCGGGATGGCCTTCAGTGACTGATTCGGAGGTAAACAAGAAACGATCGCTCAACTTCAAACTCCTGCCCATTGAAGGGATTCAATTTGGCTGCCCGCCGCGGTGATTGGCTGGCTTTTGTGGCCGCCGCTGAACGCATGGAGCATCTTCGCTCAGTTTGGCCGCTCACAGGCATCGGTGGCGCGCCTGCACCGGCAGGCCTGGGCCTGACTGCGCATCCTTTCCATGGTAATTGCGCAGGGGGCACGGCGGCAAAGGCTAGCAGCGAACGGGGCGCTTTCAGCCGTCAACGGACAGCCAGCGCAACTGAACAGCAGGGTCACGGAAAGATTGAAGTGCCGGTCAGCGCCCGTACCAGGCCAGGACGCCGGTAAGCAGTGAGCGCGTGGAGGACAATGCGGAGTGCATTGCGCCGTGCGCCTGCCCGAACGGCATCAAAGTGTGCCACCATCCGACGCGCATGCCGTAGTAGCGGACGGAAAGGTATGCGGCGCCGGCTACCGCGAAGACCAGGATAAGGGCGCCGACCCAGCGCAACCGCAGCTCGACAACTTCGTGATGCATGATGCGGGCTTTGCCCACGTTGGAGGCGAAAGCGGTCCAACTGCGGTCGTCGTCGAGCATCTGCCCGGAATCGTTGTAGGCCTTGAGATAGCGTTCTGTCCACGCTTGCGGATCCAGGCCCAATGCACTCACGTAACTGCGCACGATGCCCTTGCTGAGGATGCCGCCCGGCAGCAGGCGGAAACTCTCCTGCTCCAGCGCGACGAGGTAGCGTTGGCTGATTTTAGTAACCGCGGTAATGTCTTCCAGCGCAATGCCGCGGGATAGCCGCTCCATGCGCAGGTCTTCTCCAAAATTTCCCATCGGCAACCAAAACCCGGTACAGAGGATTCACAATTGCCCTGCTTGAAAGCCGCAACCGCCTGACCTGTCATTCCTTGCGAAAAGCCGAGCCAGCCGGAGGCTGGAAAGGGCGCGCCTATTGTGAAACTGCCCCTGAAACCAATTTCAAACTATTTTCCACGATAAACCCGGCTCTAATCTCAGTCAAAAAAAACTAAAGTTGTTACCTTTATTTTCAGTCATCTGAGCCAAATTGGTAACATTCCCCCATTCAAAAGGGGAATCAGGTTTCCTGACACCGCCAGTTGCGGCATGCGGGGTGGCCTGCGCATTGGGTTGGTGGGGCCCTCCCGACGCCCGACTCTGGCTCCCGCGGGCTGTTACCCTGAAGACGAGGGATTTCCGGCAGATTTGCCCCCTCGGAACAAGGCTGCAGCAAGGCTCGGGAATGAATAAGCTCATCTTTGCCAATCTGATTCACCGTCCGCTGCGTTCGATCATCAGCGTGCTGGCAGTGGCCATCGAAGTGGTCATGATTCTATCTATCGTCGCCATCTTCATGGGCATGTTGAACGACCAGAAGCAGCGCACCAACGGCATCGGAGCCGACCTGGTCGTCAGTCCATCGAATGCCAGCTTCATGAACGGCATGAGCGGTGCTGCGATGTCGGCCAAACTGGCCCCCTTTCTTGCCACTCTGCCCCATGTTGCCGTGGCCGCGCCAGTCATTCAGAACTTCTCCATGGGCGACTCGCTCGAGATTCTCTATGGCGTGGACTACAAGACGTTCAATGCGCTCAAGCCGTTCACGTTCATCGATGGTGGACCGTTCAATGGGCCCAACGACGTCATCGTAGACGATGTCTGGGCCAAGACCGGCAATGGACACCATGTGGGGGAAACCGTAAACATCCAGACCTTGCATCACGACTTCCGCATCTGCGGCATTGTCGAAAGCGGAAGAGGCGGGCGGAGGACGATCCCCATCGAGACCCTGGCCGCGCTGACAGGCTCGGATGGAAAAGCATCTGTCATCTACATCAAGGCCGACGATCCCGCCAACGAAAGCCTAATCCGGCAGGAGATTGAATCCACGCCGGGGTTACAGGGCTATCGCGTGCAGTCCATGGACGACATCCTCTCCATGTACACGCCGTCGCGTTTTCCGGGATTCGACCGCGCGCTCGATGTTGTGATTACCATTGCCGTCATTGTCGGTTTTCTGGTCATCTTCCAGTCCATGTACACGGCGGTCATGGAGCGCACGCGCGAGATCGGCATTCTCAAGTCCATGGGCGCTTCCAAAATCACCGTTGTCGGGCTGGTGCTGCGCGAGTGCGCGGTGCTGGCGATTGCCGGCGTTCTTGCCGGCATTGCGGCCACTTTTTGCGTGCGCGCGCTGCTTTCTGTGCGCTTCCCAGGGTTCGCCTTCGAACTGACCTGGGGCTGGATCGTCAACGGAGCCCTTATCGCCTTTTTGGGAGCTTTGTGCGGCGCACTTTATCCGGCCTGGATGGCGGCCCGGAAGGACCCGATTGACGCGCTTGCCTATGAATAAGCCCTGTGAATTGCGCTTCTTGCTGCACGGCCCGACGGAGCCGGCTGGGGTGTCGAATTAGCTATCCGACTTAGGGTACGCGAATGCTTTTCCACACTGAATCGTGAGCCTACGCTTGAAGATTCACAGAAATGTAACATTTCATTGACCGCCCAGTAATTCGAGACCCCTAAAAAGAAGATATCCACAAAGCAAGCCGTTCAAACAAAAGCGAAATTCTCTTATCTCACGCGCCGGAATTCTCGTTTCTACCTTGAAATTTCACGCGCTTTATGCACTGCGCACTGGGCAATATAAGTTGTTTGTACCATTGCATTTGCGTGGTAAAATTGAGCCACTTTAAGGTACCAAAACCCTTCTAAGGAGAGCCAAAAATGAAGAAGTTGCAGAGTCCTTGTCCCCAACGGTGTTTCGCCGTGCTGGCACTGGCGGCATTCTTCCTATCCATTACAGGCGTCACCGCATCCGCGCAGACGTCAGGTGCAGGCACAATCAATGGAACTGTGAGTGACGTCGCCCAGGCAGCCATTCCCGGGGCGTTGGTTTCCGTGATCAACACGGATACGGGCATCAGCCACGACTACACGACCAACTCCACCGGCCTCTACACGGCAGCGTTCCTGTTGCCGGGGCACTATAAGGTCGATGCAACTGCGCCGAATTTCGGAAAGGTTGAGACCAGCGACATAACCCTGATTGTGGGCCAGACGCTGACCATTGATCTCACACTCAAAGTGAGCACCTCCAGCACAACTGTTGAAGTTCAGGCGGCCCCGCAGATGCTGGACGTAGAAAAGACTGAAGTTTCTCAGACGATGGATCAGCAGATGGTTCAGAACCTGCCAGTCAACGCCCGCAATTGGTCGAGCTTTGTGCTTTTGACCCCGGCGGTAACCCAGGACGGCAGTTCGGGACTGATCAGCTTCCATGGCATCAGCGGCCTCTACAACCAGAACTACGTGGACGGCGCCAACAACAACCAGATGCTGTTTTCCGAGGCACGCGGTCGCGCCAGCGGCGCTCCCTACGTTTACTCGGTCGATTCAATCAAGGAGTTCCAGGCTGAGACCTCGAACTACTCGGTGGAGTTCGGCCAGGCGGCCGGCGGACAGGTGAACGCCATCACCAAGAGCGGTACCAGCAATCTGCATGGCGACCTGTTTTATTACCTGCGCTATCCGACTCTGAATGCTCTTGACCCGTACAGCAAGTGGAACGCACTCTTCGGCAGCGCATCCAGCACGCCGATCCTGGCGAAGACGCTGCTGACCCAGCCAATTCACCAGCAGAACCAGTTCGGCGGTTCGGTAGGTGGGCCGCTTCTTCCGAACAGGCTCTTCTACTTCTTCACCTATGACGGTTTCCGCAAGGTGGGCCGTGCACTTTACTACAACACCAATACCATCACGCTCACGCCGACGGCCGGCAACAGCGCAGGCACCATCATTTCGCCAACGCAATGCCCGGCGACAATTACCTCCACCATGTGCACGGCTGGCATCCAATTCCTGATCAACGTGGGGCAGGCAGCGCCGTCCCGCTTCGCCAAGCAGGATCTATTCTTTCCGCGTCTCGATTACCACATCAATTCGAAGAGCGACGCTTTCATCGACTTCAACTTCGCCAACTTCACCTCGACCAACGGCTACACCGCCACGCCGACGATCTCCAACAGCTCGCCATCAACCAATGCCACGACCACCTATCACGAGCGATTTCTGGTGGGCGGCCTTACTACCACCATCAACAGCAGTATGGTCAATCAGGTTCATGGCCAGTGGGGCCGCGATCTGGAGACGGCCGGCGCGAACGATGCGGCACCCAACGTTTCGATCGGCAGCAGCTCCGGCTCTTTACTTCTTGCCTTCGGCATGCCTAACGCACTGCCCCGTATCGCCGAGCCCGATGAACATCGAATTCAGGGTTCAGATGTCTTCAGCTGGGCACGGGGCCGTCACACGCTCAAGTTCGGCGGCGACATCAACAACGTCCACGAGGTTATGATCAACCTCTTCCAGGGCGGTGGTCTCTATGGTTACAGCGACACCAATAACGCCGTCCAGTTTGCCGACTGGATCTCAGACGCATTCCAGGGCCAGAGTGGTAATACCGATCCTTACGCCGGCTATCACTACAACTCCTTCGTGCAGACCGTCGACCAGGTGAATACCAAAACGGGTACCCAGGGTAAAGACGACTTCTATATGAACATGTACGACGTCTTCGCACAGGATACGTGGTCCGTGAATCGGAAGCTTACCCTTAATTTCGGTGCGCGCTACGACATCCAGATCACGCCGCCTCCGGGCAAGATCAACACCAACTACTCGCCGATCTCGAATCTCTACACCCAGACCATCAAGAACGTCTCCGATCGCGTGACGCCGCGCATCGGCTTCTCCTACAACATGATGCCGGGCACAGTGATTCGCGGCGGCTATGGCATTTACACCGCGCTGAACCAAGGGTCCACCTACTATGCAATGCGCGTAGAAAACGGCGTGGTTCAGGTCAACTACAACTACTCGGGCTGCAAATCGGGCTGTACATCTTCGTTTGTCACCTCCGCCACCATGCAGTATCCGAACGTGCCCTTCCTGCCCCCAGGCCCCGCGCTCAACACGGCACTCATTCCGACGGGTGGCGCGGCTCCTGCGTTAAAGGGCCCCAGCAATCTGGGTTCGCAAAGCTTCCACGGTCTCGATCCGAACTTTGTGCCGCCTTACTCGCACGAATTGGATCTGTCACTCGAACAGTTGCTTCCGGGCAAGCTCTCACTGAGCATCGGCTACATCGGCACGCGCGGCATGCGCCTGCCTGTCTTTATCGACGCGCAGCTGGTCGGCCAGAAGCCGAGTGGTATTAAGACCTACAACGTTCTGGATGCCAGTGGCAACCTTATCAAGCAGATGACGGTTCCCGTTTACCTGCCCACCGACCGCCGCTACCAAAATGGCGCGACGCAGAATGCAAGCACGCAGTTGTCCAGCTTCAACACCGGCTTCAGCGTGGCCAACACCTGGTACAACGCCATGGCCGCCACCGTCCGCAGGCCCCTTGCCAATGGTCTGGAGTTCGTGGGCAACTACACCTGGGCGCACGCTTCCGATACCGGCCAGGTGGGCGGCAACAACGGCACCTTCTACGGCGGCGATGTTCCGCTGGATCCGAACAACATTAGGGGCGAAAACGGCCAGTCGGACACCGACATCCGGAACCGCTTTACGCTTACCGTCGTTTATCAACCTAACTTCAGCTTTGCGAGCCAGCTGGCGCGCGCCGTGGTGAATGGCTGGTCCATCTCCGGCAGCGAGATTGCTTCCGGCGGCCAGCCCGTGTTTCTGGGCGTTTCCGGTTCCAGCATCTACTCAGGCTCCACCTCGGCCACGAGCTATGCAGATGACGGGGGCATCTATGGTGGCGCCATGAGTTCCAGCTCCGGTGGGGCCACCAACGGCCGTCCACCCTATATTGGCCGCAACAGCATTCCGATGCCGCGCTGGAACAACGCCGACCTTCGCCTGGCACGGAAGTTCCCCATCCACGAAAGCATGTCTGTGGATCTTTCCCTCGATGCGTTCAACTTCCTGAACCAGACCATCGTTCAGGGCGTGAACTCGAACTACGGCACCTACACAGCGGCCTCCAGTACCACCGCCATCTCCCTGCCTTCCGGCGCCAAGGAATTTTGCTCGGCCACCACTGCGGCTCCTTCCACTTCCTCGCTGCAGGGCTGCTTCAGCCCGTATGCGGGGACAGGTGCCACCGCCTTCAACCAGAAGAGCACCACCACCAGCAATCTCTACGGGCCCCGTCAGTTGCAGGTGGCGGCTAAGTTCAGCTTCTAGTTTTGGCTGCTTTACACTTCAGACGCGGCAGCTTCGGCTGCCGCGCTTTTGTTTATGGTGTCGGAATCGAACGCCCCCCAGCCCTCATCGGCGATACTGGTAGGTTGCGTGGCCGCAATCAGCAGAGCGGCGAGGTTCAATCGTGAAATCCGGCACAACAACCCTGGTGGATATAGAAACGATTCGAGCCGCAGCGGCGCGGATTGCGCATGTTGCCGTTAGGACGCCGCTGGTACGCGCGCCGTTTCCCGGTCTTTCCGGCTTTGGCTTTCAAAAAGAAATCCGCCTCAAGGCCGAAAGCCTGCAACCCATCGGTGCCTTCAAAATGCGCGGCGCGGCTAACAAGATCTTCCAGCTCACGGCCAGCGAAATCGCTCGCGGCGTCATCACCTACTCGAGCGGCAATCACGCGCAGGCCGTAGCCTACGCAGCGCGCGAGGTGAGCGCAAAGGCCGTGATCGTAATGCCCTCCAACGCCCCTGCCATCAAGCGTGCAGCCACACTGGCATTTGGCGCTGAAGTCGTGGATGTAGGCGTAGCCTCAAGCGAGCGCCTTGCCATGGCCGAGAAACTGGTGCGCGAGCACGGCTACGTCGTCATTCCGCCTTACGACGACGAGCAGATTATCGCCGGCCAAGCCACATGCGGCCTGGAGATTGTGGAAGAGTGGCCGGAGGTCGATCTGGTCCTGACACCGGTGAGCGGCGGTGGGCTGCTGAGTGGTGTCGCTGCCGCGGTCAAGCAGTTACTCCCCAAAGCAAAGGTCATTGGCGTTGAACCCGAACTTGCCGGCGACACAGCCGAGAGCTTTCGCACCGGCAAGATCGTCACCTGGGGCGCGGAGCTTACCAGCCGCACCATTGCCGACGGCCTGCGCACGCAGAGCGTGGGCGAGCGCAATTTCGCGCACATTCAGGCGTTTGTCGACGATGTCATTACCGTCACCGAGGCCGAGATTCGCGCCGCCATGCGGGCTATCGTCGCCACCACGCGCCTGGTTCCCGAGCCCAGCGGCGCTGTGCCGGTGGCCGCACTGCTCTTCCACGCCGCCCAGTTGCCGGATTATCGCAGAGCCGCAGCCGTGATCAGCGGCGGCAATGTTGACCCCGCGATGCTGGCCGAAGTGCTCACGGAAACCGGGGTATAACGTCGTTCGACTATGATTTTATCCGTGAAGAAGTCACGAATCCTTGCCACCCGCGCCCTTGTCCTGGCCCTCTTGCTTGTCTTCGCCGCGCTGTCCGTGAGCGGACAGAAGAAGAAGGGCTCGCAACTGGAAAAGCCGATGGCCGGTCCGCGCGCCACCGCCCTGCGTGTCACCTGGCTCTTCGTCGCGCCCGACCTGGGATCGCAAAAGGTGGATCGCGTTCAGATTGGCCGCGAGATGGTGGTGGCTGAAAAGAGCGGGCCGTGGATGCGCGTCTACGCCAACACCGATATCGAGGAGTTGCAGGAAGACAAGGACACCCCAATTATCGGTTCGGATGAGACGCCGCCGCCGGTCTCCGGCTGGATGCAGGCCAAGGGCCTGGTGGAAGAAACCACGCCCAACGGCGACCAGGTGCTGATGGGCACGGCCGCCAACCAGGAATCGCTGGCGTCCGATCCGCGCGGCCCGGTGAACGCAGCGAAGACTGCGAAGCTGCTTTACCAGCGGCTGGTCGAGATGTTCCCCAACTCGCCCCTGGCGCCCGAGGCGCAATGGCGAGCGGCAGACATCCAATGGCAGATCGAGAAGTCCGACGCTTCTTCGCTTCGCTCCGCCCACGAGAAGGACCCGTACATGCGGGAACAGATGAACGAGGACCCGCTTAAGAAAGTGATCAAGCAGAATCCGCACACCCGTCAGGCCGATCTGGCCGCCTTCGAACTGATCGACAATAAACTTTGCGGGGACTGGCAGGGCGCCGTCCAGTGCCCGGAGAAGGAGTCGGAGCTCTACGAAAAGTATGCCGACGAACACCCCGACGGGCCGCGCACGGCACAGGCCCTCTACCAGGCGGTCTATCGACAAGCCGTCCTTACCGACATGTTTGCCGCCAATGGAGACGACAAGAAAAGCGAAAATGCCAAAAACCACGCCCATGAACTTTCCGCAAGACTGAAGGAACACTTTGCGGCAACAGACTACGCGTGGCGAGCCGGGGCTCTGGTGTACAAATTGGATGAAGGCATTCCCGTCTACGGCATAGACCGCGAGTGAACTGGGGAAGGTCGTTCGCCGGCAAACCGTAACCCTACCCTGGAGGCTGTTTGAGTCCGTATATTCAGTCCATCATTTTAGGAATTGTGGAAGGCCTGACCGAGTTTCTTCCCGTCAGTTCGACAGCGCACCTGCGCATTGCCGAGGCGTTGATGAAGATTCCGCTGGATGACGCTTACTGGCGGATGTACACCATCGTCATCCAGTTGGGCGCAATCCTGGCGCTTTGCATCCTGTTCCTTGACCGTATTGTGGAGTTCGCACGCACATTTCCCGAGGGCGATGACGGCAAACACACCTGGATGAATCATCCCATTTCGCTTACGTTCGTTGCCTTCGCTCTCACTTCGGTCACCACCCTTCCGCTGCGCAAATGGAGCGAGAAGAACCTGGGCAGCCTGACGGCCATTGCGCTGGCCCTGGTCATTGGCGGCGTCATCATGTGGATCGTTGACGCCCGCGCCAGCCGCTACGAAGCCGGAACCACCCACGTTGAAGAAATGACACTGATCCAGGCCGTATGGATCGGGCTATGCCAAACGCTGTCGGCGGTCTTTCCCGGCACCTCGCGCTCCATGTCCACCATCGCCGCAGGCCAGGTCGTGGGCCTCAGCCGCCCCGCGGCGCTGGAGTTCAGCTTTCTGCTTTCCATTCCCACCATGATCGCCGCGACCGCGTGGGATTTCCTCAAGGAAGTCCGTGGCAGCAAGTCCGCCGATGCTGCCGCGGCCGCTGCGCACGTGGTGATGAACGGGGAACGCTGGATCGTGCTGCTGATTGGCCTGGTGGTCTCGTTCATCGTGGCGCTGGGCGTGGTGGAGTGGTTTCTTCACTGGGTCCGCAAGCGCGGATTCACCATGTTCGCCATCTACCGCATCCTGCTCGGCGGCGCTCTTCTGATCTGGGGAGCGAAGTTCATCGGCGGCTGATTTTGAGGGACTTACGGCAAGGTTGAGGCATTGCCGGTTGTTTTTCACACATCCGAATGTGTGCTATTCTACACATTGAGATGTGTGACCATGCCGACCAACCTTGCAATTGACGACCGACTGATCGACGAGGCCCGCCGAATCGGGAACCACGCCACAAAGAAGGAAGCTGTCACTGCGGCTCTCGACGAATACATTCGCCGCCGCAAGCAGCTCGAGATCCTCAAGTTCGAAGGCACGATTGATTACGATCCCACCTACGACTACAAGAAGAATCGACAACTCGATCGCATTGAGCTTGAGCCGTGAAGGTTCTCGCAGACACCTGTGCCTGGTCCCTTCTGTTGCGGCGCAAAACCAGGGCCGCACTCAGAAGTGACGAGCAATTCATTCTCGCATCGCTCAAAGAAGCAATCAGGGATGGCCGAGTCGTCCTCATCGGTCCCATTCGACAAGAAGTTCTCTCGGGTATCCAGGCCCAGGCCCAATTTGAGGAATTGCGGAACTCGCTGGCCGCTTTCGCCGATGAACCCCTCACCACCGGCCATTTCGAAGAAGCCGCACGCCTGCTCAATCTCTGCCGCAGCCGCGGCGTTGAGTGCGGTTCAACTGATATTTTGATCTGTGCGATTGCATTCCAGATGCACTACGACATCCTGACCTACGATCAGGGCATGAAACGCTGCATCGAGGTTTTGCGGATCGAAGGGCTTCTCCACCAATAACCCTGGGGGTCCACACCAAGGTTCCCCCCACCCCGTTTTGCCCGGAATCCACCTTGCAGCCGGGGATAATAAGAGCTGCTCTGGGATTTTTCCCGCCGCTCTAACGAGCTCGACCCGGACCTGATTTTCCGGAACAAAAGCGCGGCAGCCGTAGGAGCGGAATACCCCGCCATGAAGCCTATTCGCATTGTCCTATCGCCCACGCGAAGCCGCCACCTGAACCTGTTTCTGGGGCTCGTCCTTTTGCTGGTCTCGTTTCTCCTGCTTCTGGCGCTGACTACATGGCATGCCGCAGACCCGTCGCTGAACACCGCCACCGATCCGGTACCGCCTTATCTGGTGCGCAATTGGGTTGGTCTCTTCGGCTCCTATCTCAGCGATCTCCTGCTGCAATTCCTGGGATTGACGGCCTTTTTGCTGCCGCTGTGGCTGGGCGGCATCGGCTGGACATGGATGCGCTCGCGCCCCAGCGGATCGGTGCTGCTGCGCTGGACCGGCACTCTGCTGGCGGTCGCCTTTGTGCCCGCGGTGTTTGGGCTCATGCCGTGGCACTGGCACTGGTTGCACATGTTGCCCGTGGAGGGCGTGATGGGCCGCCTCGTGGCCGGCCTGCTGGTCACCTACCTCAACATTCAGGGTGCTTGGCTTGTAGCCGCCGTCTTCGCTGCAGCGGGACTCTACTTCGCCTCCGCCATCAGCTTCTGGGTCGTGAAGGAAGCCGCCGAGACGCGCTGGCTCCAGCTCCGAAATCTGCTTGACCGCTGGAAGAACTGGCGCGAGGAGCGCGCCGAGCAGAGAGCTGACCGGAAAGACGAGCGAGGGATGGAGCGCAAGGCCGAAGACGGCGAAGAGCACATCCCGGCTCCGGTGCTGCGCTTTGTTCCAGAGGCCGGTCCGGATTTCGAAGTGGAGGAACCTGCCGAGCGTCCAGGCTTGTTCGCCAGGCTTTTCGGCCGCCGCAAACGCGCGGCTGAAATTGACCCTCTCGACGAAATTCCCGCCTTCCGCCGAGCGGCCTTCGAACAAGCCAATCCGGATCATGCGGTTCCAGTCGCGCCGAACCAGGGCAAGGTTGAAGAGCAGGTTCCCGTCACGACTCCGCTGCGCAGAACCAGCATCTGGGAGCGCGCCGCGGAAGTGCCGGTGCAGCCGGCGCCACAGAATGTTGTCCCCATGCAGCCCGCGGCCACGCGCCTTGCCGAGGTACGCGGCGCGGATTTACGGCCTGCTGCGCAACAGCCCGCAGCTTTGCGTTTTGAGCCCGCTCTTGCCGCAGCGCCAGCGGAAGGAATTGCCATTCACTCCCGTGCCGACGCCGACCTGCGCTCGGCCACCGTAGCTCCCAAGAATCTTAGCGGCTTCAAACTTCCGCCCAGCACACTGCTCAATCCAGGCGAGGGACCTCAGACGGTCCGCGAAGATGAGCTGCGCGAAGAGGCCAGGGTGCTTGTCGAGAAGTGCGCCGAGTTCGGCGTGCGTGGCCAGGTGGTGCAGATCAATCCAGGGCCGATGGTGACCACTTACGAGGTGAAGCTTGAAGTGGGAGTGAAATACTCGCGCGTTACCAGCCTCGCCGACGATTTGTGCCTGGCCATGCGCGCCGAGAGCATCCTCATCGAGCGCATGGCGGGCAAGAGCACGGTCGGCATCCAGGTGCCCAATCACGAGCGCGAAACCATTCACCTGCGCGACGTCCTGGAGAGCGAAACCTTTGCCAAGTCCAAGGCGCGCCTTACGCTGGCCATGGGCAAGGACATCAACGGCCGCATTGTCACGGCCGATCTCTACTCCATGCCCCACGTGCTGATCGCCGGCTCTACCGGCTCGGGCAAGTCAGTGGCCATCAACGCCATGATCATGAGCCTGCTCTTCCGCACCACGCCCGCGCAGGTGCGTCTGATCCTGGTCGACCCCAAGCGCGTGGAACTCGGCATGTACGAAGGCATTCCGCATCTCTTCACGCCCATCATCACCGAGCCCAAGCTGGCCGCCAACGCATTGCGCAATGCCGTCCGCGAGATGGAGCGCCGGCTCAAGCTGCTGGCCTCGCGCAGCGTGCGCAACATCGAGCAGTACAACAAGCTGTTTGAAGGCGTCATGCCTTCGCTCTTCGACGAAGACCCGAACGAAGAGCCTCTGCCCTATATCGTCATCATCATCGACGAACTGGCCGACCTGATGATGCTTGACCGCGCCAACGTGGAAGAATCCATCACGCGGCTCGCGCAGATGGCGCGCGCCGTCGGCATTCACCTGATTCTTGCAACGCAGCGTCCCAGCGTCGACGTCATCACCGGCCTGATCAAGGCCAACGTGCCCACGCGCATCAGCTTCCGCCTGGCCACCAAAGTCGACTCGCGCACCATCCTCGACACCAACGGCGCGGAGGCTCTGTTGGGCCGCGGCGATATGCTTTTCCTCCCGCCCGGCACCAGCCGCCTGATGCGCCTGCACGCTCCGTATGTAAGCGAGAAGGAAACGGCCGCGGTGGTCGCCTTCTGGAAGGATCAGGGTCAGGCCGAGTATGTTGAGGGCTTCCTTGAAGCGCCCAAGGACGAGCGCGCCAGCGTCGATGGCTCCAACCCCGACCCCGACGAGAACGACCCCATGTACGACGACGCCGTGCGCCTGGTCTTCGAGTTCGGCAAAGCCTCCACGTCGCTCCTGCAGCGCCGTCTCCGCATCGGCTACGGCCGGGCAGCACACCTGATTGATTTGATGGAGCGCGACGGCCTTGTAGGCCAGGCCGACGGCTCGCGCCCCCGCGAGTTGCTCAAGGCTCCCGGCTGGCTCCATGAAGTCATGGCCGGCAACGAGTAAGCGCCAGCGCTCCAGCTAGCTAACCCGCTAACTCGCCAGCCCGCAAGGCATGTTAACCTGCCGAATTTCGCGGCAATCTCCGCAACCCACGAGCACCAACCCCGCCCTGCGCATCTAATCATCAGGAGCAATTCACCATGGGGAAACTCCTATACCTCTGCCTGTTGATCTCGATCCCTCTGTCTGCGCAGGAAATCCCCATGGCCACTCAACTGGGGGGCAGTCCCTTCTTCATCAAGAAAACCTGGTATATCGGCGGCGTGGGTAACTGGGATTCCCTCACCATCGATCCCACAGCCCAACAGCTTTATATCGCCCACGGCCCCGTTGTCCAGGTCGTCAGTATCGACTCAGGCGAGCTGATCGCGCAGATTTCCGGCTTTCGCGAAGCTCATTCCATCGTCATCGACGACTCGGGTACGTATGCATACGTCAGCGACGGTCAAGCGGATGCCGTCGATGTGGTCGACCTGCGCAGGCTCGAAATCGAGTCCACCATGCCCATTTACTGTTCCCCGCGCTCAATCGCATTTGAGCCTAGCAGCCAACTCGTGTTCGTCATCTGCGGCGCCAACGCCGCAATCCCATCCATCCGGGAATCTCCTCTTCCCCAGCGCACGACCACCGGCAATCGCCCCGTGAGCCAAACGGATCAACAGGCGCAGTCGGATTTCTCCGGTATCTCGCATGTCGTCGTGATCGACGCAACGACAAAAACGGTGATTGCCGATTTTGCCGTCGCCGGCGACTTCCGTTTTGCGCAGCCTGACGGCGACGGCCATGTCTACGTTTCTGTAGGAGAGGCTCATCAAGCCTGGATAGACAATGGCAGGAAGGCCCAGGCTGATTTCCCGCAGAGCATTGCGCGACTCGACGGACCCGCTATTGCGGCAAGAGCAAATCAGCAACTGGACGCACATTCCAACTCAATGTCTTCATCGAAAAAACCGGTCCATATCGATTGGAGTCACAACGCGAATCCCGGCGCCGATTTGCGCTTCCTTCCGCTGCGCTCAAATTGTTCCAATCCGCAAGGCCTCGCAGTCGATGGCAAACATCTCCGCCTGTTTCTGGCCTGCGACGATCAAAAACTTCTGGTCCTGAACGCCGGTACCGGCGATCCGGTCGCCTCCCTGACTACCGGCCCCGGTGACGATGCCCTCGGCTACGATCAGGGGCGGGGCCTGGTATATGTTGCGAATGGCGCCGGCTACGGCAGCCTCACCGTCATTCGCCAGGACGAAACCACCGACTCCTACGAGGTGATTCAAAACCTGCCCACGCGGGAGCGCGCGCACACCGTGGCTGTTGACTCTTCGACCGGCGAGATCTATCTCGTGACCGACTTCCACGGGGTCGATCTGACGAAGCCCGGCACTATCGGCACAATGAAAGCAACACCGGTGAACGGAAGTTTCCAGGTGCTCGTGGTCGGCCACTGATACCGGATTCACCGGAGCCGTAGTCCCACGGACAGGTTTTCGTACGTGAGGTGGAGAGCCTGCGACTGAGCGAAGCAAAATGAGTTCCTCCTTTGAGAACCGGGGGCAAAGCGCCCGCTGTTGCAATGCGCCCGTCCTGTGCTACACTTCGTCCGGTAAACGCTTTCTCGCTTTCATGCGCCTTCTTTTCCGCTCGACTCCCGGTTTTCTCCCGGTCTCAGGAAAAGAAGACGTTTCTTTTGAGTGCGGTCTTCGTTTGCCGCATGACATTTGCAAGAGTAAAGCCATTTACCGAGGGCAAACTTCCATAGTCTCAATGGGCGCACTCCGCCCTTACAGGTGACGCAATGTTCGGATTGGTCCCAGCCTCCCACGCCGCCGGTTCGCTCGGCTCTCTGCCGGCGCTCCTCGCCTTCAGCACTGAACCGCTCGCGCACCTCCGGCTGCTCGACATTTTCGTCATCGCCATCTATTTCGTGATGGTGATCTGGATTGGCTTCTACCTGAAAGGCAGATCGAACACCAGCGAAGAGTTCTTCATGGCCGGGCGCGAAATGACCGCGTGGATTGCCGGCCTGAGTTTCGTCTCTGCCAACCTGGGTTCGCTCGAACTGATGGGCTGGGCAGGTTCGGCCTATCAATACGGCATCCTCGCCACCCACTGGTATTGGGTGGGCGCCATTCCAGCCATGCTCTTCCTCGGCCTGGTCATGATGCCCTTCTACTACGTGTGCAAAACGCACTCGGTCCCCGGCTATCTTGACCTTCGCTATGGCGGCGCGGCTCGCAGCGTGGCAGCTTTCTCCTTCGCCGCCGAGATGATCCTCATGAGCGGCGTCAACATGTTCGCCATGGCCGTCGTCATGAAGGTCGTCCTTGGCTGGGATATCAGCTTCAGCATCTTCGTTTCGTCCATCGCGGTGGCCATTTACGTGGGGCTGGGCGGATTGCGCTCAGCCATCTTCAATGAGGTGCTGCAGTTTGTCCTCATTTGGGGCGGCGCGCTCCTGGTGCCCATCCTCGGTCTGGTGCAAGCCGGCGGTGTCGGCGGCCTCAAGAAGCAAATCATGGCCAACATGCAGTCGGTGACCGGCGTGCATGGAGACAGCTACTTCCACCTGTGGCGCGACACGGGAAGTTTTGCGGCCAACCCCATGGGCGTGCACTGGACCGGCATCGTTTTCGGCCTCGGCTTCGTCATCAGCTTCGGCTACTGGACTACCGACTTTCTCGTCGTCCAGCGGGTGCTCGCGGCCCACAACCTGCGCGCCGCTCGCATGGCGCCGATCATCGCCTCGTTCTTCAAGATGGCGGTGCCCTTCATCGTCATCCTGCCTGGCCTGCTTGGCCTCGTCTTGTTGCAGAATAACGATGGCAGCCGCCGCCAGCTCGTAGGCGAAGACGTGGTCGCCGCCTGCACCGTCTCCTCTGCAAGCGGCCAGGTCGAAGACTCATCGGCTTGCTCGGCGGCAATGGCCAAGACCACCCTGCCTGCCGAATACCAGCAGAAAGTGCTCAGCGCTGCCCCTGACTCCGAACTGCACAGCTACAATCAGGCACTGCCCCTGATGATGGTGCGTTACCTCGGCCCTGGACTTCTTGGACTCGGCATCACCGCCCTCATCGCCGGATTCATGAGCGGCATGGCCGGCAACGTCAGCGCCTTTTCCACGGTGTGGACCTACGACATCTACAAGCCGCTCATCAACAAGAAAGGCTCCGACAGTCACTATGTGCTTGTAGGACGCCTCTCGATTTTGATTGGCGTCGCAGTGTCCATCGGCGCGGCCTACCTGGTAATGCACGCGCACGGCATCATGGACTATGTGCAGGCGCTATTCAGCATCTTTGTCGCGCCTCTTTTGGGCACCATTCTCTTTGGAATGTTCTGGAAGCGCGCCACGGCGCCGGCAGGTTTTCTCGGCCTGCTTCTTGGCATCGTCTTTTCAGCAAGCTTGTTCATGTGGGTCAAGCTGGTTCCTGCCGCGTTGGCTAATGTAGCGCTTTCGCCGGATGCCAAGCCGATGGCAGAGAATGTCTTTCGAGCCCTGTGGGCATTCCTCTTCACCGCCATCGTCGTAATCGTCGTGAGCCTGTTGACCAAGCCCCGGCCTGTAGCTGAACTCGAAGGCCTGGTCTATGGCGCCACCAAGCTGCCCACGGAAGAGCCGGTGCCGTTCTACAGGAACGAATACATGTGGGCGATCCTGGTGGTTGTGATCTTTGCGGCGTTGAACATCATCTTCTGGTAACGAGAGAAAAGGGGTACACACATGCATGGTTCCGGAATTCCCATCTGGTTCTTTATCGGAGTGCTGCTGCTGATTTATGGCGGAATGATCTTTGGCTACGGCATCTATGAATGGCAAACCGCAAGCTACCCGCCTTTGGTGCAATTGACCGAGTTGCACACGCCCGTCTGGTGGGGCGGGGTGCTGGCACTCCTCGGGCTGCTTTACGTCGTCAAGTTTCGCCCGCGCCGCGCGGGCAAGTAAAGCGCTCAAAGTGTTTTTTGTCAGGGCACGACTGGTAGGCCGGGGTTTTAACCCCGACGAATCCAGGAAACAAAATCGATTTGGGCTTTGGCCCCTGAGGGTCTAGCCCGCCAATGATTATCAATCAAAGGAGCAAGTATCATGGCAGCGCAGAGAGCAATGACATACGGCATCGTCGTAGGCAATCGCGGATTTTTCCCGGATCATCTGGCAAAAACCGGCCGCGATGAGATCATCAAAGTACTTGAGGCCGCGGGCGCGCGCGCCATCGTCCTGGGCCCGCAGGACTCCAAGCACGGCGCGGTGGAAACTTACGCGGAATCTCAGAAGTGCGCCGAGCTTTTCAAGAAGCACGCCGAAGAAATCGACGGCATTATCATCACCCTTCCCAACTTTGGCGAAGAGCGTGGCATCGTCGACGCCATCCGGCTCTCCGGTCTCAAGGTCCCGGTGCTGGTTCAGGCCACGCCCGACCGCTCCGACGCCATGACCATCGCCACGCGCCGCGACAGTTTCTGCGGCAAGATGAGCGCCTGCAACAACCTGATGCAATACGGCATCGCGTATTCGCTGACCACGCTGCATACCGAGGCAGTGGACTCGCCCGAGTTTAAAGCGGATCTCGAATGGTTCTCCGCCGTCTGCCGCATAGTAAAGGGACTGAAGAATCTCCGCATCGGCTCCATCGGCGCGCGCCCCACGGCCTTCAACACAGTGCGCTACTCCGAGCGCATCATGGAGACAAACGGAATTACCATCGAGACCATCGATCTCTCGGAGATCTTCGGCCGCATCAACCGCATGAAGGACATGGACGATGCGGCGCAGGCCAAGCTCGCCGCCATCAAGTCGTATGTGACCACCGCCGGCATCGCCGACGCCGCCCTGCTCAAGATGGCCAAGCTCGGCGCCGTCATTGACGGCTGGATGACGCAGGCCAATGTGACCATCAGCGCCGTGCAGTGCTGGACCTCGATGGAGGAGTTCTTCGGCGTCGTGCCCTGCACCATCATGAGCATGATGAGCAACAACCTCATTCCATCGGCCTGCGAAGTCGACGTTCCCGGCACGCTCAGCATGTACATGCTGGCGCTCGCCTCGGGCACTCCGTCCGCGCTCCTCGATTGGAACAACAACTACGGCGCCAATCCCGACAAGTGCGTATGCTTCCACTGCTCCAACCTGCCCAAGCACTTCTTCAAGGACGTGCGCATGGACTACCAGGAGATCATCGCCGGCACCGTGGGCAAGGAGAACACCTTCGGCACCTGCGTAGGCCGCGTCAAGGCCGGCGTCATGAGCTATGCGCGCTACTCCACCGACGATCGTCGTGGCGTGATTCGCGGCTACACCGGAGCGGGCAAATTCACCGACGATCCGCTCGAGACATTTGGCGGCGCAGGCGTTGCCGAGATTCCGCAACTGCAGAAGCTGCTCAAGTACATCTGCCGCGAGGGCTTCGAGCACCACGTCGCCGCCAACTTCAGCGACGTCTCCAAGTCCATCCACGAGTCCGCCCGCTATCTCGGATGGGAGAGCCACTATCATCCCGCGCTCGAAGATTAATAGGAGAATGGAAACCGATCGGGCGTTGACGAATCCACGTCAACGCCCGAATCTCCTTTGAGCAATTGAACAAGGATCATGGCCAATCGACGGAGTACACCGCAAAGATGCGATATGGTCCAGGCTCGGCACCCTTGAACTTCCCTGAATTAAGGCTCCTTTCAGCCTCGTCGAAGGAATCAAAAAGACAATGTGAATTTGTGCGGAGATCCTTTGCCAAGCCATTGCATGAGAGAGGCGAGCATTCTGGCGCAGTGCCACAGTAAAAAGTCACCACGTCAAATCCTTCCAATCTCTTCTCGGAAGGTTGTAAGACGTTGGTCGCAATGGACGGATCGGGCGAGTATGGCCTCCAAACATCGCCTATAAACTCCATCACATGTGCTTCGTAATAGAAAAGCTTTGTACCGTGAAGGTCGATGGAGCCTTCCTGCGCAACGGCTTGAATGATCTGGGGCGAATCAAATAGCCAATAGCCATTATGTTTCCAATAGTCGATATAGTCTGCAAAGTCATCGTTGACGCAACAGCCAACGGAATAAACATCGTCGACGCTCGGCAAGCCCAACGCATCGGGCTTCTTGCAGCTGCTCTTGGCCAAATAGCCAACGGGAATCATTTCGCCCCCATGCGATGCCCGAGTCTCGATCTGATCTCTTATCCCTGATCTCTGATCTCTGGTCCCGCTTCCCTCGGCACTAAGGTCAGCCTCGCCGTAAGCACCACCAGCGCCACCCACAGCACATCGGCTCCCAGCAGATGCGCCACCTGGAGCCACAACGGCGCCAGCAGAAACACATCCAGCACTCCCAGCACATACTGCGCCGCCAGCAGCAGCAGTACCAGCGCCGAGAGCCCGCGATTGTCCCAATGGGAAGAACGCTGTGCCGCGCGTACCAGCAGCCAGATGAGGAAGATGCTGGAAAAGAATGCCACCGTCGGATGCGTCCAACGCCAGCGTACGAGCCAGCCGCTGCCTGCTGAGAAGTCCTGCGCCAACGCCTGACCCAGCGAACTCGCTGGGAACAGCGTGTCGCCCAGAGCAGCCAGCGATCCGGTGACGCCCACAATCATCACCACAACCACCGCAGCGATCGCGCCAACGGGTGCAACGAGCCGGATGCTCCCACGCAGATAACCCGACCGCCGGCTGAGCATGTGCGCGGTGAGCGTGAGCGCAGCCAGCAGCAGCAGCGTATTGGTCAGGTGCAGCGCCAGATAAGCGGGCCGCAGCGGCGACTGGCTCTGCGCCGTCAACCCCAGCTTCACCAACAGCGCGCCCAAAATCGCTTCCACAATTGTGAACGCAACCGAAGCCACAGCCGCCGAGCGCGCCAGGTGCCTCCGCACTGTGGTTCCGTATGTCCACACCAGGAGCCCCACGACAGAGAAGAATGAAAGCGCGCTGGTGAGCCGATGCGTGAATTCAATCATCGTCTCCACGCTCGCCAAGTGCTGCATCACGGTGCCGTTGCAGAGCGGCCAGTGGTTGCCGCACCCCGCGCCGGAGCCTGTAGCGCGCACCAGCGTGCCCCAAAGGATTACGGCAATGAAGTAGGCCAGCACACCCCAGGCGAAGCGCCGCAGCGCCGGTGATGGAAGACTTTCTGTTTCGACAGGAACAGCAATTACAGACATCGGGAACGACTCCGCATGCAACCCATCAGTGTAGAACAACAGCACGCCTCCGCGCCTGGCCTGCAAATATGCCTTCTGTTAGGCGGTTCGCCGATCAAAGCCAGGTTCGTTCATAAGAGCATCTCGTGGAAGGGTGCTTAGTAACAGGGCACGACTTTAGTCGTGCCGCAAATACCCCAAAACGGCGCGGGCTTCGGCCCCTGCAGGGAGTCCAGGGTTGCATTTCAAAGGAAACACTATGAACACGGCAGGATCAATGCCGATAGAAACTACAAACACAGAACCAAGTTCTCCGAAGGGAAAAACGATGGTCTTTATCACGAGGGTGAGCACCAGAGGCCGAATTACCATACCGATCGAGCTGCGCATGAAGCTCGGTTGGAACGGTCCTATGAAAGTCATCTTTCGAGAGATCGGCGGAAAGGTCTTGATTGAAGCATTCGACGAAAAAACGAGTCGTGCGGAAGCGGCGCTCCTCGGTCCCTACTCCGCCAGCAGCCGCACCACGTGATTCACAATAATCAAGTCTTCTGCCGGAGGAATCACGCGCACCGAGACGGGTGAATTCTCCGCCGAGATCGTAGCTTCTCCGCGCACATTGTTCCGCTTGGCGTCCAGCACGATCCCCAGCGCCCCCAGCCCGGCGCAGATCTCCGCGCGCGAGGCGATGTCGTTTTCGCCGATGCCGCCCGTGAACACCAGCATGTCAAGGCCGCCCAGCTCGGCGACATAACTGCCGATCCACTTGGCAATTGTCCACGTGAACTTGTCCACCGCCAGCCGTGCCTTGGCGTTGCCTTCCTTGATCGCGTCGCGCAGGTCGCGCATGTCGTTCGAGAGATCGCTCACCCCAAGCAGTCCGGCCTTCTTGCTGGCCACCACTTCCAGTTCATTGGCCGCGGCAGTGGCGCTTTCAGAGGTCTCTGCAATCTTGCGCAGAATAAACAGCAACACGCCGGGATCGATATCGCCCGTGCGGCTGCCGCTGATAATTCCGCCGGTTGGCGTGAGACCCATCGAAGTATCGAGGCACTTGCCATCGCGAATCGCGGAGATGGATGCGCCATTGCCGAGATGCGCGACGACCAGTCTCTTTGGTACGTTGGGTTGCAACTGGAAAATGATCGACTCGTAAGAAATGCCATGATATCCGTATCGCCGCACACCCATAGCCGAGTATTTCTCGGGGATCGGCATGTGCGTGACGACCTCCGGCATGGTGCGATGAAAGTAAGTATCGAGGATGGCAAAATTGGGAACACCGGGAAACAGCCGCAGCGCCTCGCGCATGATATAGACGGCGATCGGCGTATGCAGCGGCGCGAAATCCGTGTACCGCTCAATCTCGTCGATCAATTCGGGAGTGATCCGCTGGTTCTCCTGCACCGTCGGCCCGCCGCAAACCACGCGATGCCCGATGGCCGCAGGGGCAGGGAAGGCGCCGGAATGAAGCGCGTCGGCGACCAGCTTGAATGCAACCGACCGGTTGGGCAAAGCGGGCGTCTCGTCCACCAGTTTCTTGCCCTCGGCATCCTTGATCCAGAATTTGCCCAGATCGGTGCCGATGCCGTCCACCGCCCCCTCGTGCAGCTTGCGCCGTTCGCCGTTTCCGGCCTCATAAACTGAAAATTTGATAGAAGAAGAACCGCTATTCAAAACCAGTACAGGCAAGGATGCCATGAGTGAAAACCTTTCAAAGTCAGAGTCGAAATAATCGCCGCGTTAGTAAGTCAAATATCAGTAAGCCAGCCGCGCTCCGCGCATGTCCGCGTAGTTAGCGGAGCTAGCAGGAAGCGCGCTCCTTCGGCCAACGCCAGTTCTTGATCTCCGGAAGATCGTCGCCATTCTCAGCCACATAAAGCTTGTGCCGCTGAATCTCCTCCGAGTACCATTGCTCTGCCGCCGCAGCCATCGGCTTGAGCCGCGCTACGCGATGAATGGCGTCGAGCGTAAGTTGAAACCTGTCGATGTTATTCAGCACGCACATATCGAAGGGTGTTGTTGTTGTTCCTTCTTCCTTGTATCCGCGCACATGAATGTTGTCGTGGTTATGCCGCCGGTACGTGAGCCGGTGAATCCCCCACGGATAACCATGGAACGCAAATACAACCGGCGTCGCCGGGGGGAAAATCTGGTCGTACTCCTCGTCCGGCAGCCCATGCGGATGTTCCGAGGTCGGCTGCAATGTCATCAGGTCCACCACATTCACCACGCGAATCCGCAGGTCGGGAACCTTCGCGCGCAGCAGGCAAACCGCAGCCAGCGCCTCCAATGTAGGCACGTCGCCGCAGCAAGCCATTACGATCTCTGGATTGCCGCCGTCGTTCGAAGCCCACGGCCACACGCCGAGCCCGGTGGTGCAATGCGCCACGGCCTCATCCTCCGTCAGCCATTGCGGAGCCGGCTGCTTTCCCGCGACGATCAAATTAATGTAGTGCCGGCTCCTCAGGCAATGATCGGCAACCGAAAGCAGCGTGTTTGCGTCGGGCGGCAAATAGATGCGCACCACGTCGGCCTTTTTGTTCAGCAAGTGATCGATGAAGCCCGGATCCTGGTGCGAAAACCCGTTATGATCCTGCCGCCACACCAGCGAGCTGAGCAGATAATTGAGCGACGCAATCGGCTTCCGCCAGGGAATCTCCCGGGTCGTCTTGAGCCACTTCGCGTGCTGATTCGCCATCGAATCGATGATATGAATGAAGGCCTCATAACAGGAGAAGAACCCATGCCGCCCGGTCAACAGGTAGCCCTCGAGCCACCCCTGGCACATGTGTTCGCTCAGTATTTCCATCACGCGCCCGGTCTCGCTCAGCTCCTCATCCACCGGCAGCGTCGACGCCATCCATGCCTTGCCGGTCACGGTAATCACGTCCTGGAGGCGATTGGACGCTGTCTCATCCGGTCCAAACACGCGAAAGTTTTTCTCCGCCATGTTGGCCTGCATCACCGCATGCAACAACCGGCCAAGCACGCGCGTCGATTCAACATCTTTCTGTCCACGCCCACCCTCGAGCTTCACTGCGAAGTCGCGGAAGTTCGGCACCTTCAGCGGCTGAAGCAACAGGCCACCGTTCGCATGTGGATTCATCCCCATGCGCAGCCGCCCCTTGGGCGCGATCTCCGCCAGATCCGCGCGGAAATGCCCCTTTTCGTCGAACAGCTCTTCCGGCTTGTAGCTCCGCATCCACTCGTCAAGCATGCGCAAATGATCGGGCTTCTCGTAGATCTCCGACAGCGGAACCTGGTGCGCACGCCACGTTCCTTCCACAGGCTTGCCGTCCACAAACTTCGGCCCGGTCCAGCCCTTCGGCGTGCGCATGATCAGCATCGGCCACGCTGGCCGTTCCGTCTCTCCGCCTTCGCGCGCAGCCTTTTGAATCGCGGCAATGCGATCCAGCATTGTGTCGAAAACCGCTGCTGCTTGCCGATGCATGGTTTCCGGGTCGTCGCCCTCCAGCGTGAACGGCTCATACCCGTATCCGCGCATCAGGTCTTCCAACTCGGCATGAGGAATGCGCGCCAGAATCGTCGGGTTCGCAATCTTGTATCCGTTCAAGTGCAGAATCGGCAGCACCGCGCCATCAGTCGCCGGATTCAGAAACTTGTTCGAGTGCCAGCTTGTCGCCAGCGGCCCCGTCTCCGCCTCGCCATCGCCCACCACGCAGGCCACAACCAGGTCAGGATTGTCGAAGGCCGCGCCGTATGCGTGCACCAGCGAGTAGCCGAGCTCACCGCCCTCATGAATCGACCCTGGCGTCTCGGGCGCCACATGGCTGGGGATGCCATATGGCCAACTGAACTGCCGAAACAGCCGCTTGATTCCGTCCTTGTTTTGCTCGATGTGCGGATAAATCTCGGAGTAGGAGCCCTCAAGATAAGTGTTCGCAACGAGCCCCGGCCCGCCGTGCCCGGGGCCGACGATGTACATCATATTCAGGCCGCGCTCGCGGATCAGCCGGTTCCAGTGCACATAAAGAAAGTTGAGTCCCGGCGTGGTGCCCCAATGGCCCAGCAGTCGCGGCTTCACATCGTCCAGCGTCAACGGGCGTTCCAGCAGCGGATTATCTTTCAAATAGATCTGTCCGACAGACAGGTAGTTGGCAGCCCGCCAGTAGGCGTTCATCCTGTCCAGCATCTCCGGACTCAGAGGGCTCTCATTTGCTGGCTCGCTGGCCGTTTCGCTCCTCATATTCGTGACCATGAACCACCTCTGGAGGGGAAGATTGCGCGCCTGTACCCTGTTCTGGAGGACAATGAGGCGCTGCCGCGCGATCGTTTCCAACATGCTCTACCAGAAGCCTATCAGCCGTTGCGCCGGGCAGGGGTGACTGATATCACAAGGAGATGAAAAGACGTTCCGTTCTGTCCGGCAGGCAACCGGCCCCGGTCATTTCGCAGCCGCAAAGCGGTTCTACAGCGCCACCTTGACATCGATCTCGATTCCGCGGTTCAATCGGTTGCACCACAAATCCAGCCTGTATGCAGGATATGCCGCAGCGAAAGGCGAGGGTAGCGATGAACGGCCTGGCTTGGATTGCCCAGATCATGTTAGCTGCCTGCTTTCTGGTTACCGGGTCCGGCAAGCTGATTGCCTACAAACGACTGTTGGGCGTCGTGGAAGCCCGCTTCAACGTCCGCCCCGGGGATATCTCGCCGAGGCTGGCCGCCATCATCGGCGTTCTCGAGATTGCCGGAGCGCTTGCAGTGGTGATGCCCCTCGAAATTCAGCCCCCGGAACTCGCTGCCGGACATCTACTGGTGCGAATCGGCGCCACTGCACTGGCCGTCCTCATGGTGCTCGCCGGTATCTATAATCTGCGCCGCAAGGAGGAAGCAGCCCCCGCCGTTGCCTTGTTTCTACTGGCCCTCTTCGTTGTCTTTGAGCGCTGGCCGCGGTAAACAGCGCACGGGTTCCCGGACAGCGGCAATTGCGGAAGCGCCGGATAATCCGGCGCGCCCAAAACGCTTTCCCTGCCATGCGCCCGGATTCAAATCCCGGATCTTTATAAAATCTACATGCGCTTCATGGTTCCTTTATCGCAAGGGCTCCATCCACTTCCACGGCCCGCATTCACGCTCTTTGTCCCTGCAACCCGGAAGGCGGTGAGCGAAGCCTGGGGTATGAATGAATAGTCTAGACCGGTTCATGGAGTTCCTATTGGCTGGTGTCTTCCTGTGCGCCGGGCTGAGCAAAATATTCAGCTATAACCGCAAGGCGAAAGTTCCCGGGACGAGGGAAACCCCTGGTCCGATGGGGCTTCAGTACCGGTGGGCTGCGCTGATTGGCTTGTTTGAGACTGCGGCGGCTCTGGCCCTGATCGTTCCTACAGGCTCGCCGGCGTCTGCCAATCTCGTGCTCCCGGCAGCCTCGGCGTTGGCACTTTTGATGGTGGCTGCAAGCATCTATCGATTGCGCCGCCAGGAATCCGCTGCGCCGACCGTCGCACTTTTTCTCATGGCTATCTTTGTGATCGCGGCGCGCTGTCTCTAATCGGATCTCGTTGCGTATCGACCGCAACCCGCCTGGCCTCAGGAAATTACGATTTTTGAAGCGCTCTGGAACCACTTCAGATTGGGAAGTCTGCACCCTTCAGTCGGCCTCGAAAGCAGAAATCCGAATTGCAGCCAGATCGAAACGACTAGCCCGAAACCTTCGGTAAGCGGAAAAGGCCGACCCGTCTTTATGTGGAATTGATATTGACTTTACATAAACTTTATGATCCGCTCTCCATAGGGGCTTGATTCATTGCCGTAGCCCTCAACCACGCCTTTGCAGAGAAGTTGGGTGGCAAGGGGAAAGGCAGAGGAATAATGAACAATCTCGATCGGTTTATGGAGTTCTTGGTGGCAGGCGTGTTCCTGTGCATCGGGGTCGCAAAGGTAATGAGCTATAGGCGCAGGCCCAGAGCGCTCGGGGCCAGGAATCGGCGTCTCCCGCTCGGGCTCCCGTATGCGGTCATTGTGGTACTCGGCCTGTTTGAGATTGTGGCGGCGCTTGCGCTGGTTATGCCCTTCGGCCCCATACCGCCGGCCACGCTTGTGCTTTTGGCGGCCGTGGGACTCGCGCTTATGACACTCGCCGCTAGCATTTATCACGCGCGCCGCCGGGAATCGGCCGCGCCGAGCGTAGCGCTGTTTCTTTTGGCGCTCTTTGTAATCGTCGGCCGCACGCTGTAGCCAAAGCTCCTGTCGCCGCGTACCCCTAACCGCGATTTCTCAAGCGTGCTGATTTCAGAGTGAGCGCAGTCAGTTTTTTGACCGGCTGGCTTTGGCTCTGGAGGCAGCGCGAGCCCACCGAGTGTAGATTTGGCCCAGCCCGGTGTTT
>Ga0181516_10000674_pt1 | contig 29310 bp, 32 predicted proteins | sample PEATcosm2014_Bin_25_FD_121104 | JGI IMG/M metagenome (GOLD analysis project Ga0181516, IMG submission 121104) | Peatland microbial communities from MTU Mesocosm Facility, Houghton, MI, USA - PEATcosm2014_Bin01_10_metaG | ecosystem: Environmental > Terrestrial > Soil > Wetlands > Peat | place... | reverse complement strand
TGCTCCAGCCGCTCCTTCTTGTAGGTGCCGGCCACCGGGTGCTGGAACCGGGTGGGGTTGGTGGAGTTGCCGGTGATGGACACGTCCACGCCCTCCAGGTGGTTGATGGCCACGCCTTCGCGGACGTCGTCGGCGCCGTAGCAGCGGACCTTGGCCTTCTCGCCCTTGGAGTAGGCGATCTCCCGCACGATGGCCAGCTTGCTGGTGGCGTAGTCGAACTGGGTCTGCACGTAGGTGAAGCCGTTGACCCGGGAGATGATCTGCGCGGCGTCCTTGCCCAGGCCGTTGAGGATCACCCGCAGGGGCTCCTTGCGCGCCTTGTTGGCGGAACGGGCCAGGCCGATGGCGCCCTCGGCGGCGGCGAAGGACTCGTGGCCGGCCAGGAAGGCGAAGCACTTGGTCTCTTCCTTCAGCAGCATGGCGGCCAGGTTGCCGTGGCCGATGCCCACCTTGCGGTCGTCCGCCACCGAGCCGGGGATGCAGAACGCCTGCATGCCTTCGCCCAGGGTGCAGGCGATGTCCACGGCCTTCTTCTGGCCTTTCTTGATGGCCATGGCGCCGCCGAGGATGTACGCCCAGCACACGTTCTCGAAGGCGATGGGCTGGATGCCCTTGACGATGCCGTAGATGTCCACGCCCTTGGCCTCGCACAGCGCGCGGGCCTCCTCCAGGGAACCGAGGCCGTACTGGGCCAGCACGGGCTTGATCTGCTCGATCCTGCGCTCATAACTTTCAAACAGAGCCATTTTGCTTCTCCTTTTGCGCTATTCGTGCCGGGGGTTGATGAGGCGGGCAGCTTCCTTGAACCGGCCGTAGCTCGAGGTGGCCTTCTGCAGGGCTTCGTTCGCGTCCAGGCCCTTGGTGATGAAGTCCATCATCTTGCCCAGGTGCACGAACTCGTAGCCGATCACCTCGTCGTTCTCGTCCAGGGCCATGCGGTTCACGTAGCCTTCGGCCATCTCCAGGTAGCGCACGCCCTTGGCGGCGGTGCCGTACATGGTCCCGATCTGGCTGCGCAGACCCTTGCCCAGGTCCTCCAGGCCGGCCCCGATGGGCAGGCCGCCCTCGGAGAAGGCGGTCTGGGTGCGGCCGTAGGCGATCTGCAGGAACAGTTCGCGCATGGCCACGTTGATGGCGTCGCACACCAGGTCGGTGTTCAGGGCCTCCAGGATGGTCTTCCCGGGCAGGATCTCCGCCGCCATGGCCGCGGAATGGGTCATGCCGGTGCAGCCGATGGTCTCCACCAGGGCTTCCTGGATGATGCCGTCCTTGACGTTGAGGGTGAGCTTGCAGGCGCCCTGCTGGGGGGCGCACCAGCCCACGCCGTGGGTGAGCCCGGAGATGTCTTTGATCTCCTTGGACTGGACCCACTTGCCTTCCTGGGGAATGGGCGCGGGACCGTGGTTGGGTCCCTTGGCCACACAGGTCATGTGTTCGACTTCCGTCGAGTAGATCATTGCGGCGACCTCCTTCTTTGAATAAACCGGTTGCATGCCGTGCGGAACCGATGCCTGGCTTCCCGGTGGGGAAACCGGGCCTGCGCAGCGGGTTCCCTCGGGCCGGAGAACCGCATCCGGGGGAAAGCTTTGGGCTGGCAGACCGGCAACCATTCATGCTACTGCGACCGCACCGGGGCCGCAAAGGGGCATTTCCTGAACGCATTGAACTTGGATTGAGTCCCAGGATCATCGGCAGCAACCTGCCCGGCGAGGGGGCAGCCCGTGCCGGCATGGCGGAAACCGTCCAGACGCTGCAAAAATAACTTCAACTTATCAAATCGATGCCATGCTTATTTACCAATGAGGTCTTTCATGCTGAACCGTTTCTTGGCATCCCTGAATGTCGGGCGCAAGTTCGCCCTGGTCCTGGCCGGCCAGATCCTGCTCCTGATCCTCATCACCGTCCTGGCCTGGCTGGGCATCCAGCAGTCCAGTTCCGTATCCGGCCAGCTGGTGCAGAGCGTGCAGAAGTCCAAGATGATCGGCCGGGCCCTCAACGATTCCAACGTGCTCAGGACGGTCCACATCTCGGTGCTCGGGGCGGCCAAGAACGCAGCCTACTTCGCCAAGCGCACGCCCCGCATGAAGGAGTACGAGGACCGGGTCAACACCATCCTGCAGCAGTTCCCCACCCTGCCCTGGACCGACGCGGAGCGTCCCCTGGCGCTCAAGGGGATGGCCCGGATGAAGGACTACATGGACGGTTTCCCCGCGCTGCTGGCGGCCGCCAGGGTCCGCCCGGAGACCGAAGCCGTCCCGGAGATGATGGAAGGCAATGTCGGCATCCAGCGGGAGGCCCGGGAGGCCCTGGAGCAGCTGCAGGAGGTGGTGCTCAAGGCTTCGGAGGCCACGGTGCAGGCCAATGACCGCCAGAGCCACCGCCGGCAGGCCTGGGTGCTGGGGATCGCCCTGGCCGGGCTGCTGGCGGGGGTGGGCTTCGTGCGCCTGGTGGCGCTCCAGATCACCGGCGGGGTCAAGGACCTGGAGCGCACCATGAGCGCCCTGCACCAAGGCGATCTCACGGTGCGGAGCCGGGTGCCGGGCCGGGACGAGCTGAACCACATCAGCACCAGCCTGAACCTGGCCATGGTCCAGCTGCGGGAGGACCTGCAGGCCATGGCCCAGATCGCCGAGCAGAACGCCTCCAGCGCCACGGAGCTGGCCGCCACCGGGGACCAGATCAACGGGGCCACGGAGGAGATCAGCAAGGGCGCGGACCAGCAGCGGCTGGCGGTGGAGCAGTCCACCGCGGCCATGGGCCAGATGGCCCGCGCCATGGTCGCCGCCCGGGACAACGCCGCCACCGCGGAGCGCCTGGCCCAGGCCTCGCTCCTGGCCAGCGGGGAGGGCCTGCGCGGCGCCGGGGAATCCACCCAGGCCATGGCGGCCATCCGGGAAAGCGCCCAGAAGGTTTCCCGGATCACCACGGTCATCGCGGAGCTCGCCCAGCAGACCAACCTGCTCAGCCTCAACGCCGCCATCGAGGCGGCCAAGGCCGGGCAGCAGGGCAGGGGCTTCGCCGTGGTGGCGGAGGAGATCCGCAAGCTGGCCGAGCGCAGCGGCAGCGCCGCCAAGGAGATCTTCGGCCTGATCCAGGAGAGCGACCAGCGGGTCCTGCACGGGAGCGAGGCGGTGGCCGCGGTGGCCCGGAGCCTGGAATCCATCGCCCAGGACGTGCGGCACAACGTGGAACAGATCCAGAGCATCGTCCAGGCCCTGGAGGTGCAGAGCCGGACCAGCGCCGAGGTGGTCCAGGCCATGGACGCCACCCTGACCTTCACCGAGCGCAACGCCTCCGCCACCACCCAGCTGGCCTCCTCGGTCACCGAGACGGCGCGCACCATCGAAGAGCTGGCCAGGCTCGCCGGCGATCTGCACGGGCGGATCAACCGCTTCCGCCTCGCCTAGGGCAGCCGCTCCAGCTCCACGGCGATCTCCCGGGCGAGGGCGGCCAGGATCCGGCTGTGGGCGGCCTCCAGGGCGTCCGGGCCCGGACCCATGGGTTCCCGGAGCACGGTGCGGCGGAACAGGACGGCCTGGTCCACGCCGCTGCGGGTCACCATCCAGGCGGCCTGGAGGGTGAGCCCGTCCCCGGCGCTGCCGTCGCAGCTCTGCACCTGCACCTCGAGCCGGTAGCGCGCCGCCACCCGGGGGCCGTCGGGGCTGGCCACCACGGCGTCGCTGCCCAGGAGCAGGGTCAGGTCGGCCACCAGCACCCGCTGCATGTCCAGGTCCAGGGGGTTGCCCCAGTGCTGGGTCTCGGACAGGCCCAGGTCCCCGCGGCCCTGGGCCACCACCATCTGCGGCCGCCGGAGCAGCTCGGGCAGGCGCACCGGCAGCACCTCCAGCGCGAGGGTGCTGTGCCGGGCCGGAGCCTCGGCCAGCCGCAGCGGCTGGAGGGTGTGGTACACCACCGGCGGGGACGGCTTCAGGCAGCCCAGGCCGGCGGCCAGCAGCAGGACAGACGTGATGGCCGGGCTTCGCCCGGTCACCACGCGGGGGAGTCTGAGGGGATCGCACGCATGCGTGCGATCAGAGCGCACCACTTCAGTGGGCGGTCCCCCCCCAGTCAGGTCAGGCTCCAGGCGGGAGGTGCTCATGGTGTCTTCCCCTTGCCGAAGATCATGGATTCCGGGTGCCGCTCCAGGGTGTCGGCCAGGTCCTGGAGCGCCCGGGCCGCGCGGGTGAACTGCTCCAGGGCGCTGCGCAGATCGCTCTGGGTGGGGGAATCGGAACCGAGGGTCCGCTCCAGGCTGGCCAGGGTGGTCTGGGCCTGGGCCAGGGTGGCCTGGGCCTGGGCCATGGTGGCCCGGGCCTGGGGCGCGGTCTCGGTGTCCAGGCGGGCCATGAGGGACCGGGTCTGGGCCAGGGTCTCGCGCATGGCCGGGAAGGTGGCCCGCAGTTCGTTGGCGACCTCCTCCAGGGGCAGTTTCTGCAGCTTCTCGGCCAGCCGGCCCAGGTTCTCCACCATGGCGCCCATGGTGGACGGCAGGGTGGGGATCTCCAGGTACGGTCCGCTCCGGCCCAGGGCCCGGGCCGGCGCCTGGGGATGGAAGCCCAGGTCCACGTAGAGGCTGCCGGTGAGCAGCGATCCGGAGCGCAGCTGGGCGCGCAGGCCCTTGCGCACCAGCTGGGCCATCCTCGGCGCCATGGCGTCGATCTGCCCGCGGGGCCCCAGGAGGGTGAACCGTTCCGGCTCCAGGGCGATGACCACGGGGATGCGGCCTTCCAGCTCCCGGGGCAGGAATTCCAGGCGGATGTCCTCCACCTCGCCCACCTGCATGCCCCGGAACTCCACCGGGGCGCCCCGGGTCAGGCCCCGGACCGATTCGTCGAAATGCAGCACGAAGCGCCGGCGCTCCTTGTAGACCTTCTCGTAGGCCTTGTCGTGGCTGGGATACAGGATGAAGGGCTGGCCCGGCGGGGGGACCAGGTCGGGGTCCAGGTGCTCGGGGTTCTCGCAGGCGATGCCGCCCAGGAACAGCTGCACCAGGGAACTGGAGCGGACCCGCAGGCCGTTGGCGTCCACCGCCACCTCCACCCCGCCGGCATCCCAGAAACGGGTGGTGGGCTGGATCAGCTGATGGTAGGGCGCCCGCACCAGGATGGTGATGCGCACCGACTGCCCGTTGGGGGCCAGGTCGAAGCCGGCCACTTCGCCCACGGGGATCTGCCGGAAGGTGACGGGGGAGCCGATGTTCAGCGAGCCCAGCTGCTCGGCGCGCAGCTCGACGAGGTCGCCTGGCAGGTGCGAGGTGAGCACGGGCGCGGTTTCCAGGCCCGTGAAGGTCCGGGCGGGGGGTCCCGGAGGGCCCGGGTCCATGGCGATGTAGGCGCCCGAGAACAGGGTGCCCAGGCCGGAAACCCCGTTGGCGCCGACCCGGGCCCGGACCACCCAGAACCGGCTGTGCTCGGAGAGCAGCGCGTAGGCGCCGCGGTTCAGCTCCACCGTCACCTGCACCTGGCTGAAGTCCGGGGTCAGGTTGATGGCGCTGACGTGGCCCACCTCCACCTCCTTGTGCCGGACCCGGGTCTGGCCGGCCTCCAGGCCCTCGGCGCTCTGGAAGGTGATGGTGATGGTGGGGCCCCGCTGGGAATAGGCGGCGAAGGCGATCCAGGCGCCGATCACCGCCACCACCAGGGGGATGAGCCAGACCAGGGACGGCCGCCAGCGTCGGGTCACCGGTTCCGGCGCGAGTTCCGGCGCGGATCCGGGCGGGACGCCCGGACTCCGGTCCTCAGGTTCGCGGGCGGGCTCAGTCGGGACCACGGTCAGCCTCCAGGGCATCCCAGACCAGCCTGGGGTCGAAACTGCGCACGGCGAGGATGGTGGCCACCACCATCAGGGCGAAGGCCATGGCGCCCGGGCGCGGCACCACCGAGGCCAGGCTGCCCATGTGCAGCATGGCCACCATGAGGGTGATGGCGAAGATGTCCACCATGGACCAGCGGCCCACCAGCTCGGTGAGGCGGTAGAGGCCGGCCCGCTGCCGGGGCCGCCAGCGGGAGCGGTAGCGCACCGAGAGCAGCAGGAAGGTGAGGACGACGAACTTGATCAGCGGCACCAGCACGCTGGCCACGAAGATCACCAGGGCCAGGGGCCAGGAGCCGTCCCGGACGAAGAACAGCACGCCGCTGAGGATGGTGTCGTCGTGCATGCGGCCCAGGGACACCACCCGGGTCACCGGCAGGGCGTTGGCGGGGAGGTAGAGGATGGCCGAGGCCACCAGCAGGGCCCAGGTGCGGGACAGGCTGTCCGGCTTCCGGCTGTGCAGGCTGGCGCCGCAGCGGCCGCAGGGACCCTGGCTGGAGAGCGGGGCGAGCAGTCCGCAGGCGGAGCAGGCCTGGAGGTCGGCGCGGCGGGCGCTGCCGCGCGCCGCCCCGGGGGACGGCGGCGCGGGGGCGGCGCCTTCCCACACCGTCCGGGGTTCCAGGGACGAAGCCGCCATGGCCGCCACCACGATGAAGCCGCCCAGGGCATAGAGGGAGAGCCCCGGGACCACCGTGGCCATCTGGGCCAGCTTGGCGTAGGACACCAGGATCCCCAGCAGGAACACCTCCACCATGCCCCAGCGCTGGAACTCCTCCAGGAACCGGAACACCCGGGGCACCCAGGCCCCGGGTCGGCGCCGGTGCAGCTGCAGCAGCACCAGGATCATCCCGCCCAGCTGGACGAACGGCCCCAGGACCACCGTGGTGAGCAGGAGCGCGGACAGCCAGGGCCAGCCCAGGCTGTCCAGGACCCGCACGCAGCCGGGGATGGAGGCCATCCGCTCGGTTCCGTGCAGGCGCACGGCCATGAGCGGGAACGCGTTGGCCAGGGCGAGCAGGATCAGCGCGGCCACGTGCAGCGCCAGCACTCCGTCCAGGGTGATGGCCCCGCCCCGGCCCAGCACCGCGCCGCAGCGGGTGCAGAGCTGGATGGTACCCCGGCCGGGCCGACCGGCCCGGTGCAGGAGGTCGCACTCCGGACAGGCCAGCATGAGGGGAACTTGCGTCACGCGATATCCCGGAAAAGGCAAGAAGGACTAGGCTGATTTAACGCCTTTTTCCGGGTTTGGGCAAGGTTGGAAAACAGGCTGTTCATGGCGTTGGCAAACCAGCGCCGGTCTTGGGGGTGGGGCCCGGACCGGGCATACTGGCTACCTGTCCCGTTCCCAGGAGTCCAGCCATGCGCCTGCGCACCATCGCCCTCGTCCTCGCCTTCGCTTTCGCCACCCTCGCCGCGTTCACGGCCCAGGCGGCCGCGCCCCGGGTGCAGTTCACCACCAGCCTGGGCAGCTTCACGGTGGAGCTCGACCCGGTCAAGGCACCCAGGACCGTGGCCAACTTCCTGGCCTACGTCAAGGCCGGGCAGTACACGGACACCACGTTCCACCGGGTGATCCCCAGCTTCATGATCCAGGGCGGCGGCATGACCGCCAAGGGCGTGGAGAAGCCCACCCAGGCCCCGATCAAGAACGAGGCCAGCAACGGCCTGAAGAACGTCCGGGGCACCGTCGCCATGGCCCGCACCAGCGATCCCGACAGCGCCACCGCGCAGTTCTTCGTGAACGTGGTGGACAACGCGTTCCTGGACTACCCGGGCCAGGACGGCTGGGGCTACTGCGTGTTCGGCAAGGTGGTGGAGGGCATGGCCACCGTGGACAAGATCAAGGCGGTGCCCACCCGGGACGACCGTCCCCTCACGCCGGTGGTGATCCTCAGCGCCAAGGTGGTGGCGCCGAAGTAGGCGCCTGGCTGCTCAGGGCCGGATCCGGATGGGCGTGCCATCCGGAACGACCCGCCACAGTTCCTCGATTTCCGCGTTGGTCATGGCCATGCAGCCACGGGTCCAATCCGTCTGCCGATGCAGACGGCCAAGCCATCCCATGCCATTGGGCAAGCCATGAATCATGATCGCCCCGCCTGGATCGTAGCCACCCGATTGGCCCCTGGCACGATCTTCCCGGGATGGATAGGAGATATGCAGCGACAAGTGATAGGCGCTGCGCGGGTTTCTTCCGTCAATGACATAGTCGCCTTCAGGCGTCCGGTTGTCGCCTTCGCGGACTTTGGCCCCGGAGGGTGCTCGTCCAAGGGCGATCCGGTAGGTGCGCAGCGGAACCCGGTTCTTGTAGACGGTGAGCTCTCGTCTGCCTTTCTGGACAACGACGAAGTCAGCAGTCGTGCCCTGGGGAAGCGGGTGTTCCAGGTCCGTTGCGGGCCTTGGCGCTGTGGCGGCCAGGCAAGCAGAAGCCAGGAGCAGCCAATGGGGTTTCCCGGGTTTCAGAATAGCCTCACCTCATACAATCGTTGACTGTTCCCAAGGCGCCGCGGGTTCCCGCCCATCGGCCGGGTGCTCACTTCCTCCACCACCATGGGAACCGACGAATATTGATCAATACATTCATCCTGTGGGCGCTCGACCGGGCCCCACGCTTCCGTGAAGGGGTGCGCGCATGCACAGCGCTGCACGAAAGCGAACAGGGCGGAAGTCCGGGACCCGCCCCGTCCGGAAGCTCACCCCAGGTAGGTGCGGGCACCCACCAGATGGGTGCGGTAGTAGCCTTCCAGCCTGGCCTTGCCGATGTTCTTCCCGTGCTTCGGCGCGTGGATGAAGGTGTCGCCGCCGACGTAGATGCCCACGTGGGACACGCCGCCGCTGCCGTTGGTGCTGAAGAACAGCAGGTCCCCCTTCTGGATCCGCTCCAGGGGCACCGGCGTGCCCTTGGCGTACTGCTCCCGGGACGACCGGGGCAGCTGGAGCCCGTTGAGCCGGTAGACGGCCATGGTCAGCCCGCTGCAGTCGAACCCCGCGCTGGAGGTGCCGCCCCACAGGTACGGCACGCCCAGGTAGTTGCTGGCGGTGTCCACCAGGTTGGCCCGGAGCCCGCCCTCGTCCCCGGGGCTGAGCTTGCGCAAGGGCGACTCCTCCGGGGCGATGATGTAGTAGGCCTCGATCACCGAGGCGGCCCGCAGGGCCTGGGCCTTGGCCAGGGCGGCCTCGCGGGTGGGGAAGTCGCCGAAGCGCACCCGGTACAGCCGCGCGGGCGAACCTTCAGGCTCGGACGCATAGTAGACCGCGTTCAGCCCCCGGGCCTGGAGCGCATCCGCCAGCCGCGCGGCGTTCTCGGGCCTGGCGAAGGCGCCGGCCTGGATGGTGTAGCCCACCCGGGGCAGGATGCTCGCGGGGGGGGCGGGGGCCGCCGGGGCCGCCGGGGCCGCCGGCGGGGGCGCGGCGGCGGGCCGGTACTCGGGCCCGCGGAAGCAGCCGCCCAGGGCCAGCAGGATGCAGCCGGCCAGGGCCAAGCGGGCAGTGCCACTCGTGGATACGCGCATCGTGCTTGCCCCAGACAGATTCCGAGCGGAATTCTACCACTGCCGCCGGTTCAGGCCCACTTGAAGCGCTTCAGCGCCACGCCGAAGCAGGCCACGGCCCAGGCCGCCACCACCGCCAGGTCCAGCCCGTGCCCGGCAAAGCCCGCGCCGTCGTTGAAGATCCCCCGGAGCACCCGCAGGTAGGGCGAGAGCGGCAGCAGCACCACCGCCTGGCGCATCCAGTGGGGGGCGGAGTCCAGGGTGAAGTAGACCCCGGACAGGAACATCATGGGGAAGAAGAAGGCGTTGGAGATGGCGCCGTAGCTTTCGGTGGTCTGGGCGAACCCGGCCAGGGCGAAGCCCATGGCCATGAAGCAGCCGCTGCCCAGGGCCATCACCGCGGCCAGCAGCAGGTAGGAGCCCTGGTTGCGGATCCCGAAGGCGAAGTAGCCCAGCAGGAGCATCAGCGCCGCCTGGAGGAAGGCCACCACCAGCCGCTGCAGCACCTGCCCCAGCAGGAAGATCCACTTGGGCAGCGGGGTCACCGCCAGCCGGCGGAACTTGCCCTTCTCCCGGTACGAGACGTTGACCATGCCCACGCTGAACAGGCCCATGCTCAGCAGGTTCAGCCCCAGCAGCCCGGGCAGCAGGAACGCCGCGTAGTTGCCGGAGTGGGCGTGGCCGGGGCTCTCCACCTGCACCGGCATCCACGTGGGCTGGTGGCCGTCCCGGGCCACCTGCACCGCGAGGTTGGCCTCCTGGACGATCTGCGCGGCCATCTGCCCCTGGGCCGCCAGGTAGGTGTTCACCTTGAGGCCGAACCCGGACCCGGCCGGCTCCAGCTGGGCCGCGGTCTCGCCCTTCTCCCAGCGGGCGGCGGCGGCGGCCGGGTCCAGCTCCAGCAGCTTCAGGGGGGTGCGCTCCAGGGCCTGGAACAGCTGGCGCCCCGCCGGGGCCTCCCGGCTCACCCCGGCCACCACCAGGGTGAGCTGGGGCGTGGCGCCGGAGCGGAAGATGGTGCCCAGGCCCAGCAGCAGGAGCATGGGGAAGGCGAAGGTCCAGAACATCGCCGCCCGGTCGCGGCTGTAGAGTTTGCATTCCATCAGGAACTGGCGGAGCAGGAGCATGGGGGGCCTTGGGAGAGGCGGAGCGCGGTCAGTCCCGCAGGCTCCGGCCGGTGAGGTGCAGGAAGACGTCCTCCAGGGTGGCGCGGCGCACGTGGATCTGCTTGTAGGGCACGGCGCCGGTCTCGGCCGCCTCCAGCAGCCGGGGCAGCAGCGCCTTGGGGTCCCGGGTGGGGATCTCCCAGGCGTCGCCCCGGCCGGCCACGGCCAGGCCCAGCTGGGCAGCGAAGGGGCCGGGATCCGGCGCTGTCCCGTCGAAGGTGAGCTCCACCACGCTGGGGATCGACAGCTCCTGGATCAGGCCCAGGGGGGTGCCCGCGGTGAGCAGGCGGCCGTGGTCCATGATGGCCAGGCGGTCGCAGAGCACTTCGGCCTCGTCCATGTAGTGGGTGGTGAGGATCACCGTGCGCCCTTCGTCGCGGATCTGCCGCACCACGTCCCACAGGCCGCGCCGGGCCTGGGGGTCCAGCCCGGTGGTGGGCTCGTCCAGGAACACCAGCTCCGGGTCGTTCACCAGCGCCAGGGCCAGGGCCAGCCGCTGCATCTGGCCGCCGGAGAGGGTGACGTGGTAGGCGTCGGCCTTGTCCGTGAGCTGCACCAGCTCCAGCAGGTCCTCGGCCTTGCGCCGCCGGGGATAGTAGCTGCCGTACAGGTCCAGCGCCTCCCGGGGGGTGATCTTGTTGAACAGGCTGGTGCTCTGCAGCTGCACCCCGATGCGGGAGCGGATCTCCCGGCCGTGGCGTTTCCAGTCCAGGCCCAGCAGCTGGATCTCGCCGGCGTCCGGGGCGGTGATGCCCTCGATCATCTCCAGGGTGGTGGTCTTGCCGGCGCCGTTGGGCCCCAGCAGCCCGAACACTTCGCCGCGCCGCACGTCCAGGTCCAGGCCGTCCACGGCCAGGACCTTGGGGTAGGCTTTGCGGATCCCCCGCACGCGCAGGGCAAGGTCGGTCATGGCTGGCTCCGGGGGCTGGGGCTCGGATCGGATGGCCATCAGGCGCCGGCCTTCCAGAAGCGCCAGGGGTGGGCCGCGGCCAGCCGCGCCAGGGCCTGGTCCCGCTGGCCGGGGTCGGCATAGCGGGCCGCCCAGCAGCTTCCGGATCCGCAGAGCAGCGGCTCGCCGCCGCTGTCCAGCAGGGCCGCCCGCACGTCGGCCAGGGCCGGGCAGGCCCAGATGGCCGCGCCGGTGAGGTCGTTGCGCCAGTGCGGGGCGGCGCCCCCGGCCAGGCTGGCGCAGGGGGCCGGGAAGGGGTAGCCCACCTGGGCGATGGAGTGGTAGACACTGGCGGTGCCCACGTAGAGGCCGGGGTGGACGATGAGGATGGGCTCCAGGGGGATGTCCCGCAGGGGGAACACCCGGTCGCCCCGGTCCAGGCCCAGGACGGTGCCGCCCAGCAGGAACAGGGGCACGTCGCTGCCCAGCTCCGCCGCCAGGGCCAGGAGCCGGGACGGCCCCAGGTCCAGCTGGAAAAGAGCATTGCCCAGCCGCAGGGCGGCAGCGGCGTCGCTGGAGCCCCCGCCCAGGCCGGCGCCGTGGGGGATCTGCTTGCGCAGCCGGAGGAAGGCCGGGAGCGGGCGCCCCGCCGCCGCTTCCAGCAGCCGCCAGGCCCGCAGCACCAGGTTGCGGTCGTCCGCGGTCAGGCCTTCGGCGTGGGGACCGCCCAGCTCCAGGGTCAGGACGTCGGCGGGCTCCGCCTCCAGGGTGTCGGTGAGTTCCGGCACCCCGTCCAGCACGGTGGTCACCAGCTCCAGGTCGTGGAACCCGTCGGCCCGGCGGCCCAGGATGGCCAGGAAGCGGTTCAGCTTGGCGGGGGCCGCGGCCCTCAACGGCCGTCCTCCAGCTCGAATTCCGGGTCGGGCATGCTGAGGATCCAGGGGCCGTCCTTGGTGATGGCCACGGCGTGCTCGAACTGGGCGCTGAGCTGGCCGTCGGCGGTGCGCACGGTCCAGCCGTCGGGCTCCACCAGGCAGCGCTGGGAGCCGATGTTGAAGATGGGCTCGATGGTGATGGTCATGCCCACCTCCATGCGGAAGCCGGTGCCGGGCCGCACGTCGGCATAGACCACCTGGGGGTCCTCATGCAGCTCCCGGCCGATGCCGTGGCCGATGTACTCGCGCACCACGCTGTAGCCCCGCTCTTCGGCGAAGGTCTGCACCGCGGTGGCCATGTCGCCCAGGCGGAAGCCGGTGCGGCAGAAGTCGATGCCCATGAACATGGCCAGCTGGGTGGCCTGGAGCAGCTGCCGGGCCGCCTCGCTCACCTGGCCCACCGCCACCGACAGGCAGGTGTCGCCGTGGAAGCCGTCCAGCTTGGCGCCGCAGTCGATGGCGATGATGTCGCCGTCCCGCAGCACGTAGCGGTCGGGGATGCCGTGCACCACCCGGTCGTTCACCGAGGTGCAGAGGGTGGCGGGGAAGCCGTGGTAGCCCTTGAAGTTGGGCACGCCCCCCTGCTTGCGGATGTAGGTCTCGGCCAGCTTGTCCAGTTCCAGGAGCGAGACCCCCGGCTTGGCGGCCCGGGCCGCCACCCGCAGGGCGTTGGCGGCCAGGCGCCCGGCTTCCCGGAGCTTGTCCATCTCTCTTCGACTCTTGTATCGGATCTGTTCACGGATAGCCACGGTGCGCTCCCTGAACCAAGTCTACCGCGAGGCGCTAGAATCCAGGGCAGGGGAGACTGTTATGAAAAGACCGGACAACCAGGAACGGCCCGCAGCGCGGATTCCGGGAGCCAGGCCCTGAGCGCCGCCGTGCCGTACACCCGGGAGGAACTGGACTGGATGGAGGCGGAGTGGGCCTTCCATCTGCATGGCCGGTCGGCCTTCATGAGCCGGGAGGACTTCCTCCAGCTGCAGCTCTGGGCCGGGGAGGGGGTGCCGGCGGACGCCATCGTCAACGCCATGGACGCCTACTTCCAGCGCCGGGAGAAGCGGGCCGCGGCCCGCAGCTTCGTGGCCCTGGAGCATCTGGCCAAGGACGTGGCCAAGGCCGTGAAGCTGCGCCAGGCCCTGGACCGGGCCGGCGCCGCCCAGGGCCGGCCCGGGCCCGGCGCCTGGGACGCGGTCAAGGAGCCGCTGCGGGCGGACCCCCGCGGCCGGTCGCTATTCGAGGCCTGGAAGCGGCTCCAGGCCGCGGCGCCGCCCCCGGACGCCCCGGGCTTCCTGGACCACTTCGACGCCGAGCGCAAGGCCCTGAAGGAGCTGGTGGCCCTGGCCGAGCTGCGCCTGGGCCCCGGGGCCGAGCCGCTGCGGGAGGAACTCCGGGCCCGGCTGACGGAGTCCAGGCTGGTGGAGGGCACCCTGGTCTGGAAGCGGGCCTGGGACCACCACTGGATGAAGGCGGTGTGCGAGCGCTGGGGCATCCCCGGCTGAGCTGAGGTATAAAATAGGGGCTGGACGGGGAGGGGGCCATGGGCGGATCCGGAATGGCGAATTGGCTCCGGGAGCTGGAGCAGCCGACCCCCGGCTGGTTCCAGGCGTTCGCTGCGGCGGTCCGGGAGGCGGGGCCGGAGGCCGCGGCCCGGGAGGCGGTGCTGCGGCTGGTGCCGGTGGTGGACTGGGCGGCCTACCTGCCGGCCGTCCCCCACGGCCTCCAGGGGCTCCAGGCGGCGTTGCGCCTGCGGCCGCTGCTGCGGGAAGGCAGCTTCCTGCGGCTGCTGGCCACCCAGCTCCACGCCTTCGCCCTGGAAGGCCGCAGCCCGGCGGGGCACGGCCTGGGCGCCATCGGCGCCGGCTCCGGCCACTGGGGCAACCTGCGCCTGGCCCTGGCCCAGCACCGGCCCGCCATCGCCTGGGGCGAGGCGGCGGCCGTGGCCCAGGTCCAGGCCGGACAGTTCGCGGAGCTGGAAACCGCGGCGGAGGCGGACATGGCCAACGTCGGGCACAAGTCCGTGCTCGCCCGGCAGATGGGCCAGCTGTTCACGGCCCTGGGCGAACCCCTGGAGGCCGGCCGGCTGCTGCTGGCGGTGACGGCCTGGCACTGCGCCTCGGAACCCTTCGACACCTTCTGGCACGAGCGTGCGGCCCACCGGCTGGGGGACGCGCCGGCGGTGCCGTTCCGGGCCCCGGCCCAGAGCCCCGGAGAGCACCGGGCCCTGGCCCGGGAGGTCTGCGATTCCGGGCTGGTGCTGCTGCTGGACCGGTTCTCGGCCCAGGTCCGGGCGGCGGCGGGCAGCGGGGACCTGCTGGCGGCCCTGGCCCTGGCCGCCGCCGAGAAGCAGCTGGACGCCCGCCGGGACCTGGAGGGGAAGACCTCCTGGAACTTCGTGGCGCTGTCCGCCCTGGCCCAGCGCACGGCGGAGGCGGGGCGGTCCGCGCCGGAGAGCTGGGTGCAGGCGGCGGCGCTGGTGAACCTGTTCCCCACCGACGAGGAGGAGGACCGCCCCCGGCCGGCGCCGCTGCCGGACCCGCCCGGCGACCCCGAGGCGGGCCTGCTGGACGCCATCCTGGACGGCGAGCCCCAGGCGGCCATGGCCCGGGCCGCGGCGCTCCTGGCCCTGGGCGGGCCGGAACCGGTGCTGGGGGTCCTGGCCGAGGCCGCCTCGGCCAACGATCCCGCCTTCAACCACAGCCACCAGGTCCTGGCGGTGGCGGCCGCGGCGGAGCTGATGCCATTCCTCACCGACCCCGCCCGGGCGGCGGTGCTGGTGGCGCTGGCCAAGGCCCTGGGCAACGGCCAGGGCAGCTCGGACCTGGGGCGGCTGGCCGACGCGGCCCTCATCGGCTCCTGACCCGGCCCCCCGCCCGCCAGTGGCAGGGATCGGGCCAACCCGGGTGCCGGTACCGGGCAGTTGATCCCTGTCACGTCAAGACCTGCGCGCCTTGCGCCTGAGTCCCAATAGCCGATCCTGAGGTGTGGGCAGCGAGCACCCTTCCGGTGCAGTCCCGAGCGCCCCGCTTCTGTATACCTGGCAGAGCCCTGTCCGCGGCGTGCGCCGAGGCGATCCGGCCTGCTGCCGATCCTGCGACCACTGGCATCTGCCGGGGAGGGCGCGGGGCGGCAAACCACAACCCATCTCCTGGAGATTCGAGATGAAATCCTTCGCCCGCTCCGCCAAGTTCCCCTTCCTCCTTCTGGCCCTCGCGGCCGCCCCGGCGCTGTTCGCCCAGGGCGTCCACCCGTACGATCCGCAGGTGACCCAGACCGTGAACCAGCTGGCCGCCTCCGTCACCGCCAAGGGGCTGGGCTTCCAGGTGGGGGTCAACCCGGCCATGCAGTATCCCCTGAGCCAGATCACCGGCTTCAAGCCCGGCCTGCGGCCCGCGGAATTCCTCTCCCACGAGCCGGGCGGGTTCGACAACTACGCCATCGACGAGACCGCCGCCAAGCTGCCCGCGACCTTCCTCGGCGTGTTCAGCAGCGTCAAGAACCAGGGCCAGTGCGGCAGCTGCTGGGCCTTCTCCACCATCGGCAGCGTGGAAGGGGCCTACCTGAAGGCCCACGGGGCCGCCAACGGCACCGTGACCTCCAGCGGGCGCATCACCTACAGCGCGGGCAGCACGCCCCTGTCCGAGCAGCAGGTGCTCAGCTGCAACCCCTGGGGCTGGGGCTGCGACGGCGGCAACTTCGCCTTCGACATGCTGATGCCCGCCAAGGCCGGTTCCCAGGGCTACTACCGCGGCGCCGTGCCCGCCACCGCCTTCCCGTACGTGGCCCAGGCCGTGGCCTGCGACATCCCCTCCAGCACCACCTACACCCCGGTCGCCTCGTGGGGCTACGTGGGCAGCAGCGAGGGCATCCCCTCGGTCGCGGCCATCAAGGCCGCCATCTACAAGCACGGCGGCGTCTCCGCCTGCGTATACGCCGACAACTACTTCCAGGGCTACACCGGCGGCGTGTTCAGCAACACCGACAACTGGGATTCCTGCAACCACGCCATCCTGCTGGTGGGCTGGGACGACGCCAAGGGCGCCTGGCTGCTGAAGAACTCCTGGGGTCCCGCGTGGGGCGTGGACGGCTTCATGTGGATCAGCTACACCGCCAACAGCGTAGGCTACGCCGCGGCCTGGGTCACCGAATAGCCCGCACGAACACCCTGGCCCAGGCCGCGGAGGTTTCCGCGGCCTGGGCCGTTCATGCTGGCCGTGACTTCCGGGTTCCGGCCCGTGGGGTTGTGGCCCACTTCGATGTAAACTGATGTGCAGAGTGGAACCGCGGGAAGCGGTTGCAAATTACATCAACGGTCACGGTCCCGAAGGCACAAAATCAATCTGGAGAATGGGGAAATCAGACCATGAAGTCCAACGGCCCGAAACGCAATGTGACAGATATTCCTGTGCTGACGGCCATTTCGTCCAGCCTGGGACTGGGAGCGGTCTGATGGACCTGACTGGAAGTGAAATACTCCGGCAGGATGCTGCCCGGTACATCTGGTGGGAAACCCCTGATGAGGCCATGCTGCGCCCCGCACGGGTGATCGCCCAGGTCATGAACATCGGCGACCTGGACGATGTCCGGAAACTCCTCGATTCCATGGGTGCCGGGTCCTTTCGGGACGTTCTCGGCCACGCGGAGCCAGGATGGTTCAACGCGAGGTCCTGGCACTATTGGCACTATGCGCTGGGGTTGTGTCAGCCCAGTGAAGCGGTCCCGCCATTGCCCGCACGCCGGTTCGGTGCGAGCGGGGGCGGGTAGCCCTATGCGCGGGCCAGCCATAGGATGCTGCGGGAGCCCCTCGCCGGAACAAGCAACTAAGAGCGTATCTCGGTAGGGTCGTTCAGCCCTCGGATGGGTCGGTGTAGCCTGGGCCAGCGTGATCATGGTGGCCAGGTGAGGGGCCGTGGCAAAACGAGCGAACCGATTGAACGCGGAGGGAGCGGAGGCGCGGAGGACGCTGAGTAGATTTGCGGAGCGACAGGCACCGCACTGCGGAGCCAAGGCTTGAGGTCCTGGCAACGCCGCCCAGGCCCTGGCCCGCTGCGCGATTTTGTCACAATTTGAAGCCACATCAAGTGGCTTCAAATGATGACAAAATCAGCGCTGGCGCGCTGCACGGCCAGAGGCGGCGGTCCTGCCGCATGCGAGCCTTCGCAGGCCCGCCGCCTCTGGCCTTGACGGGCCTTGGCTGACGATTCGGGCTCACGCGCCCCGGCTCCTGAGGTCCGGGAATGACCCGGATTCCTTCCACGGTCGCATTGGACTGGCTTCAGCATTCGAGACGTGGCCCAAGCCCCGACTCCGCGGGGCTTCGTCAGCCAACGCGCAAATCTCCTCTGCGTCCTCCGCGCCTCCGCTCCCTCCGCGTTCAATCGGTTTGATGGTTTGGCCACGGCCTCGCCCTTGGCCCCAATGACCAGTCAGATCCATGTGCAACGAAGCGGTGCAATGGGCTGGGCGATCAGGCCTGCAGGTGCGCCACCTTCTTCCAGGTGATGAGCGCGCAGGCGAAGTGAAGCATGGCCAAGTAGGTGTCCACCCGCTTCTCCCAACGGATCAACACCCGCCGGAACCGGTTCATCCAGCTATGGGCTCGTTCCACAACCCAGCGCCGGGCCTGGAATCCAGCCTCCTGCTTGATGGCCTTAGCCTCCTCGCCTTGGGTCCGGATGTGGGCCGTGAAGCCGAAAGACCGAACCAGATCCCTCACCTCGTCGAAATCGTATCCCTTGTCCAGGCACAGGCCTTGAGGGGCCTCGGGCGTGGCTTGGGGCCGCTCCACCGGGATGCTTTCCAATGTCGCCCTCACCAGTTTCATGTCATGGCGGTTGGCACCATCGACGGCCAGTCCTACCGGAATCCCCGAACCCTCCGTCAACAGGCTGCGTTTTGCGCCCTGCTTGCCCCGATCCGTCGGATTCGGACCGGTTTTTTGGTCCCCGGCAAGGGCGCCTTGCTCATCGCGCCATCCATGGACAGCCAGGACCAATCCAGCCCTTTCACTTGGTCATACGCGAGCAGGCCCTTGCGCCACAACGCCTCGAAGACGCCGGCCTCGGTCCATTCCACGAACCGTCGGTGCGCCGAACTGCTGCTGCAGATACCAGTCTGGTTCAAGGCGTTCCATTGGCATCCCGTTCTCGCCACGAAAAGAATCGCATCCATGGCCGAACGGTCGGGAACCCTCGGGTTGTGCATCCCCCACGGATGCGGCTTGGGTGGCGGGAGTAGGCTTTGGATTTGTGCCCAGAGCCAATCCGGAATCCGCCATCCATCATCTTTGATCGTTGGGTAGTCCTTTCGCATGATCGCCAACCTCCTTTCCGTTGAACGCTGTTTTTCAACCGTGTGCCTGGAACTCTGGGCTGGTTCCCACCCAAGTAGGGCCGGAGGCTCAAGGCGGCGCTCAGTTGCCCGCAAGCTTTCCCCGGCAGGCATACGATCACTCAAGCGCCCCTACCGGGATACGTTCTAAGCCATCGGCGTCTCCGCGGCCTGGGCGGCAACCGCGGGCTCATGTCAGCTCCGGATGGGCGTCGCCGCCAAAGCCCCCACCACCGTGGCCCAGGGCCGCACCTGCCAGCCCGCCACCAGACCGTTCAGCACATACGGGTCGGCGGCGGCGAAGCGCTCCGCCACCTCCGGGCCGTCGCCCTGGAACAGCAGCAGGGCACCGTCCACCGGGTCGCCCAGGGCCCCGCCCAGCACCAGCTCGCCCCGGTCGTGGGCCTGCCAGGCCAGGGCCAGGTGCGCATCCCGGAAGGCCGCCCGGCGCGTGAGGTAGTCCGGCGCGGTCTGGTAGAACAGCAGGTAATGCATCAGTTCCTCCCGCTGGTCATGGCGGCCATTCCGGCCAGGAAGCGTCCGGCCTCCTCCTCGGTGTTGTAGGGCGAAAGGCCCGCCCGCACCCAGCCGGCGGGGTTGACGCCCTGCTTGTCGGCCAGGGTGGTGGCGTAGAAATCGCCGCTGGCCACGAACACCGACTGCTCGTCCAGCAGGCGCTGGCAGACCTCCTCCGGGGCGACGCCGGCCAGGGTGAAGGCGATGGTGGGGGTCTTGGCGGCACCGGCGGGGGCGGTGTACAGGGTGATGCCGGGCAGGGCCGCCAGGCCCTCCTGGATGCGGGAGATCAGGCCGTGCTCGTGCTCCTCCATGCGCCGGTAGCCGGAGACGATCCGGGCCCGGCGGGTGGCGCCGGTGCCCAGGGAGGCGATGAATTCCACCGCGGACTTGAGCCCGGCGAGGCCTTCGTGGTTCTGGGTCCCGGTCTCCAGCTTGCCGGGGCCGGCGGCCGGCGCCGGCAGCAGCTTGTAGGCCTCCAGCCGGTCCAGGAGCCCGGCCCGGATGGCCAGCACGCCCAGGTGCGGCCCGAAGAACTTGTAGGCGGAGCACAGCAGGAGGTCGGCGCCCAGGGCGTCCCGGTCCACCGCCAGGTGCGGCACCGCCTGCACCGCGTCCACCGCCACCAGGGCGTCCACGGCCCGGGCCCGGGCGGCGATGCGGGCCACGTCGTTGATGGTGCCCACGGCGTTGGAGGCCAGCCCCACCGCCACCAGCACGGTGCGGGGGGTGATGATGGCCTCCAGGTCCGCCAGGTCCAGGGTGCAGCTGCCGGGGTCCACGGGGATCCAGCGGACGGTGGCGCCCTGGTCCCGGGCCTGGGCGATCCAGGGATCGACGTTGCCCCGGTGGTCCAGCTCGGTCACCACCACCTCGTCCCCGGGCCGCCAGTCCCGGCCCAGGGCCCGGGCCACGGCGAAGGCCAGGGTGGTGGCGTTGGCGCCGAAGGCGATCTCCCCGGGCGCGGTGTTCAGCAGGTCGGCCATGGCCTCCCGGGCGTCCTGGAGGTGGGCTTCGGTCTCGAGGCTGGAGGGGAACCGGCCGTGCAGGTTGGCCCCGCCGGCCCGCATGTAGCGGGTCATGGCCTCGATGCAGCCGATGGCCACCTGGGTGCCGCCGGGGCCGTCGAAGTAGGCGGCCGGCCGCTGCCGGTGCAGCCGTCCCAGGGCCGGGAACTGCTCCCGGACCTGGGCGATGGGGAACGAGAGGGTGGAGGGTGGGGGCATGACGTCTCCTCGAATTCGCTGTCCATGGGGTCCTCTGCAATACTATCCCAGTGGCGGCGCGGGGAAGGACCAGGGAGTGACCATACTGCTGATCAAGCTGTTCCTGACGCCCCTCTTCATCGGCGGCATCACCCTGGCCGGACGGCGCTGGGGGCCGGCGGTGAGCGGCCTGCTGGTGGGCCTGCCGCTCACTTCCGGGCCGATCTCGGTGTTCCTGGCCCTGCAGTACGGGCCCGGTTTCGCGGCCCGGGCCGCGGTGGGCAACATCGCCGGCATGGCCTCCAGCTGCGTGTTCTGCCTGGTCTACGGGCTCGCGGCCCTCTGCTGGTCCTGGCGGGTGTGCTCGGCCCTGGCGCTGCTGGCCTTCCTGGGCTGCACCGCCCTGGGCAATCCTGTCCCCTGGACCCTGCTCTCAGCTTCGCTGGTGCTGCTGGGGGCGATCCTGGCGGTGCCCCGGCTCATGGGCCGGGGGGCCGGCCCGGCGCTCCCGTCCGCCCCGCCCCGGTGGGACCTGCCGGCGCGGATGGTGGTGGCCACGGCCTTCGTCCTGGCCCTGACCGCCTCGGCCCGGGCCCTGGGGCCGCAGCTGAGCGGGCTGATCGCCCCGTTCCCGATCTTCGCGACGGTGCTGGGCGCCTTCACCCAGCACCGCCAGGGGCCGGCCGCCGCGGTGCGGCTGCTGCGCGGGGTGGTGGTGGGCTCGCTGGCGTTCATCAGCTTCTTCGTCATCGCCGGCCTGGGCCTGGGCCGGGGCAGCCTGGCCGCGGTCTACGGTCTGGCGGCCCTGGGCTCCCTGGCCACCAGCGGCGCCGCCTTCCTGGCGGTGCGCGGGCGCGCGCGCTGGTTCTCGTCGGTGTTCGGCGGGTGAATCAGCTCAGGTGCGGGGCGTAGTCCTGGTTGGCGGCCTCCATGGCCGCCCAGATCTGGGACACGTCGTTGGCCAGCACGATCAGGTCGCGCTTCATCCCGGCCACGTCCATGACGTGGTGGGGCAGGGTGGCCTCCCGGTGGAACCCCAGCTTCTCGAAGGTGCGCCGGGCCGCGGTCTGGTTGTCCACCACCTGGACGATGATCTTCTCGATGCCCAGGTCGGTGGCGATGTTCACCAGGGACGCGGCCAGGTCGGTGGCCAGGCCCTTGCGCCGGAAGTCCGGGGCCACGGTGACCCGGATCTCGCCCACGTGGCGGGTCCAGCCGTGCAGGGTGCGGTACAGGGTGGCTTCGCCCACCACCCGGCCGCCGGTCTTGGCGATGAGGGAGATCACTTCCCGGGTCTCCACCTTGCGCAGGAACCCTTCGGCCCAGTCGGCGGTGGTGACGTCGTCCTTGAGCACCAGCCGGTCGTCCTCGGGCAGGTGCCGGTAGAAGGCCAGCAGGGCTCCGGAGTCGGCGGCCTGCAGCGGGGTCATCACCACCACGCTGCCGTCCCGCAAGGTCACATCGGCCGGAAAAGAATCCAGAGCCATGGGATACTCCTAACTGATCAGGGTCGCCTGTTCGCGACCATAATCATACCCCTTCCGGAACGCCTTCAGGTTCAGATCTTCAGTTCCTTTGGGCACCGAGTCCAGGACCGCGTTGCGCACCGCCTCGAAGGGGACCAGGTCGGTGACCCCGGCGAAGAACCCGACCATGACGATGTTCAGCACCAGGCGCCGGCCCAGCTCCTCGGCGAAGCGGGTGGCGGGCACCCCCACCGCCCGGACCCCCGCGGGCACCTGGCCGCCGGGATTCACCAGCTCGCTCTCATACAGCACCAGGCCCCCAGGCTTGATCTGGGGGATGAACTGGTTGAAGGCGTCCTGGGACATGAGCACGAGGATGTCGGGGTGCTTCACGTAGGGATAGCCGATGACGTCGTCGGAAACCATCACCTGGGCGCTGCAGGCGCTGCCCCGGGCCTCGGGCCCGAAGGCCTGGATCAGGGTGGCCTGCTTGCCGCCGTGGATCGCCGCCGCCTTGCCGATGATGGAGCCGCAGAGGATGACCCCCTGGCCGCCCAGGCCGCCGACGCGGATTTCAGTCTTGGTCATGGGCGGCTCCATAGGTCGTGAACGTGTCGCCCAGGACCTTGTTGTAATGGTTATTCATGGAATCCATCCAGGTGGGCCGTTCCCGGTCCACGAACTTGCCCACCACGATGTCGCCCTGGAAGGTGAGGCCCACCTCCTTGGTGTCGGCCCCGTTGCGCACCGAGCTGCGCTCCTTGTAGTACTTCACCTGGTCCACCCCGTCGCCCAGGCGGTTGCGCCGGGAATACAGGGTGGGGCAGGGGGCCAGCGCCTCGATGAAGACGAAGCCCTTCTTCTGCAGCCCCTCGCGCATGGCCTTGGCCAGCTGGCGCACATGGTAGACGGTCCACCGGGCCACGTACACCGCGCCGCAGGCGTCGGCCAGGAACGGCAGGTTGAACGGGCTTTCGAAGTTGCCGAAGGGCATGGTGGTCTGGGTCGGCCCGGTGGGGGTGGTGGGGGCCACCTGGCCGCCGGTCATGCCGTAGGTGAAGTTGTTCACGCACACCACCATGATGTCCATGTTGCGCCGGGCGGCGTGCATCAGGTGGTTGCCGCCGATGGCGGACAGGTCGCCGTCGCCGGAGTAGACCACCACCTTGAGCCTGGGGTTGGCCAGCTTGAGCCCGGTGGCGAAGGGGATGGCCCGGCCGTGGGTGGTGTGGAAGCTGTCCAGGTTCAGGTAGCCGGCGGTGCGGCCGGTGCAGCCGATGCCGGAGACGATGGCCACCTGGTCCAGGTCCAGCCCGGAATCGCCCAGGGCCCGGCAGAAGCAGTTGACGGTGGTGCCGATGCCGCAGCCGGGGCACCAGATGTGCGGGATGCGGTCCTGCCGGAGGAAGGGCAGCACCGAGTTCTCCAGGCCGTGCTCCTGTTCGAGCGACGCCAGGTCCAGGTCCAGGCTCATCGTGCCGCCTCCATGATCGCGTCCAGAATGGTCTCCACCTCGTGCACCGTGCCGCCGGCGTGGGGCAGCCCCACCACCCGGGCCGCCCCGGCCACCGCCCGCTCCACTTCCGGGGCGATCTGGCCCATGTTCAGCTCGGGGACGATGAAGGCCTTGGCGGTGCGGGCGATCTCGCGGATGCGGGTGGTGGGGAACGGCCAGATGACCACCAGCCGGGCCGAACCCACCTTCACCCCCAGGGCCCGGGCCGCCTCGATGGCCGCCAGGGCCACCCGGGAGGTGATGCCGAAGGAGACCACCACCACGTCGGCCCCCTCCACCTGGTCCTCGCGGATGTCCACGATCCGGTCGGCGTTCAGGCGGATCTTGTTCACCAGGCGCTTGACCAGCTTGTCCTGGGCGGCGGGGGTCAGGTCCGGGTAGCCCCGGTCGTCGTGGGTGAGCCCGGTGACGTGCACCCGGTAGCCGTCCCCGGCCTTGATCATCTCCGGCACCATGTCCTCGGGGGTGGTGCCGTAGGCGCGGTACTCGGCGGGGGATTTCCGGGTCCACTTGCGTTCCACCACCTCGATCTCGGCGGCGGGGGGGATGTCCACCCGCTCGGTCATGTGGCCCACCACCTCGTCCATCATCAGGAACACCGGCACCCGCCAGGTCTCGGTGAGGTTGAAGGCGCGGATCATCAGGTCGAAGCACTCCTGGGGCGAGTTGGGGCACAGGGCGATGACCTCGAAGTCCCCGTGGGAGCCCCACTTGATCTGCATCAGGTCGGCCTGGGCCGGCCCGGTGGGCAGGCCGGTGGAGGGGCCGCCGCGCTGCACGTCCACCCAGACGCAGGGGGTCTCGGTGATGAAGGCGTAGCCCAGGTGCTCCATCATCAGGGACAGGCCGGGGCCGCTGGTCACGTTCATCACCTTCTGGCCGCCCCACACCGCGCCCTGGATGGTCATGCTGGCGGCCAGCTCGTCCTCCATCTGGATGAACACCCCGCCCACGGCGGGGATGCGGTAGGCGAAGCGCTCCACGATCTCGGTGGAGGGGGTGATGGGATAGCCGGCCACGAAGCGGCAACCGGCCGCCAGGGCGCCTTCACAGGCGGCGTGGTCGCCGTCGATGAAGTGGACGCCGGTGAGAACGCCTTTGGGATCCGCTTGCAAGATCGCCTCCGTTTCCATGTCTCGATGCGTTGCTGAAGGCTAGGCCGGCTTGCTCTTGGCGTCGACGTCCTTCCACTTCACCCCGTAGATGGCGAAATCCGGGCAGTACAGCCCGCAGTTGTCGCATCCGGTGCAGTCCTCGGGCCGGCCCAGGACCGGCACGTGGTAGCCCTTGGCATTGAATTCCCGGGAGAACTCCAGGGCGTGGGTGGGGCAGAAGTCGATGCAGTAGGAGCAGCCCTTGCAGACCTCCTTCTTCACGAAGACCGTGCCCTTCCCCTTGCGTCCAGGATCACTGTCGCTCATCGTTTCGGCCCCCCCAAGGCGAATGTCCATGAAGCCTACGCCGGGGGTGGGGTGGTGGCAAGGATCGCGGGGCTGGTTCGGGCCGGACCGGAGCCGCGCAAAGCCAATGGCGGAGCCAATCCGGCGCAAACGGACCGGGGACCGGGCCGGTCCGGGGTTGAGACAACGGTCACAGTCCTGCGACCCGGTCTCTGGATTCAGAGCCGTGCGGCCAGCGCGGCGATGTGCGCGGGCGTGGTGCCGCAGCAGCCGCCCAGGATCACGTCCGGGAAGCCCAGGGCCTCGCCGATGGCGTCGGCGAAGGCTTCGGGCCCGTACGGGTAGCGCAGCCCCTCGGGGGTGGGCTGGGGTTCCCCGGCGTTGGGCTCCAGGAACACCGGGCCTGGCCCGCAAGCGCGGATCTCCCGGGCCAGGGCCAGGAAGGCCGGCCCGGACAGGGTGCAGTTGGCGCCCACGGCCGCGGCGCCGTCGGCGCGCAGGGTGGCCAGGCAGGTGGCGAGGGGGTCGCCCATCATGGTGACGAAGCCCTGGCGCCCCGCGCGGAAGGTCATGGCGGCCACCACCGGCAGCGGCCCGGCGCGGCGGGCGGCGCGCAGCGCCGCCCGGGTCTCCCGCAGGTCCGAGAAGGTCTCCAGGCAGATCAGGTCGGCCCCCGCCTCCACCAGCGCCTGGGCCTGCTGGAAGAACAGCTCCTCGAGCTCCTGCTCCGAGGCCTCGCCGGCCGGTTCCAGGAACACGCCGGAAGGGCCGATGTCCCCGGCCACCAGCCCGCCTTCGGGGCAGCACTCCCGGGCCAGGCGCACCCCGGCCCGGTTCAGCTCGGCCACTCCGTACGGGCTGTGGCTGTCCCGCAGGCGGGCCGCGTTGGCGCCGAAGGTGTTGCTGAGCACGGCGCAGGCGCCGGCGGCATAGTAGTCCCGGTGGATGGCCCGCACCGCGTCCGGGCGGTCCAGGTTCCAGGCCTCCGGGCACTCCCCGGGCCTGAGCCCGGCGGCGATGAGCAGGGAGCCCATGCCCCCGTCCCACAGCAGGGGGCCCCCCCGGCCCAGCCGTTCCAGGAAGCGGTTCGCCGGGTTGCCGGAGCTGTGCGAGGTGGCCAAGGGGAATCCTCCAGGAAGGCCTTCAGAACACCGCCAGCGCGGGCTGGATCGGGACGTCCACCGGGTCGCCCGGATAGCGCACCCGCTCCAGGAACAGCCCGGCCGCCGGGGCCGCCTTGGCGCCCCAGAACAGGTTGGCTGCGCCGGTGGGGCCGGCCAGGTCCTGGCTGATCCGTTCCGGCTGCTCCTTGCCCAGGGCGCAGTGCACGGCGGCGCCCACCATGCGCCGCACCTGGCTGCGCAGGAAGTGGGTGGCGGTGACCCGCAGCAGCACCAGCGAGCCGCTCCGGAGCAGCTCCGAGGCCTGGATCTGGCAGCGGGGGTCCTCCCCCGGCTCCAGGTCGGCGAAGGCCGACAGGTCGTAGGCGCCCTGGAAGGCGGCCCAGGCCCGTGCGAGCCGGTCCAGGTCCAGGGGCGCCTTCACCCACCAGATGTACGGCTTGGCGAAGGCGCTGCGGCGCAGGCTGAGCTGGTAGAGGTAGGTGCGGCTCATGGCCTCGTGGCGGGCATGGAAGCCGGGGCTGCAGGTGGCCACGGAGCGCACCGCCACGTCCCCGGGCAGGCCCTGGTCCAGGATCTTCTGCAGGTCCCGGGGCCGCGGCGCCGCGCCCGGCGCCAGGTGCAGGTGCGCCACCTGGCCCAGGGCGTGGACCCCGGCGTCGGTGCGGCCGGAGCCGCCCAGGGCGGCCACCTGGACCCCGCCCTCCTGGAGCGCGCGCTCCAGGGTGCCGGCCACGGTGCGCACCCCCTGCGCGGTCTGCTTGGGCCCCTGTTTCTGCCAGCCCTGGAAGCGGGATCCGTCGTACTCCACCAGGAGCCGGTAGGCCGCTCCGGCGGCGGGCCTGGGCGCCGCGCGTTCCGGGCGCCTCATGCGCCCGCCGGGAGGACCTTGCGGATCTCCTCCAGGAACAGGGCGGGATCGTGGATGGGCTTGGCCAGGTAATGGTCGGCCCCGGTCTCGGCCATGAGCCGCTCCCGGTCGCCGGTCATGGCGTGGGCGGTGGCGATGATCACCGGGATGCCGGCGGTGGCGGGATCGGCTTTCAACATCTTTGTGATAAAAACTCCATCTACTCGTCGGCCTTCCCACAGGGTGCGGGAGAGGCTGATGTCCATGATGATCGCTCCCAGATCGCCGGAACGGGCCAGGGCCATGATCTCGGCCACGTCCTCGGAGACCGAGACGTCGAAGCCGCCCTTGCGGCTAAGGACAACGCTCATAAACTTTACATTTATAGGGTCATCCTCGACGATGAGGATTCTGGTTGGCATGCGGCGGCCTCGGCAACGTGATCGACTATCTTGATCATTATACGTAATCGACGGCCGGTTTCTGCCCATTCGCGCCTATTCCCGCGCGTCCGGCAGGCGGCGCACCTCGGTGCCCCCGGCCTGGACCACGATCTCCACCCGGCGGTTCCGGGCCTTGCCCCCGGGGCGTTCACTCGCCAGGATTCCCGCTTCCAAACTGAGGCCCCCCAGGTCCCAAGACGGGAAGTCCGGAAACGGGTGGTATACATCCTTGCGTTTTGGTGATGGCATCACCGTTTTGCAAGGCATTTTCCCGTCCAGGGGATGCTTCTGGAGGTCTTCAGATTTGCAAGACCTTCACAGACTATCCGTTCTCGCCTTCAGCAGCCGCTCCAGCACCGCGTCCGGCACCTCCAGCCCGCCGCCGCCCACGCCCAGCTGGATGCCCGGCTTGTTCCGGCCGTGGTAGTCGCTGCCGCCGCTGGGCAGCAGGTCCAGGTCCCGGGCCAGGTCCAGGAAGTAGCGGTGCTCCACCGGCCCGTAGTCGGGGTAGTAGGCCTCGAAGCCATGGATGCCCGCGCCCTTGAGCTCGAGCATCGCCGCGTCCCAGCGGAAGCCCCGGGGGAAGCCCCGGCCGGGGTGGGCCACCACCGCCGCCCCGCCGGCCTCCCGGATCCAGCCCACCGCCTCCCGGGGCGCCAGTTCCGGGAACGGGACGAAGCAGGGGGCGTCGTCGCCGATGAGGCGGTGGAAGGCGTCCTGGTGGCTGCCGGCGGCGCCGGAGCGCACCAGGACCCGGGCGAAATGGGTGCGGGAGACCAGGTCGGTGGGGGCCTCGGCGGCCACCTCGTCCCAGGTGATGGGGATGCCTTTGGCCCGGAGCAGCTCCAGCATCTGCTGGTTGCGCTCCAGCCGCTGGGCCCGCATGCGCCCGACCCGGTCGCGCAGCTTCGGGTCGGCGGGGTCCAGGAACAGGCCCAGCATGTGCAGCGGCCGGCCCATGAAGCGGCAGCTGAGCTCGATGCCGGGCACCAGGAGGGTGGCCACCCGGGGCTGGTGCGCCAGGAACCGCTCAAGGCCGGCCAGGGTGTCGTGGTCGGTGAGGGCCAGGGCCCTGAGCCCGGCCAGGTCCGCCGCCTGGGCCAGCGCCTCGGGGGTGTCGGTGCCGTCGGAGAAGATGGAGTGGGCGTGGAGATCGATCACAGGGGCGAACCGCCGTTGGCCCGGTACAGCGCGGCCAGCATGACCGCCACCGCCTTGAACAGCTCCTGGGGCAGCAGCATGTTCAGTTCCAGGGGGGCCAGGGCGGCCAGCAGGTCCGGGTCATGCTGCACCGGGATGCCGTGCTGGGCGGCCAGCAGCAGGATCCGGCCGGCCAGAAGCCCCTCGCCTTTGGCCACGAGCCTCGGGGCCGCGTCCAGGTAAGGGGCTTGGGGGTGGTAGCGGAGCGCTACGGCGCTGGGACGGATGGTGCGGGGCATGCCGGAGGGAACGTGCTACTGGATCAGGTGGGCGGCGGGCTCGTCGTCCTCCAGCTCGTCCATGGCCAGCCGGCGGAAGATCTTGACGTCGGCCAGGGACATGCAGCTCATGTAGGCGAAGCCGCTGAAGAACAGCCAGATGAACGGCACCGAGGCCCACTTGCGGATGTAGATGGAGACCAGTACGGCGCCGAAGTAGTAGAGGGCGAAGGCCAGTTCCAGGAAGGTCAGCAGGCTCTTGGGCACCTTGTACGCCCTGGCGTTGAGGTTGGCCTTGCGGTTGCCGGACTCGTCCACGCCCAGCTTGGGGGTGCGCTTGAACTCGATGTCGTCGGTGAAGAACCCTTCCAGCACCGCCTTGGTCTGGTTCAGGCAGAGGCCGATGCCCAGGCTCATGAGCCCGGGGATGTACTTCATCCGGCTCAGCCAGTTCTTGTTGTTGTAGACCTCGCGCTGGGACAGGCCGAAATACAGGCCGACGCTGACCGCGTTGAGCAGGAAGAAGGGCCCGTCGGTGAGCAGCAGGGTGGTGGCCGGCGTGCCGGCCCGGATGATCATGCAGGGCACCATGATGATGGCCAGGATGACCATGAGCATGTAGTTGCAGTTGGCGGTGAGGTGGAACCAGCACTCGGCCTTGGTGTGCAGGCTCTCCTTGCTGAACAGGATGGTCTTCATCATCTTGCGGATGACCTGGGCGTTGCCCTTGGCCCAGCGGTGCTGCTGGCTCTTGAAGGC
>Ga0181516_10000672_pt1 | contig 29333 bp, 27 predicted proteins | sample PEATcosm2014_Bin_25_FD_121104 | JGI IMG/M metagenome (GOLD analysis project Ga0181516, IMG submission 121104) | Peatland microbial communities from MTU Mesocosm Facility, Houghton, MI, USA - PEATcosm2014_Bin01_10_metaG | ecosystem: Environmental > Terrestrial > Soil > Wetlands > Peat | place... | reverse complement strand
CAGTCGGCCCGTCAGGGCAGCGCGACCAACAACCTGGGCTTTACCTGGGAGCTCGACGCCATCGCGGCGTGCGTCATCGGCGGTGTTTCCACCAACGGCGGCGTGGGCACGGTGGGCGGCATCATCACGGGCGTGCTGATCATGCAGGTCATGAACAATGCGCTCGTCGTGCTGGGTGTGTCGGTTTACTGGCAGCAGATCATCAAGGGTCTGATCATCGTTGCGGCCGTCGCCATCGACATCCGCAAGTACCTGCGCAAGCGCTAGTCGTCCTTACTCGTCACACATTGTCAAACAAAAAACCCACCGGTTCGCCGGTGGGTTTTTTTTGGTCTGGGGCGGGTCCGGTTAGTGGCGCGGGGCCATCAGTCCAGGCCGGGGACGGGGAAGGTCGAGCAGAGGGCCGACACTTCGGCGTTGATCTTGGCCAGCGCGGCCTCGTCGGCCGGGGCCCTCACGGCCCTGTCGATCCAGTCGGCGATCTTCTCCATCTCGGCGGGACCGAAGCCCCGGCTGGTCACCGACGGAGTGCCCAGCCGGATGCCCGAGGGGTCCGAGGCCTTGCGGGTCTCGCCGGGGACGGTGTTGTAGTTGAGGACAATGCCCGCCTTTTCGAGGGCCACGGCGGCGACCTTGCCCGAAACGTCCTTGTTGGCCAGGTCGATGAGCATCAGGTGGTTGTCGGTGCCCCCGGAGACCAGGTGGAAGCCGCGCTTCACGAGGGCGGCAGCGAGCACCTGGGCGTTTTTCACGACGTTGGCGGCGTAGGTCTTGAACGACGGGTCGAGGGCCTCTTTCAGCGCGGTGGCGATGGCCGCGGTGGTGGCGTTGTGAGGTCCACCCTGAAGCCCGGGAAACACGGCCTTGTCGATGGCCTTGGCGTGCTTCTCCTTGCAGAGGATCATGGCTCCCCGGGGGCCGCGCAGGGTCTTGTGGGTCGTGGTGGTGACGACGTCGGCGAAGGGCACGGGGCTGGGGTGGGCGCCGCCTGCGACCAGGCCCGCGAAGTGGGCCATATCGACAAACAGGATAGCGCCGCATTCGTCGGCGATGGCCCGGAACTTGGCGAAGTCGAGCTGGCGGGGGTAGGCAGAGTGGCCGGCCACGAGGACCTTGGGCTTGTGCTCCAGGGCCAGGCGGCGGATTTCGTCGTAGTCGAGCAGGCCGGTCTGGGGGTTTAGGCTGTAGTGGACAGCGTTGAGCCATTTACCTGTGATGCTCACCTTGGACCCGTGGGTCAGGTGGCCGCCGTGGCTGAGGTTGAGTCCCAGAATGGTGTCGCCCGGCTGGCAGAAGGCGAAGTACACGGCCAAGTTGGCCGGACTCCCCGAGTAGGGCTGCACGTTGACGTGCTCGGCGCCAAAGAGCTTCTTCGCGCGCTCGATGGCCAGACGCTCCACGTCGTCACAGTTGACCTGGCCTTGGTAGTAGCGGGCTCCGGGGTAGCCTTCGGAGTACTTGTTGGCGAAGACACTCCCGGAGGCCTCGAGGACGGCCTTGGAAACGTAGTTTTCGCTGGCGATCAGGCGGATCGTGGCCTTCTGGTAGGCTTCCTCCGCGCGGATCATGGAGAGCAGTTCGGGATCTTGGTGGGAAAGGGCGCTCATGCGGGCCTCCTCAAAAAAGGTAGTGCCCAGACGCGCGGCGCGGCCGTCCGCTCAGCGGTCGGCGTCCGCACTCCCCCGGGGTTTTCCCCGTACACGTCAGTCATGCAGACGAAGGTATTATAGCAGGGGCGCCGTGAGGGTCAAGAAGGCGTTTGGGTTTTGGGGTCTTCGGGCGGGGCTTCGAGCACCCGGGAGCGGCTGTTCTCGAGGACCTTGAGGAAGGCATCCTTGGCCTCGCGGCTGACCACCATCGGTTCATCGGCCTTCTCGGCGGCCTTGGCCTTCTGCGCGGCACGCTTGACGGGAATCGCGAGGGTCTGGTTCAGAACCTCAAGCTCGAGCAGCGACTTGCGGGCCGCGTCCTCAAGGTGCTTGAGGCGGTCGAGCTCCTCGGAACGCCCCGTGTACCAAAGCCAAAAGGGACGAAGGAGCAGCGCCAACAGGAGGGCCGTGAAGAACAGCACCACGCCGAAGACACCGTAGCGCGTCAGCCAGGCGACCGCGTCGGGGGGGAACACAAGCGAAAGATCCATGGCACCTCACAGCGCGGGAGTTTGGGGAACCAACGCTTCCAGGTAACCCGACCAGGCGTCGAGGGTCAAGGCCGGTGAGACGTCGACCCTGCCCGGCTCGATCCACTCGGCAATCTCGGGGACGAAGGGGAGGGGACCCGGGGCGTGGGTCTGAAGTTCGGCCCCGACCAGCACCCCGCCTTCTGCCCATTCAAGCCGGAAGTGGTCGCTGCCGCGCTCGCCCCGAAAGTCGAGCATGAGAAGGTCGAGGGTCACCAAGTTGCTGCCCAGCGGCGAGAAGTCGAGATAATAAAGGCCCCTCTGGGGGTCCCACTCGGCAAAGCAGACCACCGCCGGAGCCACAGCTTCCTTCAGCCGGTGGTACGACATCGGCGAGGTGGAGCGCCAGACACCCTCCTTCCTTTGGAAGGCGTCAAATACGGCCATGAGAGTTTCGGCGGCGAGGGTCATGCGATCAGTCTAGTGGATGGCCGATGCTTCCACAAGATTTTGCTAACTTTTCCCTCCCCGGGCATTCATGATAAGATGTACTTGGAGGAACACGTGTACATCCCCAACGAATCCCGCTATGCAAGCATGCAGTACCGCCGCAGCGGCCGCTCAGGACTCAAGCTCCCGACTCTCTCCCTCGGCCTTTGGCACAACTTCGGCGGCGTGACCACCCACGAGAATGCCCGGGCCCTGGCCCGCACCGCCTTCGACTGCGGCATCACCCACTTCGACCTCGCCAACAACTACGGACCTCCCCCCGGCAGTGCCGAGGAAACCTTTGGACGCATCCTGCGAGACGACTTCTGCGGCCTGCGCGACGAGCTGATCATCAGCACCAAGGCCGGATACACCATGGGCCCCGGGCCCTACGGCGACTGGGGCAGCCGCAAGTACCTGCTCTCGAGCCTCGACGCCAGCCTCAAGCGCCTGGGTCTCGACTACGTCGACATCTTCTACCATCACCGCCCCGACCCCGAGACCCCGCTTGAAGAAACCATGGCCGCCCTCGACCGGGCCGTCCGGTCGGGAAAGGCGCTGTACGCCGCCGTGTCCAACTACCCCGCCGAAAGACTGCGGAAGGCGGCGGCCCTCCTGCGTGAAATGGGCACCCCGTGCCTCATCCACCAGCCCAAGTACTCGATGTTCGTGCGTGACCCCGAGACCACGGGTCTGTTCGACGCCCTGGGCGAGGAAGGCATAGGCAGCATCGTGTTTTCGCCTCTGGCGCAAGGGTTGCTGACCGACCGCTACCTGAACGGGATACCGGCCGACAGCCGCGCCGCCGCTTCGGCCGTCTTCCTGAAGCCCGAGCACATCACCGAGGCCAAGGTTTCCAAAGTGAGGCGCCTCAACGAGTTGGCTCAGGGACGAGGGCAGAGCCTCAGCCAGATGGCTCTGGCCTGGGTGCTGCGCCCCCAGGGCAAGCACCAGGTGACCAGCGCCCTGATCGGCGCCAGCAAGCCCGAGCAGATCGTCGAGAACGTCGAAGCGCTCAAGCGGCTCGACTTTGCCGCCGGCGAGCTCCAGGCCATCGAAGCCATTCTCGCGGAGGGCTAAGCAGCGCAGCTAGCGGGACTCGCCCCGGTAGGCGAACCAGTCGAACCACGCCCAGGCCTGGCGGCGGCTCAGGTCCTGGGCCGCCAGGCCCACGAAGGCGCCCGTAAACTCGCCCGTCTTGCAGTATTCGTCCGAGAGCTTGGTTTCGTCGAACCCGGGGCCCACGGCCTGCCACGCGCCCTCGTCGAAGGCCCACGAGAAGTTCAGCTTGAGGTCCCGAGCCTGCACCCTCAGCCTCACGGCCGCGGGCTCGCTCCCCGGCGAGGGGGCCTGGAGGACGACCCGGGCTTCGGGAAACTCGAGCCGGTGCCCGTTGTCAGCCTGGGTCACCTCGATGACCCGCGTTTGAAGCTCGTCGCTCCAGCCCAGGCGCAGGTACACGAAGTTCATGGTGTCGTACAGGCAGACCAGGCCTGCAGTCTCTTGAAACCGGCGCGGGTCGAAGGCAAGCCTGGTCTCGGCTGTAAAGTCCAGGTGCTGGAGCCTTCGGGCCAGGACGCTTGGCTGGAACGGCGAAAACAGCGACTCTCGTCCCCGCAGGCCCACCCACCCGGGGCGCGCCAGCGACACCCACGTGTCGTCGACGAAGCACCGGGGACTGGCCCAATGCGCCGACAGCGCACCGTCAAAATCGTCGCGCTCGGCCTCGGCGGGCCAGGGCGAGGAGGGCAGCGCAGGCTCGGGCACGGCCACCTGGGCGAGGTTGCCGCCGGCCGCCAGGCGGAGCCAGCCGCCGCTGGTCCACACCATCTTCTGAAGGGCTGTCTCGCGGCCCAGCACACACCGAAGCTGGGGGAGGGCGGGACGCGAGCACAGGTGGGCAAGGTAGACCTCGCCCCCCGGGGTCTCGACGGGCGACCCGTGGCCTGATTTCTGCAGAACGCTGGCGGGGTTGAACTTGTCGGGCTTGAGGTACTCGGGGTTGCCCCGGGCCTGGAACCGGGCCGCAGCCGAGGTCACGATAGGGTTGGCCGGGTCGGGTTCCCAGGGGCCGAACACCGAGTGCGAGCGCGCCATGGTCACGCCGTGGCCGTAGCCCGTGCCGCCCTCGGCGGCCAGCAGGTAGTGGTATTCGCCGCGCTGGAACAGCAGGGGGCCTTCGACGCACCCCAGGTCGCTGCCGCCCCGGTAAATGGGCGTGGGCTCGCCCACCAATCGGCCCTGGGCGGGCGAAAACTCCTGGAGCACGATCGCCCCGGGGTGTTCGTGGCCGGGCCTGAAGTCCCACTCGAGGTTGACAAGCCACTTGCGCCCGTCGGCAGCGTGGAACAGCGCTGGATCGAACCCGCTCGAATTGAGGTAGGTGGGGTCCGACCAGGGACCTTGGGCGGCCGGGGCGGTGATGAGGAAGTTGTCGACGTCGAAGTAGTTGTCTGTGATGTTGCGCACGAGGCTGTAGCACAGGTACCACACACCGTGGTCAACGCTCAGGTTGGGCGCCCACACCCCCTTCGACGGCGCCACACCCCGCAGGTCGATCTGCGACGGACGCGTGAGCGCGTGGCCTGCGGGGCGCCAGTGGACCAGGTCGCGGGAGTGGTGGAGCCGGATGCCCGGCAGCCACTCGAAGGTCGAGGTGGCGATCCAATAGTCCTCGCCGTCGCACACGATCGAGGGGTCGGGGTGGAAGCCGGGGAGGATGGGATTGGTGATCACGGCGGCCTCAGTAGGTGGTGTAGTCGTTGGCGTCGGCCACGGGGAAGCCGCCGCTGTGGATCACGCCCGAGTACCAGCGCCCCGAGTCTTTGACCGTGCGCTTCTGGGTGGCGTAGTCGACGTGGACAAGGCCAAAGCGCTTCGTGAAGCCGAAGCCCCATTCGTAGTTGTCCATGAGCGACCAGGCGAAGTAGCCCCTTACGTCGACGTTTTCGCGCCGCGCCTCGTGGACGGCGGCAATGTGCCGGGCGTGGTACCGCACGCGGATGCCGTCGTGGATTTGGCCGTCGGCGCCGGGAGCATCCGGAAGCGAGGTGCCGTTTTCGGTGATGTAGATCGGTTTGTCGCCGTAGTCCTTCTTGAGCCTGACGAGCAGCTTGAACAGCCCCTCGGGCTGCATCTCCCACTCATCGAAGTGGCCCCGGGGGACGAAGGGACGGTAGATCTGCTCGGCGGCGAGGAAGGAGCGGCCTGCGGTTCCCCGGTCCGCCGGGTCGTTGGCCATGAGGCGCCGGGTGTAGTAATTCACTCCCATAAAGTCCGTGGGGACGGCCATGGCGTCCATGTCGCCGGGGCGGATTTCGGGCATCAGCTCGGGCCCGTACCAGGCCACGAGGTCACCGGGGTAGCGGCCCCGCAGCGTCGCGTCGAGGAACCAGCGGTTGTACGCCCCGTCGTGCCTCTGCGCCGCGGCGATGTCTTCCTCGCGGTCCGACGCGGGCTCGATCCATTCCAGGTTGTGGACGATGCCCACCCGGGCCCCGGCCGCGTTGGCGCGCACCACGGGGACGGCGCGCCCGTGGCCGATCAGCAGGTTGTGGGCCACCGCGAGGGTCGTCTTGAGGTCCTTGAGCCCGGGGGCGTGAGCGCCGAACTGGTGCCCGCAGAACGCGTACACCCAGGGTTCGTTGTGGGTCATCCAGTTCTTGACACGGTCGCCGAACCTGCGGGTGACCGCGTCGGTGTAGGCCGCGTAGGCGTCGATGGTCGCACGGTTAGCCCAGCCCCCCTGGTCCTGGAGCGCCTGCGGCAGGTCCCAGTGGAACAGTGTGACCCAGGGCGTCACCCCCGCGGCCAGCAGCCCGTCGATGAGCTTGTCGTAGAACGCCAGGCCTGCGTCGTTGATCCGGCCCGTGCCCTGGGGCAGGATGCGGGGCCACGACAGCGACATGCGGTAGTTCTTGAGTCCCAGCGAGGCCATCAGGGCGATGTCGTCGGGGTAGCGGTGGAAGTGGTCGCAGGTGACCGTCCCCGGCTGCCTGTCTTCAATGTTGGCGGGGTTGGACGAGAAGCGGTCCCAGACCGACTCCCCCTTGCCCTCGGCGTTCCACCCGCCCTCGATTTGATAGGCCGCCGTCGCCGCACCCCAAACGAACTCCTTGGGGAACTTCAAAAACTCAGCTGAACTCATAGGAAACCTCACACGTTGAAAATAGATCTTGATCCTGAAGCTTGTCCAAACCGTAGCGACGAAGGCACGGGCCTCCACAGTAGGTTTGGGCGAGCTTCATCCCTTCACAGCCCCGGCGCTGACGCCGGCCATAATCCACTTGCTGAACAAAAAGAACATGATGAGCGCCGGAATGGCCACCAGCACCATGCACGCGAACTGCACCGCGTAGTCCGAGGCGTACTGGCCCTGGAAGCGGATGATCGCGAAGGGCAGGGTCCTCTTGTCGTCGGTGGCCAGGTAGGTGTTGGCCATGATGAACTCGTTCCAGTCTGACAGGAAGCTGCTGATCATGGCGGTCACGATGGCGGGGGCCACCATGGGTGCGATGATCTTCGGGAGGATGGAACGGTACTTGGCGCCGTCCATGAACGCCGATTCCTCCATGGCCAGGGGCACGCTCTGGAGTTGGGCGGCGATGACGAGGGTGCTGAAGCTGATCTGGAAGGCGATGTAGGGGATGATGAGGCTCAGGTGGGTGTCGATGAGTCCGAACACGCCGAACCAGATGAAGTTGGGCAGCAGGGTCACGTGGATGGGGATGACCATGCCCAGCGAGACGAAGGCCAGCACGGCCTTGCGGAACTTCCAGCTCATCCGAATGCACGCGTAGGCGATCGAGAACGACAGCACTGTGGTGACCACCACCGACGTGACGACGATGAAAACGCTGTTGATGGACGACTGGATGATCTTGCCGTCAACGAAGGCCCGCACGTAGTTGTGCCACTGGGGGACCACGGGCAGCGAAAAGAACGCCGAACCAAACAGGTCGCCGGTCTTCTGCAGCGAGTAGTTCACCACCCACAGCAGGGGAAAGAGCTGGAGGAACGCCAGGGCGACAAGGAAGACGCCGAGGAACAGCTTCTTGGTGTTCTTGACGGTGATCAGCGGGCGGCTCACTTCACCTCTCCTTCGGTGCGGAAGATCCTCTGCACCACGAGGGTGAGCCCCACGGCCACCACGACGAACAGGATGGACAGGCCGTTGCCGTAGCCGTACTGCCCAGCCACGAAGGCCTTTTGGTACAGGTAGACTGCGGTGAACTGGGTGAGGTCACCCGGACCCCCGCCGGTGGTGAGGAAGATGATTTCCATTTGTTTCAGGGACGAGATGACGTCGATGACGATGACGGCCGAGATGATGGGGAACAGGTAGGGGAGGATGACGCGGGTGTAGGTCATCCACCAGCCGGCGCCGTCGATCTTGGCGGCCTCCTCGAGTTCGACGGGCAGGGTCATGAGTCCCGAGTAGAAGAACAGCAGCGCCCAGCCGAAGCCTTGCCACACAATGATCCAGATCTCGGAACCCAGGGCCGTGGCGGGTTTGCCCAGCCACGAGGTGGTGACGGGTGCCGACGAGAACAGCGAAAGCGACTTGTTGAGGATGCCGAAGGTGGGGTTCATGATGTTGACCCACAGTGCGGCGATGACGACCACCGACAGCACGGCGGGGATGAAGTAGATGGTCCGGAAGAAGCGCGACCACCGCGGTTTGATCCGCGACAACAGGGCCGCCAGGGCAAAGGCCACAGGGTTTTGTACGAAGACGGTCACAAGGATGAGCACGCCCACGTTGGACAGCGACCGCCAGAACGTAGAGTCGGAGGTCAGGATTTCCGTGTAGTTGTCGAGGCCCACCCACTTGAACGGGCCAATGCCCGACCAGTCGGTCAGGCTGTAGTAGACACTGAAACCGATGGGGATGATCATCGCGAAGACCATGATGGCGATGCCTGGAAGCACCAGAGCCGCGATAACGGGCCTGTTATTGAACAATCGTTTCATACCGAAACCCTCGGAAAAGAGAAATCGGGGCCGGCCCAGGGGGGCCGGCCCCGTCACTTGTTACTTGGCGGCCTTGGCGGCAGCCGCGTCGACCTTCTTGCAGAATTCCTCGGGCGTGATGATGGAAGCGACGAGCTCCCCGACGGCCTTCTGGATGGCGTCCTTGAACTCGGCGTTGGACCTGTCGAGGCTCGGGGTTCCCGAGGTCGACTTGGCGTCGGCGCCGATGGCCAGCAGGGTCTTGGCCAGCGGGGTGTCGGTGGCCCGGGCCACGACCTTCTGGGCCGGGTAACCAGCCTGCTTCTCCCAGGCGAGGGCGGGCCAGCGCTTGGCCAGGAAGTCGAGGTACTTGACGCCCAGGTCCTTGTTCTTGCCGGTGGCGTTCACGAAGATGTTGCCGCCGTACCAGGCGACCAGGTCGTCGATCTTGCCCTTGCCGCCCTTGAGCACGGGGAACTTGAAGGCGTCGACGTTGTCGCGGAACTCCTGCGAGAAGTTGGCGTCGGTGGCCAAGCCCACTTCCCAGGTGCCCATGAAGTACATGGCGGCCTTGCCCTGGCCGAAGAGGTTGCGGGAGGCGCCGTAGTCGCTGACCAGAAGGTCATCGGCGAACAGGCCCGAGGTAGCCATCTTCTGGAGGAGAGTGGCGGCCTGGACGAAGTCGGGATCTGTAAACTTGGCGGTGCGCTTCAGGGCCGCGTCGACCCGGCCAAAGTTGCCGTTGATGCGCTCGGCCAAGTTGTCGAAGGTCTCAACCAGCGGCCAGGCGTCCTTGCCGTCGGTCACGGCGGGGATGATTCCCTTGGCCTTGAACTTGGCGACCGAGGCCATCATGTCCTCGACGGTCTTGGGCACTTCAACCCCGGCGTCCCTGAAGAGCTTCTTGTTGTAGTAGATCACCCAGCAGTCGGCGGTGAGGGGCAGGCCGTACAGCTTGCCGTTGTAGACGTTGCTCTCGAGGGCGCCGGGCAGGTAGCCGAGCTTGTCGAAGGCAGGCTTGTCCAGCGGCTGGACAAGGTTGGCGTCGATGAGAGGCTTGAACATGCCGGGGAAGCTCCAGTACTTGTTGATGTCCGGAAGCTGCTTGGCGGCCACGTAGATCTTCACTTTCTCCTGCCAGGGCTGGTCAGGGTAGCTTTCGATCGTCATGTCGACGCCGGGGTTGGCGGCCTTGAACTCGCAGTTGATGGTGTCGAACACCAGGCCCATGCCGCTGGTGCGGTCGGGCAGGTTGTCGCCCACCTTCAGACTGACCTTGGCCTGGGCGCTCGCACCGACGGTCAAGACGGCCGCGGCGCACAGAGCCACTAGGATCTTCTTCATACATCCCTCCATAGGAATTGGTAGATGTCTCAGTGTCCGGCCAGTTCTTTCAGGCGTGAATGACCGATGTTCCGGTTTATTGATGGATATCCCGGAATACTTTCGATCCGCCGTCGCCCGCCCACCGGTTGGGGCTTGTCCCGGTCACCTTCTTGAAGACCCTGCCGAAGTGCTCGACGTTGGTGTAGCCCACGCGTTCGCTGATCTCGTAGACCTTGAGCGTCGTCGTGGCCAGCAGGCGGCAGGCCTCCTCGACGCGCAGCCGGGCCAGGTGTTCGGTGATGGTCTCGCCGGTCTCGCGGGCGAACTCCCACGACAAGTGGTTGCGGCTGACCCCCACGTGGGCCGCCAGTTCGTCCAGCGGGATGACGGGCCGGGTGAAGTGTTCGCGAAGGTAGCGTTTGGTCACGACGACGATGCGGCTGGTGGCGGGCCGCTCGCGGCCCAGGGCGTCCCACGCCTCGGGAATCTCGCCCGCGTCGGAGATGCCCGTCCGGGGCACCACGTCGATGCGGACGCTCAGGTACCGTTCCAGGGAGTCCTTCAGTTCCTTGGCCGTGAGAGGCACCTCGACCTCGGGCCCCGTGAAGAGCGCCGCGAGGTCCCGACCGACGCCCACCGCGCAACCGCCCCCCCGCCGTCCCAGAATCTGGCGGATGGACCTCAGGAAGAGGTCCTGGAACCGGGCCAGCTCGTCGGGGTCGAGCCGGGCTTCGAGTCCGTCGAAGTCGCGGATCCCCAGGCTCCACAGCGTCAAAGGGAACTCGAGGTGGATACCCGCAACCTTGTGGGCTTCGGGGGGCGCAGCCCCGGCCAGCAGGTCGAGCAGCGCCCGGGCCTCGTCGGCGTCGCGCCTGGGCGCCGCAGGTTTGTTCTGGCTGCGTTGGGACGCCACCTTGTCGAGCATGGCGGTAAGGGTGTTCTCGTCCACCTCGGTCTTGAGCAGGTAGTCCTTGACCCCCAAGTTGAACGCAGTGCGCACCAGGGGGAAATCTCCGTGAGCCGACAGCACGATGACCGAGGGCGGGTTGGGGTTCGGCGGCGCCCCCTCGGCCCCGGTGAGGGCCTTGAGGAACTGGATGCCGTCCATGACGGGCATGGAGAGGTCGAGCAGGACGATGTCGATCTCGGGGTGTTGGGCCAGCAGGTCGAGGGCCTGCTGGCCGTTGGCAGCCTCGTAAAGAAAGTCGTATCCCAGGGCCTTCCAGTCCCTGAGGCTGGCCATGGCGACGCGGACGAAGGGCTCGTCGTCGACCACGAGCACGGCGAGCATTCAGCGGCCCTCGCGCCAGGGGAGGGTGACCCTCACCGTGGTCCCGGCGCCGGGCGCGCTGCGGATCGTCAGGCCGAAGCCGTCGCCGAAGTTCAAACGGATGCGTTCGTGGACGTTGCGGATGCCGATCCGGTTGAAGCTCTCCTGCCCCTCCTCGCCCTGCCCTGGGGCAGCGGGGGAAGGGGCTGCGAGCAAGGCGGCGCGCCGCGAGTCTTCCATTCCCACACCGTTGTCTTCGACCTCAAGGACGAGGGCCCCACCCTCGTCCTCCCGGCGCGAGCGGATGGTCAGCAGCCCCTGGCGCGCCAGCCCCGCGAAGCCGTGCAGCACGGCGTTCTCGACAAGGGGCTGAAGCCCCATGCGGAGCACCTGGCAAGCCAGAGTGTCGGGGGCCACGTCGTAGACCACCTGAAAGTGCTCGCCGAAGCGCACCTTCATGATGAACAGGTAGTTCTTGATGTTGGCGATTTCGCCGGCCAGGGTGGTGAGCGACTCGGTGCTCGCGTAGCTGTCGGCCAGGATGCGGATGAGCGCCTGGGTCATGTCGCGGATGGCGTCGTTGTGCGCCGCCAGCGCCATCATGCGGATGGAGTTGAGGGTGTTGGCCACAAAATGCGGGTTGATCTGGAACTGGAGCGCCTGGATCTCGGCCACCAGCCGCCGGTCGGACTGCTGCCGCCTCTCGCCCTCCAGGCGTCGGATCTCGGCGACCATGAAATCGAAGTCCCCCGACAGCTCGGCCAGCTCCTGGATGCCGTCGAGGCGGACTGGGACAGGGTCGCGGCCCGAGGCGAAGCGCCGCATGTTCTCCATGACCTCCTTGATGGGCCTGGTAACCCGGGAGAAGAAGACCATGGAGTAGACAAGGAAGAGTCCGAACATGAGCGCCAGCGCCGGGTACAGGTACCACTGGTACTTCATGATGGTGTGGGTGACCGTCGCCTTGTCCATGGTGAGCAGCAGCCGCCACTGGGCAAGGTCGAGGGTGCGCGTATTCACAAGGTAGCTGCGCCCGCCCAGGGCCAGTTCCGAGCTTCCCAAGGGCAGGGTGGCGTTGGTGCCGGGGGCGCTGAGGGCGGCGGGCAGGCCCGAAAGCAGCGCTTGTCCATCGCGGCCCAGGATGGTGAGGCTCGCCTTGCCGGCGGGCTCGGTGAGGCCTGTAAACTGGTCGAGGTAGGGCACCCTGAACATCACGAGGATGGCGTCGATGGCTCGTCCCCCCTGGTCCCTTCCCGGCGAAATCACGGCCGACAGGATAAACCTGCCGCCGCCGTTGTCGGTGACCCCGCTGAGGCTGTCGGCGATGAACACCTGGTTGGGGCTGGCCTTGGCCTGGCGGAACGCCTCGGTCCTTGCTAGCTGGAACGAGCGGATGTTGGGGTAGTTGCTCACCGGCAGGACCGAGCCGTCGTTCATCCACACCGCGATGGCGCCGATGCGGTTGGCCACAGTAAAGATGCTGCCCAGACGCTTGGTCAGGCGCCACGTCGCGGCGACCTTCTGCTGGTTGGCGGTTCCGGCCCAGTCGTTGGCGGCGTCGCGCAGTTCCTCGTCGTAGTTCAGGGTGGCGGCCAGCACCGACACCGAGTTCAGCTCGTTCTCTATGGTCTGGGCGATCTGCTCCATCAGCTCCTGGGTCTGGTTGGACACGGTCCCCAGGAGCGCCGCCATGTACAGCCACGACATGAGCAAGAAGGCAAGGACCAGGGGGAGTCCGACCAGGAGGACAAACACCGTGTTGAACCGACGGTTGAGCGAAACCACACGCCAGCTTAACCGGCGCCGGTCGAACCGTCCACCAGGGCCGCCATGCGCCGGATCTCGTCCTCCCATTGGCGCCGGAAGGCTTCAGGCGCCCTTGCCTCGGCATCGGCGCCGAAGGCAAGCACGCGGCCCAGAAGTTCGCGGGTATCGACCACGGGGACGCTGCGATCAAGCCACTTGCCTTCCGCGTCTTCGCCCCGGGTGTCCCTCTGGTCGGGGTGCCAGTTTTGGGCAGCCGCCAGCCTGAGCGCCGCGCCCCGAAGTCGCACCATGGCCCGCCAGGTCGTCCCTCCCCTGAAGATTCCGAACCCGGAGCTCGTCCACGCGTCGACCTCGGCCTTCCATGCCGCATCGTCGGGCCGGCGGGTGACCGCCTCGGAGGTGACGGCCAGGGCGCGGACCCGCCCCAGGTGGAAGGTGCGCAGGCCCCCGCGCAGGTGGTCGAAGGCCACCAGGTACCACACTCCGCCGTAGTGGATCAGCCTCTGGGCCTCGGCGCGGCGCCGGCTGGGCTCGCCCTGAAAGTTGACGTACTCGAACTCAAGAACCCGGCCGTCCCTGAGGGCGCGGCACAGCCCCGCGAACACCTCAAGGTCGACGGGCTCGGTAGACGGCGCCTCGTAGCGGATCCGGTCGGCCACCCCGCGGTAGTCCCGGGCCACCGCCGCCTCGACCTCGCCCAGCATTTCGGGGGTGACCCAGGGCTGAAAGGCCGGACTGGCCGCCCAGCCCTTGACGAGCGCCGAAAACAGCACCCGCCTCTCGTCGGCAAACTTGAACCTCGTGTAGGGCTTCTCGTAGGTGTACCGGCGGCTGGCGCCGTCGTAGGCGATGGGCGCGTCGAGGCGCCAGCGCAGGTACTCGATGTCGCGCTTGACCTGGCGCGCCGAGACCTCGAAGGCCGAAGCCACCTCGCCGGCCGTGACCCACCCGCGTTCGCGCAGCCTTCGGTCCAAGTAAGCAATGCGTTCCGTCTGGCTCATGGAAGAATTCTAGCGAATTTTCGCAGGTGGGACAATGGGTGTCCCACCACGGGGTCGATGCTAGGGACAAGGAGAAAACCTATGGACAAGTTTCAGATCGTTTTCGACGCGGCGCACCGGCTCTTCCTGGTCCGCCGCCGGGTTTGGGGGGTGTTTTGGAAGGCGGTGTTTTGCTCCGACGTCTACTTCTGCGCCCTGGCGTTCAAACGCGAGCTGGAACGCCCCCGGTGGATAGCGTGAAACCCCGCGTTGCACTCGCCCGGCCCGCGGGGTATGTTGGGGAGCCGGAGGACGCTCATGAAACACTCGCCCGTCCCGGGCCTGCGGCGGGAAATCGAAGCCAGCGGCCTGCCGCCCGGCCTGATCGCGCTTTGGAGCCTGGGGAACATGGGGTTCGTCCTCAAGGGGAGCGCCTCGGGGCCCACCCTTGTCTTCGACCCGTACCTGACGGCGTCGATCGAGGTGAACCAGCCTGGAACCGAGTTCGTGCGTGCCTTCCCGCCGCCCCTGCGGCCCGAGGATCTGTCGGCGGCCGACGTCCTCCTGATCAGCCACGAGCACGACGACCACCTGGACCCGGGGACGATAGGCCCCGCCCTGGCCGCGAAGCCCGGTCTGCGGGTGGTGGTGCCCGAGGCGTTGGCCGGCCAGGTGCGTTCTGCGGCCCCCGGGGCCACCATCCTTGAAGCCCGCGAGGGGGTGCCGCTGCAGGTCGACGGGGTGCGCATTTTCCCCGTCGCCGCCGCGCACCCCGTGGTCGAGCACCTTGAGGGGCGCTCGATGCGCCTGGGCTACCTGGTGGAGCTCAACGGCGTGAGGGTGTTCCACGCCGGAGACACCGTCGTCCACCCCGGCCTTGTCGACAACCTGGCGGCGCTCAGGCCCGACGTGGTGATTCTGCCCATCAACGGCGGAGATTGGTTCCGCGAGAGCCGGGGCGTGGTGGCGAACATGGGGTACCGCGACGCGGTGGAGCTGGCCGCGCGGGTCAGGGCCGACCTGTTGGTCGGTGCGCACTTCGACCTGTTCCACAACAACCGCGACAGGCCGTCCTTCTTTGTCGACTATCTGTTCGAAGCGCACCCGGAGCAGAAGTTCCACCTGTTCACCGCCGGCGAGCGCCTGGTGTACGCGAGGTCGCAACGGTGAGGGACCCTGGTCGAAGCGGCTATCTGGGCTTAGTCTAGTAACTGATGCACTCCCTGATGGTCGTCGACGACGAATTCAACATCCGCGACGGACTTGTGAACGCGGTGCCCTGGCACACCATCGGCGTTGAGGTGGTGGCCGAGGCCCGCGACGGGCTCGAGGCCCTGGACCAGGCGCGCAAGTTCCATCCCGAGGTCGTGGTCACCGACATCAGTATGGACGAGATGAACGGCCTCGAGTTTGCCGAGGTTCTGCTCCGGGAAAGACCGGCGACGAAGATCATCATCCTGAGCGGTTACGGCGAGTTTGCCTACGCTCAGCGGGCGATCCACCTTCGCGTGTTTGCCTACCTGCTCAAGCCCGTGTCTCCCGAGGAGCTCCTGGCGCAGGTGGCCCAAGCGCTCAAGACCCTTGAGGACGAGCCGGCGGCCCCCGATGCGGCGGCGCTCACAGGACGCGCTGTGATCCGCCGGGCGCAGGAGTACCTCGAGGCGTACTACGCCGACCAGGAAACCTCCCTCGACACCTTGGCCGAACACCTGGGGCTCACCCCCGCGTACTTGAGCAAGCTGTTCAAGAGCGAGACAGGCCGCAACTACTCCGAGGCGCTCGCCGACCTGAGGATCGACCGCGCCAAGCACCTGCTCCTGACGACCAACCTGCGCAGTTCCGAGGTCGGCGACCGCGTCGGCTACTCCAACCCTCAGTACTTTGCCACGGCGTTCCGCAAGGCCACAGGGCACAGTCCGTCGGAGTTCCGCGAGCTGCACCCGTGACGCGAGGTTGTCTCGCACTTCTGACCGGCCTGCCGCTGCTGGCCACGCTTGCAGCGGGATGCTCGCCGCCGCCCCGGCCCGCAGCGCCGGCCGAGCCCCGGACCATCCACATCCTGCAGCAGAAGGTCGAGATTGCCGAGGCCTTGAAACGGATGGCCGCGGCGTACGCCGACGAGCACCCGGGCGTGCGCATCGTCGTCGAAACCGTGGGAGGGGGGAGGGACTTCGACGCCGCCTTGGCCGACCGGTTTCAGGCGGGAACGCTGCCCGACGTTTTCATGTCGCTCGGCTACCTGAGCATTGACCCGTGGATACCCTACGCCGAAGACCTCACCGACGAGTCATGGGTGGCCGACCTTCGTCAGGGCACCGCCGAGCCCGTGACGCGCCAGGGCAGAATCTACGGAAACCCGCTGGCCATCGAGGGTTATGGGTTCCTGTACAACAAGGCCCTGTTCCGCCGCGCCGGGGTGCAGGGGCTTCCCGACACCTTGTCGAGCCTGGCCGAGGCGTGCCGGAAGCTGAGGGCGGCGGGCATCATGCCCTTCTCGAACGGCTACGCCGAATGGTGGGTGCTGGGCGTCCACAACTTCAACCGCCTCTTGGGCGCGGCTGGGAACCTCGACACGTTCGTCGGCGCCTTGGCTGCGGGCCGTGACCCCGGCCCCGACGCGCCGGCGGTCGAGGGGTGGATGAGCCTGCTCGACCTGACGGCCCGCTACGGCGCCCCCTCCTCGACCCTTACCGGGGACTACACTACATCGGTGGCGCTGTTTCTTGGCGGCCAGGCGGCCATGATACAGCAGGGAAACTGGATCGAGCCCGACCTGGCCAAGAACGCCCCCGACCTCGAGGTCGGCGTCCTCCCCATGCCCGTTGGCGAAGTGCCCGACCGGAGGCTCCCCATGGGGGTGCCGAACTTCTGGGTCATCAACAAGAACTCCCCCGTCAAGGACGACGCCAAGGCCTGGCTTGAATGGCTGCACTCCAGCCCCACGGGCCGCCGCTACCTCCTGCAGGAACTCAAGGCGATTCCACCCTACAGGAGCCTCGAGGGCGAGGCCCTGGGCAAGCTGTCGGCCGAGTTCGACGAGGCCTGGCGCCGGGGGAATACTCTTCCGTGGGCGTTCCCGAGGTACCTCGACAAGACAAAGTCCATCGCGGCGGCCATGCGCTCGTACCTGGAGCACAAGGTGCCGCATGCGGAGTTTTGGCGGGCGCTGAGCCGGGCCTGGCGGGAGCCATGAAGGCCTCCACCCACACGATGCCGCTGCGGAGGCGGTTCTTCTTCGCCTTCCTCGGTATGGCCCTGGTCCCCCTGGTCGGCGCCAGCCTGCTGGCCGTGGGCACGACCACGCAGGCCCTGCGCGACAAGATCGGCACCTACTCCCTTCAGCTGGTGGACCAAATCGCCCTCAACCTTGAGAGCGAGTTCCTGAAGGTGAAGGGACTCACCGACGATATCCTCATCTCGCCCGAAGTAAGCGGGCGCATGGTGGGCTACCGGCTGGCCGCCGCCCCCGATAGGGCCATGTCGCGGTTCATCTTCAGCAAGCTCATCCAGAACAAGTTCCTGAACGTCGACTACGTGGATGACGTGGTCATGCTCTTCGGGTCGCCCAAGGACGGGGCGCCCAGCGACCTCATCCACGCCACCGACCAGTACTCTTGGACGGTGGCGGCGCTGGACAAACTCGTGAGGTCCATCCCCGCCTCGGGGGAGGTCAAGAACCTGAGCCTGACGCTGACCGCGCTGCCGGGCACGGGCCGCACCGACATCGTGCTGGTCAGGCCCGTGCGCAACTCCCTGGTCGATGAAACCCTCGGCTACCTCTTGGTCGTCCTCGACCCCGAGTACTTTGTGAGGATCTTCAGGCCCGTCGATGTGGGCGCGGGCTCCGACGTGTTCGTCGTCGACTCGGGGGGCCGCGTGGTGGCCAGCCGCAACGCGGCCCGGCCCCTGGGGAGTCCTGCCATCCCGGCCGCTTGGATGGCGCCCGACTGGGCCGCCCACCCCTTCCTCCGCGCCTGGGAGGGGGAGGAACACCTGTTTTCGGTGGCGGCGCTGGGGGCCACCGGGTGGACGGTGGTCGGCGCCATCCCCTCGTCCTACTTGGACTCCGAGACAGGAAAGATCGGCACCCAGGTGTTCCTTTTCTCGCTGGGTGCCCTGCTCTTGGCGTTGCTGGTCTCGCTTCAGATCAGCGAGAGCTTCGCCGCGCCGCTGCGCAACCTTGAACGGACCATGGGGTTGTTCGGCGAGGGCGTCATGCAGGTTCGCTCCGAGGTGGAGCGCGATGACGAAGTGGGGCGCCTTCAGCGCAGCTTCAACACCATGGCCGGCGATATCACCCGCCTGCTGGGGCGCATCGACGAGGAGCACCGCCGGCGGCAGCTGAGCGAGCTGCAGGTGCTTGAGTACCAGATCAACCCCCACTTTCTGTACAACACCCTCGATTCGATCAACTGGATGGCGCAAAGGGCTCAGCAGAAAGAGATCAGCGCCATCGTGACAGCACTCGCGCGGCTGTTCCGGCTGAGCCTTAGCCGGGGCCGGGAAGTCTACAGGGTCCGAGACGAACTCGACCACGTGAAGGCCTACCTGAGCATCAGCCAGATGCGCTACCCCGACTGCTTCACCTTCGAGTTCGACGTCGAACCCGACATCCTCGAGCGCCGGACGCTCAAGATCGTGCTCCAGCCCCTGGTCGAGAACGCCATCAAGCACGGCATGGACAAGCGGTCCACCGGGGGAACAATACGCATCGAGGGCCGCTCGGTGGCCGGCGGCCTCGAATGGAGGGTTATCGACAACGGCAAGGGCATCGCCCCGCCCCGGCTTGAGGCTCTGGCTCAGAGGCTTGCCGCGGCAACCGACGACGACTCCGGCCCCGGGGGCTTCGGGCTTGTGAACGTGCACCACCGCATCCAGCTGAACTACGGCCCGGCCTTCGGACTGAACCTTCAGAGCGAGCCGGGGGCCGGCACCATCGTCCGCGTTTTTCTGCCCTGGGAGCCCGACACCGACCCGAAGACCACCGAAGACGAAATATCAAACGAGAAGACGAATCTTTGAACTTTACCGGTTTAAGAATGTCCCCTTACGCTGATCTCCGAGGCAAATGACCGGTGTAAACCGGTACAAGTGTCTTGGGTCCCCTTAGGGGTTCCGATCCCGTTTCCAGCGTTCAGGAGTTACCATGAAGAAACTTGCGTTCTTCCTCGTCGCCCTCTCTCTCAGCCTCGGGGCCTTCGGTCAGGCCAAGATTACCCTCGTCCACAACAAGGTCGAAATCGACAAGGCCATGAAGACCTATGCCGCCGAGTGGGGCAAGGCCAACAACGTCGACGTGACCATCATCACCTCGGGCGGCGACAACGGCAACATGGGCCAGATTCTGCAGGCCGACTACGCCGCCGGCGAAATGCCCGACATCTTTGTCATCGACGGTCCCGACACCTACAGCCAGTGGGCGAACATCCTGGCCGACCTGAGCGGTGAGAAGTGGGTGGGTCAGACCAGCGTGGCGTACAGGAGTCCCGACGGCAAAGTCGTCGGCCAGCCCGTCGCCGTCGAAGGCTGGGGCATGGCGTACAACGCCGACATCCTCAAGGCCGCCGGCGTTGACCCCGCCAAGCTCACCAGCCTGGGCGCCTACAAGGCCGCCTTCGCCAAGATCGACGCCCAAAAGGCCAAGCTCGGCCTGAAGTCCGTCGTGTCGATGGCCGCCAGCACGGGCATGGGTTGGGTCACCGGTGACCACAACGTGAACAGCTACCTTTCCAACGGCCTCAAGTACGGCGACAAGTCCATCGCCAACCTGGCCCTCCAGGGCAAGGTCGACGCCAAGCGCCTGGCCGACTACGCCGACTGGGTCGAATTGCTGTTCAAGTATGCCGACCAGACAGTGCTGACCGCCGGAACCTACGACGACCAGGTCGGAGCCTTCGCCACCGGCAAGGCCGCTTTCCTCCACCAGGGCAACTGGGTGGACCCCAACCTCGCCGCCGCCAAGGCCACCTTCAAGGCCGGGTTCGCTCCCCACGGTTCCAGCAGCGCGGTGACCGACGGCGTGTTCGTGTCGGCTCCCACCTGGTACGTGATCAACAAGGACTCCAAGAACATCGCCGCCGCCAAGAAGTACCTAAACGACCTGGTGTTCACGGCCGCCGGCAACGACTACGTTGTCAACAAGGCAGGCATGATCCCCGCGTTCGCCAACATCAAGCTGCAACCCTCCGGACCCCTGTCGAAGTCCATCCAGGAGTGGGCCGCCAAGGGCAAGATCTACAGCTGGAACCAGTACATGCTCCCCGCCCAGTTCCGCAGCAACTCGCTGGTGCCCATCTACAACCAGTTCGCCTCGGGCCAGATCGACAAGGCCAAGTTCATCAGCCTCTTCACCGACGCCATCGCGACGCTGAAGCAGTAATTCCTCTCTGAAGAAGACCCGCTCCCGACCCTCCGGGGGCGGGTCTTCCCATTCCCCCGCCCGATCCTGGAGGTTCCCATGGCCCGAAAAGCCAAACATTCCGCCGTGTTCTGGATCTTTCTGACGCCCGTGCTGCTTGCCTTCACGCTGGTGATCTTCATCCCTTTCATCCTGGGGGTCTTCTACAGCTTCACCGACTGGTCGTCTTCGGCGGCCAACCAGGGCGGGCTCAAGTACGTGGGCTTCTCCAATTATGACAAGAGCCTCCACGACCTGAAGTTCATCTACTCGTTCGGCGTCACCACGGTATACACAGTGCTGAACATGCTGTTCGTGAACGCCGTTGCGTTCGGCCTGGCCCTGCTCGTGTCGACAAAGATCAAGGGCCGGAACGTTTACAGGGCCGGCTTCTTCATCCCCAACCTCATCGGCGGGCTGGTCCTGGGGTTCGTGTGGCAGTTCATCTTCAACGCCGCCATCCCGTTCATCGGACCGCTGATCGGACTGGGCTCGCTGGCCGACCCTAAGAACTTCCTGCTGTCGAACAACGTGGGCGCCACCTTCGGCCTAGTGATTGTGAGCACGTGGCAGAGCGCCGGTTACATCATGATGATCTATCTGGCCGCCATCCAGAGCGTGCCGGCCGAACTGCACGAGGCCGCCCAGATCGACGGCGCCAGTCCTGCCTACCGCCTGTGGGCCATCACCGTCCCCATGGTTGCCCAGGCCTTTACGGTGACCACCTTTTTGACGCTGATCAACTCGTTCAAGCAGTTCGACGTGAACGTTTCGCTCACCGCCGGGGGGCCCTCCGTCATGTTCCAGAACCACGCCATCGCCGGCACCGAACTGCTGGCGATGAACATCTACAACACCGCCTTCGCCGCCAACAGCCTGTCGCAGGGCCAGGCGCGGTCGGTCGTCTTCTTCCTGGTGCTGGTGGTCATCTCGATCTTCCAAGTCATGGCCAGCAAGAAGAAGGAGGTCGAACTGTGACCCGCAAGCGAATCCAATGGGGCACCTGGGGCCTCGAGATCTTCACCGCCTTGCTGTTCCTCGCGGTGCTGTTTCCCTTCTACATCGTCCTGATCAGCTCGGCGAAGACGCCGTTCGAGATCACCCAGGGCCCCCTGGCCCTCCCCAGCGACTGGTCGAACCTGTGGAACAACATCGCCCACATCTGGACCGACGAGAACATCCGCTACCAGTCGTCGTTCATAGCGAGCCTCCTGATCACAGGCTTCAGCCTCGTGCTGATCAACCTGCTCTCGGCTCAGGCCGCGTGGGTGCTGGTGCGCACTAAGACGCGGCTGTCGGGGTTCCTTTTCATGATCTTCGTGGCCAGCATGGTCATCCCGTTCCAGATCGTGATGCTGCCGCTGGTGGCGTGGTTCCGCACCCTGTACGATGTGACGGGCATCAAGCTGCTGCGCGAGTTTGCTGGCATGTACCTTGCCTACATCGGCTTCGGCGCTTCGCTGTCCATCTTCCTCTACCATGGCTTTATCAAGGGGATTCCCCTGGAGCTGGAGGAGGCCGCGCAGATCGACGGATGCAGCCAGTTCGCGACCTTCTATCGGATCATCTTCCCCATCCTCAAGCCCATCCACGCCACGGTGGCCATCCTCAACGGAATGTGGATCTGGAACGACTATCTGCTGCCCCTGCTCATCCTCAGCAAGGGGGGGGCGCTGATGACCGTTCCCCTGGCGGTGTCGAACTTTGCAGGAGCGTACGTCAAGCAGTGGGACCTCATCATGACCGCCATCCTCATGGCCATGGTGCCCGTGATCGTTGCGTTCCTGCTGGCGCAGAAATACATCGTGAAGGGAATGGTCGCGGGGTCGATCAAGTAAGAGCGGCGGGGCGTCAAGCCTCGGGGCAGACGAACAGCGAGGTCAGGGAGGCCTTGATCAGCCTCATCGCTTGGCCGAAGGTGATCAGCATCTTCGTCTTCTCGTCCCACAGGTTGAGCGTGAGGCTCCGGAGGCTCCGGAATACGGTCAGCGGCTGGGGCAATTGGAGTTCTTTGATCGCCCTGTAGCAGCGCTCAAGGTTGTAGTTCGGGATCTTGGGACGCAGGTGATGAATGTGGTGGAGCCCGATGTTCCCCGAGAACCACTGGAGGAGCCTGGGCAGCTTGTAGTGGGAGCTGCCGAGCATGGCGGCGTCAAACGCCGACCATTCGTCCTTGTGGGCCCAGTACCCCGGGTCAAACTGATGCTGAACGTAGAACAGCCAGACGCCGATGACCCAGGTCAGGTACAAAACCGGCAGATGAATCAGCAGCAGGAGATCCCACCCGCCAAGGAAACCAAGGGCCACGATGAAGCCGGCGACACCCAGGTTCGTCAGCCACACGCTGGCGGTTTCCGGTCCCGGCGCCTTTGAGGTCGGCAGGCGATGGATGAACAGGAACAGGATGGGCGGGACGATGAGAAACATGAACACGGGGTTGCGGTAGATCCGGTACCAGAGTTTTCGTCCAATTGACGACGCCCTGAACTCTTCAAGGGTCAGGGTCCACACATCTCCCACCCCGCGCCGGTCAAGATTGGCGTTGGTGGCGTGGTGAATGCCGTGGGAACGCCGCCAGTCGCGGTAGGCGGTGAACATGAAGATTCCCAGGATCCAGCCGACAACGGCGTTGGCGTGGGGGTTCTTGAAGAATGAACCGTGGGTGCAGTCGTGGAAGAAGATGAAAACCCTGACGAGAAACAGGCTTGTGGGAATCGCCAGCGGCAGGACGAAGTAGTACGGCACCCCGTGGCGGAGCATCACGGCCATCGCGCCCCAGCAGACAAGGAAGGGGACGATCGTGTTCACCAGCTGCCAGACAGCCTTGGGGATGGACGGGATTTCGAACTTCTTGAGCTCGCGGAACCATTGGGGCGCCGCGGCGGGGCCCTCTTGATTGGTCATGGATACAGTATACGCCCGGCCAGCGGCTTCGGATTGTAAATCCCAAGTTTGTTGGTCAGGTATTTACAATGCGCGTTGACACGCCGCCCTCTTGCGGACAGTCTTTCCCCAGGAGCCGCCATGAACCCCACGCCCCCGAAACCCGACTGGTGGAAGGACGTCGTCGTCTACCAGATCTATCCGCGTTCGTTTTGTGACAGCAACGGCGACGGGGTCGGCGACCTGAACGGCATCACGGGCAAGCTCGACTACCTGAAGACCCTGGGGGTGGACGTGCTGTGGCTGTCTCCCCACTTCGACAGCCCCAACGCCGACAACGGGTACGATATCCGCGACTACCGCAAGGTGATGGCCGAGTTCGGCACGATGGACGACTTCGACGCCCTGGTCCGCGAAGCGTCGTCCCGCGGGCTGAAGCTCATCCTCGACCTGGTGGTGAACCACACGAGCGACGAGCACCGGTGGTTCGTGGAGTCGCGGTCAAGCCGCAGCAACCCTAAGCGCGACTGGTACATCTGGCGTGACGGCAAGGACGGCGGGCCGCCCAACAACTACCCCGCGTTCTTTGGCGGCTCGGCGTGGAAACGGGACGAGGCCACGGGCCAATACTACCTGCACTACTTTGCCGAAAAGCAGCCCGACCTCAACTGGACCAACCCCGAGGTCCGCCGGGAGGTGTACGACACCATGCGGTTCTGGCTCGACAAGGGGGTGGCCGGGTTCCGCATGGACGTGATTCCCTTCATTTCGAAACAGGAGCGACTTCCCGACCTCCCGCCCGACAAGCTCGGCCACCCCGAGTTTGTCTACGCGGACGGCCCCCGGGTCCACGAATACCTGCAGGAGATGCACCGCGAGGTGCTGGCGTCCTACGGGGCCATGGCCGTGGGCGAGGCCTTCGGCATTACCTTCGAGCAGGCCCCGCTGCTGACCGACGCCCGCCGGGGCGAGCTGAGCATGATCTTCCACTTCGACGCCGTGCGCCTTGACCGCGACAACTGGCGAAAGACCGAGTGGACCCTCCCTGCGCTGAAACGGGTGTTTGCGCGCATCGACGCCGCCGCGGGCGAGCACGGCTGGAGCACCAGCTTCCTGAACAACCACGACAACCCCCGGGCCGTGCGCCACTTCGGCAACGACTCCAAGCGCTGGCGCGCTCTGTCGGCCAAGGCCCTTGCCACGGTGGTGCTCGGTCAGCGCGCCACCCCCTTCCTTTACCAGGGCGAGGAACTGGGGATGACCAACTTCCCCTTCGAGAGGATCGACCAGTACGACGACGTCGAGGTGAAGGGCAACTGGAAGCAGGAGGTGGAGACGGGCCGGGTTACGGCCGCCGAGTACCTGGCCCACCTGCGCCACACCAGCCGCGACCACGCCCGCACCCCTGTGCAGTGGGACCGGGAACCGAATGCGGGCTTTACCACCGGGAAACCCTGGCTGGCGGTGAACCCCAACTTCACCGAAATCAATGCGGCCGATCAGCTCGGCGACTCCGATTCGGTGTTTCACTACTACCGGCGGCTCGTTGCGCTCCGCCACGCCCATCCCGCTCTGGTCCACGGCCGCTACACCGATCTGGCCCCCGACGACGAGGCGGTGTTTGCCTTCACGCGGGTGCTGGGCGACTCACGGTGGCTGTTCGTCGTGCTGTTCGGCGAATCGCCCGCCGACTTCGCGCTGCCCGAGGGACTGTCCATCGACGAGCTGGCCCTCGACAACGGGGCGGGGCTCACTGCACGCCCCGGTGACACGGTGCTGCACTTGGCGCCCTGGCAGGCGGCGGTGTACCGAATCACCTGCTAAACGTCCGCAGCGCCTCCAACAGCAGCCCCGCCAATCCGCCGACCAGGGCGCCGTTGACCCGGATGTACTGCAGGTCGTTGCCCACCGAGGCTTCGATACGGCCGGCCAGGCTCCGGGCGTCGGTCTGCGAAAGCAGGTAGCCCAAGGACGAGGTTATGGCGTTGGCGGCTTCGGTCTTCTCCCACAGGGCGACGGCCAAGTCCCCGGCGCGCTGGTTGAACGACCGGCGGAACTCGGCGTCGCTTCCCAGCCGCTTCCAGGTGTCGGCGGCCCAGCGCGAAGGCTGCAGCTGACGCGCCCACCTCGGCCACCCGTCGTGGAAGGCCGCTGTCATCATCTTGCGAAGCTCGTGATCGGGTTGCCGACGCATGGCTGCCAGCTCGTCGAGGAAACCGTCCACGGCGCCGTCGACGCTCTCGCGGCTCACGAACAGGCCCTTCCACCCGGCGTTGCGCTTCACCAGCTCGGTGACGGGGCCCACCAGGGCCTGCTTGTGCCGGGTGAGTTCGCGGTGGGCAAGTTCGGCGACGATCTCGACGGCGGCGCGTTCCCAGGCGTCCCGGGAGGGCGAGTCGGCCAGGGCGTCGAGCCCCTGGGAAAACAGCTCGTCGAGGGTGCCGGGTTCGAAACGGTCGAGGACCAGCGCCGCCCAGTCGACAGAGCGCAGCACAGGGTTCAGCCGGGCCGGTTCCAAGAAGGTTCCCAGGAACCGGGGCAGCGCCTCGACCAGTTGCTGCTTGCGCCTGACCAGGATGTCGGTGTGGGGGAGGGGGAGGCCCAGGGGCCTGCGGAAGAGGGCGGTCACGGCGAACCAGTCGGCCAGGGCTCCCACCAACGAGGCCTCGAAGAAGGCGCGGAAGAAGCGGACGGAGTCGGCCGGCCACCACGGCTGGAAAGTGAAGGCAAGGAAGCCGACGGCGGCGGCGGCAAGGAAGACGGTTCCCCAGCGGTTGCGCCGGGGCTTGGCATCGGTCATGGAAACACTATAGCACCGACGAGCCACGCCGCCGCTGCGGGGGCAACCACGCCCGCCAGGGCAACCCAGTCACCCCACCCGGCCTGCAGCGAGGGCGGCGGGACCGACACGCCGAAGCCCCGGGCCTCGAGGGCCTGGGCGAGGTCGGTGCTGCGGCCGACGGTCCGCACCAGCAGGGCGAGGGTGAGGAGCCGCATCGCCCGAATCGGGTGACGGCGCGGCGCCAGGCCCCGGAGCGAAGCCGCGTCGGCCAGGCCTGCCGCCTGGTCGAGAATGCCGGGCACCGAGGCCAAGGCCCAGCCTGCCATGCTCGAGGCAGCCCAGGCCCGGCGCGGTCCCAGCCACCCCAGGTACCACCGGATGCCCTCGGTCACGTCGGAAGGAGTGGCGGCCAGAAGCAGCACGTGGCCCAGCAGCAAAAGCAGAGTGAGCCGGAGTGCCTGCCAGCCGAGGAACGCAGCGTGGGCCGCCGTGGGTTCGAAGGCCAGGCCTAAGGCGAAGAAGAAAACGAGGAACCACGCGAAGCCCGCCACCACCCGCAGGGCCTCCCGGGAGGTGGATCCGGCCAGGCGGAGCAGCACCGCCACCTCAAGCGTCAGGGCCACCAGCGACACCGCGGGGGCCGCCAGAACCGCCGCACTGAGAAGTGCCGTGGCGGCGACACGGAAGCGTACGTCCCAACTCCGCACGGGCGAAGGCCGCCCGTCGAAGCGGAAGCTCACGCGGCCCTTCACCCCAGCCATGTCATCTCGGCCAGCCTCTCGGGTCCGCCGACGGGCCTGTGCGTCTGCGCCTCGGGGATGTTGTCCCACAGGTCGGCGGGGTGCCCGTCGGCCCTCACCCTGTGGTCAGCCATCAGGACGAGGCGCTCGGCGTGGGCCAGACACTTGTCGAGCTCGTGGGTCAGCACGACGATGGTCTTGCCCCGACGGTGCAGCTCGACCAGGGTTCCCAGCACGGCCTGCACCCCCGGCAGGTCCAGGCCTGTGAACGGCTCGTCGAGGACGAGGACGGCGGGGTCGCAGGCCAGCACGCCGGCGATGGCTAGGCGCCGCTTCTCTCCCCCCGACAGATGGGCACAAACCTCGTCCTCCCGGCCGGCCAGGGCCACGACCTCGAGGGCCGAGGCGACCGCCCGTTCCACGTCCCGACGCTTCCATCCAAGGTTGCGGGGGCCGAAGGCGACCTCCTCGGCGACGGTCAGCCCGACGATCTGCGCGCCCGAGTCCTGAAACACAAGCCCAACCCGGCGCCTCACCTCGGCCAGCTGCCCCTTGATGTCGGCACCCCCGAAGGTCACGCGCCCCACGGTGGGTTCGGCCAGCCCCACCAGGTGGCGCATGAGCAGCGTCTTGCCCGCGCCGTTGGGGCCGGCAACGACGACGAACTGACCCGATTGGAAGGCAATGTTGACGCCCTCCAAGCCCCAGGCACCGTCGGGAAAGCGGTGGCCCAGGCCCTCGGCGACTAGGGTCACTTGGACAGCAGGGGCTCTACCCCGGGGAGCCGAGCCAGCACCCCTGCCACGGCAACCACAGCGACGGCCTTCACCACGTCGCCGATCACGAACAATAACGGGAACGCCGCGGGGCCCGTCGCCCAAAAGAACGCCTGGACCAGGTGGCCTGGTTCGAAGCCCGCTGCGCCGTGAAAGGCCACGAAGGCCAGCCACGGGATGCCTGCCAGGTACACGCTCACCGCGCCGGCGGCCACGGCCAGTGCCGACCGGACCACGCTCTTTCCGGCGGGGTCGCGCAGCCAGCCCACCACCAGCGCCGAGAGCAGGTACCCGAACAGGAAGCCGCCCGTGTTGCCCATCAGGGTGCCGACCCCCGCGTGGCCCCCCGCAAAGACGGGAAGCCCAAAGGCCCCCAGCAGCAGGTAAAGCGCCGTCGAAATTGCCGCCCACGCGGGGCCCAGCATCAGGCCCGCCAGCCACGGGAAGGCGTTCGCAATGACCAGGGGCACGCCGGGGAAGGGGATGGTGACCAGGGCCCCCGCCACCATGAGGCCTGTAAACAGGGCGGCTAAAACCATACGGGAAATAGACTTCATATCGCGACTCCTGTGGTGCGGCGTACCTCGCCGTACCGGATGGGGATGGATTGGTCGCCGCAGCGCAGGAGCAGGCTCCCGCCGCGGTCAAAGCCTTGGGGAAGTCCCGACACGGTGTTGCCGTCGAAGGTGTCGACGGAAACGGGCGAGAAGGGTGAGGAGAGGGCGGCCCACCGGGCCGGTTCGGGCCGGGGTTCCCGGACCCAGGCGGTCAGCTTGTGCCGCCAGAGCGCCAGGATGGCCCGGCGGTCGGCCTCGGGGCGTCCCAGGCTGGCCACCGACGCCGCAGGCCTGTCGAGGGTGGGAACCGTGTGGACGTTGAGACCCAGGCCGACGGTGTAGAACCGCGGCTGGTCCGACGGGCCGAAGGCCTCCACCAGCATCCCCGCCACCTTGTCGGGGCCGGCCATCAGGTCGTTGGGCCACTTGAGCGACAGGTTCAAATTGTAGAGTGCAGCCAGAGTCTCGGCCAAGCAAGCGAGGGCCTCGAGACCCAGGGCACCGACGAACGACAAGGGGAGCGCCGGGCGAACGAGCAGGGTAACCAGAAGGTCGCCCCCGGCCGACTCCCACCGGCGCTGGGCCCGGCCCCGGCCCAGGCTTTGGGTTTCAGCGACCACGGCACCCTCGGCCAGGCCCTCAAGACCCAGCCGCGAGGCCTCGTCCATGGTCGAGGCAAGGGAGTCAAAATGGAAGACCGTGCCCTCGTCCCCGGGAAACTCCCACGGCAAGGGCTTGTCTGTGGGTTCGAGCCGGTAGCCCGCCCGATCGGCGCACACCTCGTACCCGGCGGCCCGCAGCGCCTCGAAGCGCTTCCACAGCGCCACGCGGCTGACTCCGAATTCTCGGGCCAGCGCCGCCCCCGAGACAGGGCGGTCGGCGTGCTTGAGGCGCTGGAGCAAGGATAGGGTCTCTTTGTTAACCATGTGTCGTCAGACATGGTTAACGAAAGGCAGTCCGGGTGTCAACCGGCAGAGAACCCCTCGGGCGGAATACACCCGCAGAACAGGTTCCTGTCGCCCCACACGTTCTCAATGCGCGCTGTGGCGGGCCAGAACTTGGACTCGCGGGTCCACGCCGTGGGGAAGGCCGCCTTTTCGCGGGTGTACGGGTGGGTCCACGCGTCGGCGGTGACGGCCTGGGCCGTGAACGGCGCGCCCTTGAGCAGGTTGTCGTCGGGGTCGGCGCGGCCCTCCTCGAGGTCACGGATCTCGGCCCTAATGGCGATCATGGCGTCGCAGAACCGGTCGAGCTCGGCCAGCGACTCGCTCTCGGTGGGTTCGATCATCAGCGTT